>Ga0307515_10012791_pt1 | contig 15751 bp, 2 predicted proteins | sample 17_EM_MG_FD_194513 | JGI IMG/M metagenome (GOLD analysis project Ga0307515, IMG submission 194513) | Populus trichocarpa ectomycorrhiza microbial communities from riparian zone in the Pacific Northwest, United States - 17_EM | ecosystem: Host-associated > Plants > Roots > Unclassified | place... | reverse complement strand
TCTGGCTGGAATAGCCGATTATAATTTATACCTTAATAGCTATAGCCCAGCCCGTTTCGCGGTTTAGCCATTAATAGATAATCCTTATATATGGCCTCCAATATAGTAGGTATCGCGGTCCCTCTCTTTTTATATTTGCTTTTAAGTGCGCCTATAGCGTTAAGTAAAACCCTTAGTAGAGAGTTTAATACGCCACGCTCCTTAAAGCTGTATATAGTGGCTTTTCCGTAATTATATTATCTAACGCCTCTAAAGGAGCCTTTAGGTTTGCTAACCATAATATCGCCTAGCTAAATATTGTTATTATTACTTAGGATACCGCCGCTAATTCTAACTATTAGTTTAAATTTAATAGCCGGGAAGCTGGAGAGTATTTACGCCGTAGCTATAGTGGCGGGTATAGTCCCGTATCTACTAGGTAGAAGACTAGTAATAACTATATTATGCTCTCCGTTTGGGCCGTTAATAGAGCCTAGGCTGTAGATATTGTCGTTATTTATATACTTATACTGTGTTAGAGTATATTCCTTATTAAGCATCGCCTTAGCAGCGGCCCTTTTATGCGGTAAGGCGGCGATCTATCTAATAGCGTATTTAGAGTTGTTTAATTACAACAATGTCTAAGCTATAATATCGTCTATATTACACGTAACTATACTTATAGGAACTACCTAGCTTTAGTAAATTCGGCATCTACGCAGCAGAGGAAGATTTATAATATTTAATCTTAAATAAGAATACTGTTTTAATATTCCTAGTTAAGATAAACGGAAAATGGATATAAAGCGTTTATGGGGCTAACGGCGGGAGGGATCCGGGAGAAGGGCTGATAAGTGCTACTACTTTACCTACCTAAGCTTTAGCCTAGGTATGGACGGAATTTCTTTTATACCAAAACTCTAATTTAAGCGCTAGAGCAGCAGCTTCGGCTACGCTAGTAGGGAGATACTAACCCGCACTGGCCACACCCTTATTAAAGGTGTACTTTTGAGACTGTAGAGAATGTAGAGTAAATAGGCAACTGGTTAGCGTTAGAACCAACTCTCTTAGGTATAGCGTTGTGGCGGTAATACGCTGCCGCTGCTGCTTAGTGTTAAGCTTGGCGCGGTTACTAAGTCAACTAAACCGTGCTAGAACTCCCAGACCCCAGCCAGTTCTCGCGACCGTTTAACTCTATAATGCGGGCCTTCCTATTAGCAGTTTAGTATAGCGCGGGTACTAGATTAACTGGCTTTCTATAATAGTTAGTTCTAATACCGGGTCAACTAGGGAGATTCTAAAGTCTGGGAAGAGAGGACAACTAGTATAAAGGGTTAAGCTTAGCTCATCCCCGGAGCTAGTGCGCCGCGCCTAATATTATGCTAGGAGTGGAGTTCCCTAAATAAAAATTTTAACTTGGTCCTGCTGCTGTACCTTAGCTTATCCCCGCAGTTAATAAGTTATGCGCCGCGCTAGGATACTCTAATATTATGAAACTGGGGTAAGCTAATTCGCCTGCAAGCCACTCCATGCACCTCCTCTGTGTAATCCCTTCCCGGAGATACCGAGACTGCTACCTAGTTGCGCAGCTACAGATGGCTACTCGCATGGTTCGCTTACCTATATACTACGTAGAACTCGCCGCCGTACACCCACTCCTCGCTAGAGATCTATTCTTACCCCTAAAGAGCCTACCTATCCTCGCCGTAGCCACGTAAAAGCACTTTTCCGCTGAAATCCACCTATAACAATAAAATGTAAGTCGGATGGTTAGTCCTCGCGATAGGTAGCTCTCTAAAACTATTTAGGTGCACTTAAGTAACCACGATTATTATCACTTAAGATTCCGATGGCTAGACACGAAGAAGGACAGAGGTTAGGAGAGTGGATTGCTTAAGCCCTACCTGTACAACATTAGATACATATTAGCCACCAACAACCAGGTCTTCTTAGCTAAGGGAATATTTCGAACGGTTAAGATTGGTAATCTGTGTCTGAGATACAGGAATCAATTATTAAAGGAGCATAATTCCGCGAAAGAAATGAAACTCTAAGCGGCTTCAATCTTTTAAAGTCATTTCTTCTTAAGCCATTCCCATAATTTTGTTAAAGCAGCCTTATTATAACGTCGCTTGGAAGTTATAAAGTCCTTATTTATCTATCCGCATATACCTCTAGATATAAGGGCTTTGCCGAAACGCTTGCAAGAACCCAAATCAATAATAATAGGGGTATCATCTTCGCCGACCATAATGTTGCTTGGATTAAGGTTATTGTGCGCATACCTAAGGGAGTGAAGATGCTCGACTCCTGATTTGATACCATCTATACATAATCTTTTGTTAAAGCCATACGCGCCTTCCCTTAGTCGGTCTTCTAGTGTTTTTGAACATTAATTAAGGACGATACCGGTGATATAACGCCGGCGAACAATACAGCCGTAATATTAGATAATATTCCTATAATGCGGCTTCCGAATAAGGGCCTTAAACGTCTTAGCTTCTCCTAAAAACAGCCTCGCTAGCAGGCCTAAGTTTACCCAGTTATTGTAGATGTTCAGCTTAGAACGTTTAACATAAACATCTACCTCTGCTGGGATTAACGCGACTATAATTTGCGACGGCGCTTTGGGGTATATATCCTCGTCTAAAACTCGTTTCAAGGCCTTCTTAAGATCCTAAAAGCTTAAATACATCCCTCTAATTAGCGCTCTACTAAAGTAGACATAGTCTTGGTCGCCAATAAAGGTGAAGACCGAGCGCTTAAATGCACCAGTTTCCGAATCGGATATACCGTAGAGGCTATGCAAATCTCTAATGGAATTAACTTGTGGCCCTTCATCAGGTCTATTTATTATCTGCAATACCTAAGGTGTCCCCTCGTCAGTTAATAAGGGCATGTCTCTAGTAGCTAAAGGTAACAGAGGCGAATGTAGGAGAGCATTGGTTAAGGGTAGAAATACGATACTAGGAGTAGAGGATGAAGAAGGATGCATAATGGAGGCGCGTTAAAGGCTAGTAGATAGAAAAGATGTGGCTCAGTAAACCGAGGTTTATCCAAGACGCGTAGAAAGGCGTGCACCCGGGCACCCGGGGTGTAGAAAAAGTGGCATACTATAATAAGTCATCGACTTCCAGCGACAATTTAATCAACTTCTAATTAAACTAGGAAGCTAAAAGTAGGCAATATAGCAATTTCGAAGCAGGTAAATACTTCGTCAACTTAGATATTGAGTTCGATTTGTTATAGTGGCTTAAGATCTCGTTAAAGTGAACAGAGTTTTCGCGATCCTGTCGATTTTGGTAGTCTAGTATGCCACTTTTTCACACGCCGCGTGACGTGCAAGGCTTAGCTTCACCCTCAACTCAGCTACAACTTTTGGGATTAACCGCTTCGCTCTCCTCAAGAAACAGTTTCCTAGATACGGAGTACAGTCGCTTGTAAAACTGGCTTCACCTCTAACCGCGTAGCTGAGATTTTGGCCCGCCTTACTTGGGAGTCACCTTACCTAACTAAGTCAAGCGTTAAACAACGGTACCGGACGGTACTGGTAGCTCATACACGAAACAAGGCCAAGAGATAACTGCTGTAAAATACTATTAATTTACATATAATTAAGTGGTGTTTCTTAGAGACTGTATTCCGTAACATGTGGCTAAGTTTTTCTATCAACAATTTTCTTAATAAGGGTGTGGCCAGTGCGGGTCGGCACCTCCCTGCTAGCGCAGCCGAAGCTGCTACTTCAGCGCTTAAATCAGAGTTTTGGTATAAAAGAAATTCCGTCTATACCCAGGCTAAAGCTTAGGTAGGTAAAGTGGCAGCACTTATTAGCCCTTCTCCTAGATCTCTCCCGCTGTTAGCCCCATAAACGCTTTATATCCGTCTTCCGTCTATCTTAACTAGAAATATTAAAACAGCATTCTTGTTTAAGATTAAATATTATAAATCTTCCTCTGCTGCGTAGATGCCGAATTTACTAAAGCTGGGTAGTTCCTGCGAGTATAGTTATGTATAATATAGACGACACTATAGCTTAGACATTATTGCAATTAGATAACTCTAAATACGCTATTAAATGGATCGCCGCTTTACTGCATAAAAGGGCCACTACTAAGGCGATGCTTAATAAGGAATATGCTCTAATATAGCATAAGTATATAAATAATAATAATATCTATAGCCTAGGCTCTATTAACGGCCTAAACGGAGAGTATAATATAGTTATTGCTAGTCTTCCACCTGGTAGATATAGGACTACGCCCACCGCTATAGCTACGGCGTAGATACTTTCTAGCTTCTTAGCTATTAAATTTAGACTAATAGTTAGGATTGGCGGCGGTATCCTAAGTAATAATAACAATATTTAGCTAGGTAACGTTATAGTTAGCAAACCTAAAGGCTTCTTTAGAGGCGTTAGATAATATAATTACGGAAAAGCCACTACGTATAGCTTTAAGGAGCGTGGCGTACTAAACTCTCTACTAAGGGTTTTACTTAACGCTATAGGCGCACTTAAAAGTAAATATAAAAAGAGAGGGACCGCGATACCTACTATATTGGAGGCCATGTATAAGGATTATCTATTAATAGCTAAACCGCGAAACGGGCTGGGCTATAGCTATTAAGGTATAAATTATAATCGGCTATTCTAGCTAGATTATAAGTATATAAATAGTAAGCAAGACTATAGCGAGTGCGATAGTGCGAAAGAAGTAGATTGCTAAGAACGATCTGATTAAGATCCTTATATCTATTACGGTATAATTACTTCTAGTAACTAGGTCATTAAGGATATATAAAAACGGGATTTAATATTAAAGAACTGTCTCTGTTTTAAAATAGAAGCTGCTGGCTTAATAAATAATTTCCCTTATCTTGTTATACGTGGCATTTATGACTATTCTAATACTTATAAAAACGATCGGTGGTAAAGGTACGCCATAGCTGCGGCAGCCGCGTATATAAAGGAGCTTCTTTAGATTATAGACGCTACCGATATTAAAAGCATACTAGAGGCGCGTAAGGTTATATATAAGCGTTAGTTATAATCCTTCTATTTTTATATTATAGTCTATTAAATTAAAGCTCGCCTAGGTAGTAAAGAAGCTAGATTTACTATTATAGACTAGCAACCTAAATATTAAATATATTTTCGGTTATTACTACTAATAGCGCTTTTCTAGAATTCTTACTAAATCGGATATCTAGTGTAGGAAATTAAATTAATTATAAAAGAAATTATCCTAGATTAAAAGCAATAAGATATATTTAAATAGCTGTCTCTACTTAACCTATCTGCTAGGCATCTTAAGAGTAAAAAGAAGTAAGTTAAAAATATGGGTATATAGATGCTTAAGGACCCCAAATTCCTTAATTGGTTCTCTAAAATAGCAAAGTATTAAATACTATGCTGCTATAGAGCTGCAGGCGCCAGTAAAATAATTATCTTATAAGTAGAAAAAGCCTATTGTTTATTAAATAGAGTAACAGTCTAGAATAGGTCTCTTATAATTAACAAATTAGGAGAATATATAGCCTAGGGGTTAAAAATAGGGCTAGGATATATATACTGCGATTATTATAACTAGAAAGAGTAGATGATAGAAAGTATCCTTAGCGTAGTCCTAAAGTAACTATTAGGGCTTTTACCTAAAATCCCTAAGGCTGTTTTAAAATTATATAGAGAACGGGTTAGTTAAGGGAAACTACTAAGCTTAACTAATGCAGTTAATCTTCTTAGTATAGCCTATATGTAGTTTAGCAAGGTATACGTTTACCTAGATATACTTAATAAACTAGGAAACCTATAGGGCCTTTTAGAGTAACTGCGTAATAATCCTTACTCTATGTAAATATTTATTACTAGCCGTTACTATATCTAGGGTACTATCCAGGAATACTTAATAGAGGGGTAGAGTATTTCTATTGCAGCTTATAAAAGCAATATTTAACAATTTATTAAATATAAAATTAGTAAACCTAATAATATTAAGCCTAATGCTATAGACGAGAGGCTAAGAAAGGATATTTTTAAGAAAGTTATTAACTTAGCTAAGGGAGTATTAGTATAATATGCCTAGTATTATTTCCCGCACTAACAATAAACGATATACTAGATTTCTACTGCCTATATTATAAACCCGTACTATCCTTAAAGCTATAACTATACGTAATTATAAAGAAGCTTTAAAAACGTTACTATTAAATCTTAATAAGGCCTTTAGCGGAATAATAAGTAGAGTTAAGCAGTAACTAACAGAACTATTTAAGAAGGCAGCTAAAACTATTATATAGATTTACTTAGCAGAATAACCGCTTACTATTAATAAGCTATTATATTCCCTTATAATTAATAATAGCAACACTTCTCTTAACTAGAGGGGTATACCTATTAGAAAGATATTACTAAACTACTATTATAGTTTGGCTGTAGTTAACTAAGAGATATTAACTATCCGTTTAGTCTATTACTCTCTTTAGGAGTATCTTAGTTGGTAAGACCGGATATTAGGTTTTACTAAAGTGGAATAACAGATAAAAATTGCATGTATATACCTTACCTTTCTAAAATTCCTGTTTATAATAGCTAAAGAGGCACTAGAATAAAATAGCAGTATAATTACACTTTTATCCTACGCCGCTACGCAATAGGGTTACCACCTTTAAAGGAGTAATTATTTATTGGATGCGCCTATAGGGCTTACTAAAGAATACCTTTATACTAGCTTAGCAAATAATCTTAAAAGCTTATAACTGTTGTATAAAGCTATATACTTATATTAGTATATAAAGAAGCTACTTAATAATATATTACCTGCCCATATAGTAGCTTTCTTTAGCATTTAAGAAATTATATCTTACTTAATTTTAATAGTATGGAATCTAGACTCTAAGGACCCTAGGTACGGTCGGACGCCGCTATTATAGGCGGCAGTAGGAGGGCATAAGGCCGTGGTTAAGCTGCTGCTTAAAACAGGTAAGGTCGACGTTAAATTAAAGGACAAGGACTATAGTCGGACGCCGCTATTATAGGCGGCGGTAAGAGGGCATAAGGCCGTAGTTAAGCTGCTGCTTAAGACGAGTAAGGTTAACGTTAAGTTAAAAAACAATAATAGTTAAACGCCGCTATTATAGGCAGCGGAGAGAGGGTATAAGGCCGTAGTTAAGCTGCTGCTTAAGACAGGTAAGGTTAACGTTAAGTTAAAGAATAAGGACTACGGTTAGACGCCGCTATTATAGGCGGCAAAGAGAGGGCATAAGGCCGTGGTTAAGCTACTGCTTAAGACGGGTAAGGTTAACGTTAAGTTAAAGGATAAGTATAACGGTCGGACGCCGCTATTATAGGCGGCAGAGGGAGGGCATAAGGCTGTGGTTAAGCTGCTACTTAAGATAAGCAAGGTCGATATTAAGTTAAAGGATAATAACTACGGTTAAACGCCGCTATTATAGGCGGCGGAGGGAGGGTATAAGGCTGTAGTTAAGCTGCTGCTTAAAACGGGTAAGGTTAATATTAAGTTAAAGGACAATAATAGTTGGACGCCGCTATTGTAGGCGGCAGAAGGAGGGCATAAGGCTATAGTTAAGCTGCTGCTTAAGACGGGCAAGGTTAATATTAAGTTAAAGGATAATAACGGTTGGACGCTACTATTATGGGCGGTAGAGGGAGGGTATAAGGCTGTAGTTAAGCTGCTGCTTAAGACGGGTAAGGTTAATATTAAGTCAAAGGACTATAACGATTAGACGCCGCTATTATAGGCGGTAGAGAGAGGGTATAAGGCCGTGGTTAAGCTGCTATAACAAAGCATTTAATAGTCTCCTCTGCTATACCACCTCCCTACCTACTACTATTCCTACTTGCTTACTTTATATACTTTTTTATATAAAGTACGCTTTTAACTTTAGAAATATACTGCTTAGAAATATACTACTTAGAAATATACTGCTTAAAAATATACTACTTAGAAATATACTACTTAGAAATATGCTGCTTAGAAATACGCTGCTTAGAAATACGCTGCTTAGAAATGCGCTGCGTAGGAATACAATACTTAGAAATACGCTGCGTAAAAATATAATGCTTAGAAATGCTCTACTTAGGAATCTTCTACTTTATAATCTTCTGCTAAATAATATTCGCGCTAAGGTTAGATAAAAAGCTTGCTTTAAAACCTCTCTTAAAGTTACTCCTGTAAGATTAATATCTTTACTATAGAAATATAGGATGTCCTATATAGGCTAGCGCTTAAATATACTAACAGGAAGGGTGCTAACCCGCTCTGGCCACACCCTTATAAGGTGGTAAATCTATAAAAGTGAGTTAGTTAATAAGAAGCTTACAGTAGCTAAGGTTAAGTTAAATCGCAAGGCTACGGGGCTGAGATTAACACTCTTGCTAAGTCTTTATATAGCTATATACCTAACAGCTACAAGCCCAGTTTACTAAATAACATAAGTAAATTATATAGGCGATAATTATATCAGACGTATGGGGTCGTTTTACACTAGCTAGGATTAGAAACTGCTTTAATTAGAAGTACCAACCGGGATAGCAATTATATATAAATTTGCGCGCCGCAATAGACATAAGGCTAATAATAACTTTTTAGCATTATAGTAAGTCTCTAAGAAATAGTTTCGCGATGCGAATATACTTCTAATAGTGTTGCATAGTTATCAATAAGCTCAAGTAATAAGATTATAGCCTCATAGCTAAGAAAGTAGAGGATTATAGATGTGAAGGCACTTAAACAATCTAAGCGGGGACTAAGATCCTATAATGACGTAATAAAAGGCGGGGGTTTATTAAATGTTGCCGCCTTGCCCCTCAATCGTTGGTGCTATAAAGATTACTTCCACTATAGAATTAGTGGGGGCATCCTAAGAGGATATCTTCTGCGGATGTCCCGCTATAAGGATGGGCCTAGAATATGCCTCTAAATCAGGCTCTTCTAGAGACAACCTAAAATCTATACCTTTACGTTACCATATATATCCCACGCGCTATTAAGGTCTAGTAGCGAATATAGCCCATATATAAACACCAAAATTTTAAATAAAAGTCTCTACCGTAAAATCTATAGCTTCTTACCTAGATTATATCGCTATAATAGGTTATAAACGTGTAGGAACACCTAATTAAACTAATAGACCGTAGAGTTAAGTATAGATCAATTTTAAGATTTATTATCACGAGTTGGTGTCACGATTAATTAATTAAATCTTTAGCTTTATTTTGCTAAGGCTGCATTAAATCCAGACAATCTGGTTAGTTCGCTTACTACTAAACCTTTCTTAACGGCGCATGGGATAGACTTATACGTACCGACCAACTTCTAATTCTGAGGTCCAGGGAGAGTAAGTCGACGCATATAAGCAAAAAAAAGTGAGAAAAGGACAGGCGACGCGCGGGTTCAGTTACACATGCCCCACTATCTTCTATTAGTTTATTTTTCCGCCCGGTTCAACTCGTAATAAGTTATTAGACTGCTAGCAGTGTCCCTACAATAACACTAGCCTCTGCGGTTGTTATATATTTGGCAGTAATACCTAATGCCCTAAGAACTCTAACGTCGTAACGGGTTAGGATTAGTTTATTGCGCTAGCGTGCGCAGAGAGGCGTAAGGCTAAGCGTTTAGTAGGGCCGAAATAATCTCACCGGTGTTTCCGCTATGCGGACGTCCGTATTAGGATGCGTAAATCTGCTAAATTCAAGCGCCTAACTGAATCTAAAAGTAGAATAGTCCCAATATTTCAGTGCATATTCTTAAGACACTGTTACTGCAGCCGTTTTCATCTAAATGGTGCTACTAAGAAATCTATGTTAAGTAGTTGTGGAAATGATATAAAGCCCGCAAGGTACTCTTAAACTATTTTAATTCCAAGAATAAATTCTTATTAACCTCTAAACGCCCAGACTAGCATTTATAATAGAGCCCACTATAATTCTTAATTCGGGTAAGCTTAACGTAGGGGGGATTTCTAAAATAGGGCATACTAACTGCTAGGCAGCAGCGTACTATATATCAAATAACAACCTACCAATAGGCCCAATATGGATGTGCAGATCGCGATATTTCTAAGAAGTGTTAGGATGATATTAATAATCTATATCACTGCCCGAATGTACAATAGGTAGAGGGGACCCTACAACCTAGGCATTATAGCTGTTTACTAGAAACACCACCAAGCTCATCAGCAAGCGATAATTAAGTAGGTTATATAGAAATTCAGCCCACAAATTAGATGGACGATAGGAGAGTTAATATATACAATTAAGGAATTATTCTCTGCTAGGCGTGCGAGTGGTTGCTAGTTTAGCTTAAAAGAGGGAGGTGGCAGTGATAATTTAGGGTGGATAGATAAGTGGGTTATTAGGTTGTTAGTTAGTTACTAATAATACTAAGCTTATAATGCAGATGCCTAAGACTACTAAAGATATTAGTATTTAAATTTTGAAACTTCAAACGTTGACACTTACTAAGAGGGTAATACGTCCTTCCTCCGAACATCTATTCAACTCGGGAAATCGACATCATGTTTAAGATTTATCGCCCTCCACCACTCCACTGTCTCGTTCACCTTCGGCCATATAGCTGGATTAAAAAGTTCCGTAATTGTTAAACTTAAATCGCCAACTTTCACATCAAAAGCCATAACCTGAGGTTGATGCGCGTCTAGATGCACACTATAGTCAAAAACAATATCTACTCGTCCCGATCTCTTCCTATCCGATATCTTTATAATAAAGTAGTATATGTTTGTCGTATTAACGCTGCCGGTTATTTTAACTAATAGTTTTTCAATTAACTTGGTATCGGCCTGGTTAATAAAAGGATAAATCTTCTAAAGTTAGGCTAGGCGAGTCCGGATAAGAACCCGTACCGGACGTCTTAAAACATCAGTTAAAGGCGAAGCTATAGAGGGTTAATCGGGTAAAGGTTGATGGTGTAAGTAATAATGCAAGCTAAATGATTTCGAAGGTAAGGTATCTGAGACTCCTCGGAATTTCTTCGGTTACGTGCATATTGGTACGAAACAATTGCCGATGCCTCCCCACGCCAAGCGATTTACTAACCTTTGCAAGAATCTAATGGCCGTATAAATCTAACGGCCGCGTAATCCTGATGGCCCACATCACCTACACTGCTAGGCTCGCCAGCTTATAACTAAACTAGCGCAAGCAGTAACGCAGACACTCGAGTATTTGCCGCTTATACTGATTATAATAATACTTAGCGTATTCTTCGTTAGCGCTATCAAACCGTAATTAGCCGGTCCCCACCATACAAGGGGGTACCACGAATGGGTTAAAGGCCCCTCCCTGCTAGTATAGTACACAAAATAACCTAGCCCTACTATGTTACTTGGGGCTCGCTTATTATTCTACTCATACTAGTAGGGGGGGCCTCTAACCCGTTTATATTACCCCTTAGATCGTAGCTTTAACCGCGCTAATATCTAGGAAACGCCACGAAAATTGTGCGGTGGCGATTTCCGTAGGCAATTCTACTGCAAGTTAGAGAGCTAAGTTGGTAACTGGAGGCACGGCCAAGTTCAGTCAGGTTGCAGGACTGCGGGGCTAGGATCGGCCCGTGTGTTAGGCTCCGCACAGCCACAGGCTAACAGGCTAGGCTTTCAATCAATCGATCTAAGTAAATTATATATGCTAGTTACGTGAGACGCGCTGGATCGTATCGCACTAGCCTAATTAATAATTACTTCCATTATAGGTACTAATATGAGTGGCGACCTTACGTAAATCTTTATGCGATAGCAGCTATAACGCTAATAATAGCTTTTAAACATTATAGTGAAGTTTGTAGGCTTAGATAGAACTATTTTATAAGTTTTAGTAGTAGTAAGAGTGTAATAATGTGCTGTAGCGGGAGAAGTCTGTTTTGCGACAAAGGAGGCTCTCTATAAATCAGGTGCGGCAACAACAACGTGATAGTAATTTTTGGGTGTGAAGGTGCCTGCGCGTTTAGGATTACTTATAGCATATGCGTAATATGAAAATATAATAGACACTAAAGTATGTGCATAGTTTGAGTGGTATAAAGTTAAAGTACCCCCCATTTTTCTCGGCGTGGGGGGTTTCTCGACCTGCAGGGATAGACGTTAATTGGCAGACCTATTAAGATATAGAGGTCGGGGCTAGGCACAAGCCTCGATCTCCCTTATTAAGTCCTTCACGTCATATCTTATATGTAGATCATAGTTCTAGTCCGCAGTAGAGAGCTCTACGTTCTTACAAAATATTTAAAAGTATAATATCAATTTAGCTTAACTCTAGGACTAGTCTAACTTATCTATATTACTAACTAATTACTTAATATTCTATAGTTCTACCTTAAAACGAATCCCTTTTACTATATATAGACTTTGGTTTATCTAAAAGCAGCTATAATTATTCCTTCCGCATTTTAAATATATATAGTAAACGCTTTGCATTTCTTAATCCCGACTTGGGAACCCAGGATTCCTTCTATACGACTTTATAGTCTTTACCTTATAGAGTAAGTCTTTCCTTAATAATATCCTCTATTTCCCACTTTTGCTCATCCCAAAGCTAAGGCGAATATAATACAACACCTTCTTGGTAATATGCTATATATTTATTGGCGGGTTGGTGGATAATAGGTATTATACCTAATATTAAGCAATCTTCCCTCTATTAGCTATTAAACTACTAGATATTAAAATCCTACCTAAGCTGCTATCGCTACTTAGATTATAGTAATCTTTAACAATCTCGTTAAGGAAGTCGTCTTTGCTTTAAGAACTATTTAGATCCGAGCTAGCGGCTACTTTAGAGTAAATATAAGGTTGAGAATGTCTTTAAGAGAGCTTATTCTCTTCTCAGACAAGCTAAAGAGGTAGGAATTTTAGATTTCTTAGGGGATAAGGAGTTTTTGGATAAGCTATTAAAGGTAGTAGACTTAAAGTGGAAGAAATGCATAAGTTAAGTAGATATTATAGATGGAAGAAAGGGCCTTTATTTCATTAGCATATTCTAAAAATATATTTCTATTTTTAAACTTATTTAATATATAATTTAAAATAGAACCGTTTAGGGAGTAGCTAAATTAGGAAGGTAACTAATAAGGCATATATATTAACTTGGAATATAACTTAAAATGGAACTTATATAACTTAAAAATAAGTATATATTTAATATAAATGTAAATATTACTCTTACTCTGGGTCTGTACTTTAGGTTATTAATTAAATATAAAACTAGTTCTCTTTCTATCACTGCTCTCGCTAGCAAGTTGCAATATTAACCTTAAATTCCAAGTTAATAGAGATGCAGAGAATTCAATTAATGTTAAGTTGAAATTTGAGCCGGTTAGAGCTATCCAATCTAATCCGCAGAGCAATCAGCCGGCGTTCTCTTAGATCAGCCCAACATCAATCATAGCAGCTCCATCTGGAACGCTAACGCCGGTTACTTCCCCCACTGCGTAGAGCATCTCGACACTCACAAATACGCAAGCCATTACATTAGAAATCACCTCTTAGATAGTCGTGACCTCTCAAGCGGCTACTTTAAAAGCTTAGACAACATCTAAAATGTAGGCAACAGGACTAAGCGTTCCTAATACGCTAATTACGCCGGCAAGTAGCCTATTACTTGTCGTTACAGCTTCAACCGGATTCCTCTCGCAAACGTCCTCTATAAGCCAGCCTTCGGCCACACATTTGGTTCAAGTTAGAGCGCGTGGCGACTTACTATTCTTGCTAAATAATCTTTCCGCAAACGTCGGAGATGTTCTAGAGTTTCAATTTCTCGCATTAAATCACACCTTAACATAATCAACATTTGAGCAGCCTTATATGGCTATAAATTCATTTAATATAGATTTTATTCACTTTAATCCATTAAATCGTACCAATAATACCCTCTTTTTCCTTGTCCAAAATACGAATCCCTAGTGGTTTTACTATAAGCAATATATACCTATATCCCACTGCTCTGCTAGGATAGTGTTTGCATTAAATCCCGGAAACTAAATAGAGCAATTTATTTAAAATGCAGTAATGCCTGCATCTATACTACTAAGTTCAATTTCCACGACGCTAATAGCCTTATTAACTATAGCATCTCTATCTTTATTAAGCACTATAGGATCTGCTTTAACTATATCTACCGCCTTACCGTCTTCTACAGCCACGTTATCTACCGCAGTATTACTAAATATAGTTAACTTTATATTATCCTTAGTAGGTATATTTATCTCAGCGTCTGGTTCTATAGTATCTAATACTCTATCGTTACCCACTACTCTATAATCTGCTAGCGCCACTAGTTTAGGCTCTGTATCTAGTATATCTTCCGCCTTTCTCTCTTTAAGCACATCTCCGATTTCTGCTATAATCATTCCACGGAGTTAAAATTCCCTGGTAATACCCTCCGTTACTAGCAAAGTAACAAAACGTAGGGCATTACACTGGAGTACTGCTATTTTACTTATTATAGCTATGCAGAAAATTGTCCGTACATTGTCCAAGTAGTTTATAACTATTTAACTTATTTAGAATTATATTAGTTGTGGCTTAAGAATTAATTTTAGTAATAATAATCTGAATATTCGCGCTAAGCGATAATTATAATTATAATTATTTATTACGTAATACTGCAACTTTATACAAATACTAGTATAGTCTCGCCTTTAACTAGCCATGAGATGAAGTTATAAATTACAGAGTAATTAACTATTATCTATTTCTTGCAATAACATCCACTTAAAGGCAAACTGCACAATTAGTTAACCCTCCCTCTTCTACTAATCCTCCTTCTAATCTGGCCTGGATTGTTCCAATTAGCCCACCACATTTTCTAGCCCATCTCCAGGTTTATAACGAAATGAAGCCGAAACTTAAAGCCTTAGATAATTCAAGCCTCTCTCAGCTACCACTAGATCTTAGCCTAGAAATCATGGGATATGTTTAGGGTTCACGGAGGCACAAGGTATATCAAGAGCGTGAAAAAGAATTTCAATACTGGGAATCACGCTGTAAGGAAAGAGACCACTATACTCAAGAAGAAGTTGATGTTAAGCTAAGGAGCCAATATAAAAGTCTATACAGCAAGGAATATAATAGCTTTGGGTGTTTTGTGGAAGAAACCAATATTTCAGCAATAATGGATAATTTCGCGGATTGCGCCCATGACTAAAGACGATGTTATTGGGAAACCAATATTATACGAGGCAATATTAATTCTAACAGCCTCCTAAAGGAGACCTCCCAAGATAAGTTGTCTAGCTCTGACGATAACGGCATAATAGCGTGTTAATACTCTAAGGTATTGGTCTTTGCATATTTGTAATTCATTATGGGGCTTACAATACTGCAAATACTAAGGTCAAACTTCAATCTCGGTACAATTATGTATCATATCACGACTCCGAGCCGTCTTTACACTCTACAAAAGACTTATTATCGTAGGATTCACGATTATAAACCCTAGACTACTATTTGTTATCTAACTACGCTAAATATCGCGTGTAACTATACGGAAAGATATTTTATAGATGGCTGCTTTAACGCTAAATCCCCTAAGGCGCCCATGTATATACAAGTAAGGTTTCGCTACGCTTTATAGGCCCTTAAGCTAAAACCGTATATCTACTTTACCTTGGCACTTCCAAGTCTCTCGATAGGCTTATTAAGAAAATTATAGTTATACCTTAAAAAATCTCAAGATTTAGACCCCTACCGTATATATCACTTCAAATACAAGTTAGAATTTCGCAGTAAGTTGCATATA
>Ga0307515_10012790_pt1 | contig 15753 bp, 6 predicted proteins | sample 17_EM_MG_FD_194513 | JGI IMG/M metagenome (GOLD analysis project Ga0307515, IMG submission 194513) | Populus trichocarpa ectomycorrhiza microbial communities from riparian zone in the Pacific Northwest, United States - 17_EM | ecosystem: Host-associated > Plants > Roots > Unclassified | place... | reverse complement strand
ATTGCTTTTAGCTTATCTATTAATTATTAGTAAAGGGGGCTATAACCTAGCGAGTTATTAGCTTTTAATTAAATCTTATAATTATATATCCGGTAAGGGGGTAACTTATTTAAAGCCGCCTTTAAGAATGCATTCTTATAATTTGTATAAATAGTAAAATAGAGGTGTTTAACTAGTTCCTTATTAGTCTCCTTAGCTAGCTCTTCCTCCCTATTATTAATAATTTGGTTAGTCTTATATAGGCTTATTATAAAGATCTTATTATTCTTCCGCTATTAATAGTTTATTTAGCCCGTAATTTAACTATTTCAGCTATTGCCTTCTATATTATAGCTGCTTAATCTATAATAGATGGGGTAAAAGGGTCTAGTTTACCTATTTTTAGGTAGGCTCTATAAACTAAGAGGGTAGGTACTAATCCGTTAGGGCTAGCGGTGTTATTAACGGCTTTTACGGCTATCTATAAAGCTAGTTCCTTTTAGATATCCTTATACTTATCCGTAATAATCTAGTAAGCTCTTTATAGAGCTAAGTAAGCTTACTTAATAAGCCTAATAGACTAGTACGCCTTAACTAGAACGGCTTTTGTTAAAATAGCTATAGCTGTAGTGTACTATTAGAATTCCTTACTAATAAAGTTCCTACTAGCGTTGTAGGTAATATACTTAGGGGGCCTAATGTATATATTAATTTAGCAGGTCCGTAAAATGTCCTAAGTATATTTTATAGATATATTTTATAACTAACAGGCGGCTTAGTAGCGGGTTACCTTATTAATTATATATAATACTAGGCTGCCGTTAATATATATAATGTCTATATATACTAAGTAGTTAAAATTAAGGTCTTTATAAAGAGTGAACTTAAATTGGCCTAGGGAATGTCTATATTTCTAGTAGAAGGAGCAGTATTTAGTTAGGTGGTTAATTGCCTTCCTATTAATGTTATTATATCCAAAGCGTTTAAGAACTCTATATAGCTTTTCGGCTAATAGGTAGCCAAAACAGCAATATAGGCGGTAGATTTCCGTACTGGTGAGGTAGTATAGGTTATAGTTAAAAGATTCCTAAATATAGGTCTATAAAGTCTCTCCCTATATAAGGAACGGGTGTCCGAATTGTTATATAATTAATAGGGTAATATACTTGCTTCCTAGGGCAGTTATAGGGCCAATTAAGGTGTCCGTAACATTATTATAGTAAACCTATAACCTATCTATATCCGTAAAATAAAGTAGAAAAGGGGTATCCGCTTTTACTACGTGGAAGTTAACTAGGCTAATTAGGGTCTTAACTATAACTAATCTAATTAATACGGTTAAGCTGATGCTGAATTAAACGTTTACGGCCCTAGTTTGTATAGTATTAATATCCGTATTATTATTTATAGTAGTCTTATATATAAGGTATTATCCATAACCTATAGTAGACTTCTTAAAGGCACCTATATTAATTATAACGCTATAGAATTCTTTAGGGGTATAGCGTTCTATAGTAATATATGCAAATAGGTCCTATTTATAGTCCGTAACATCCGTAATAGGTCTAATAGGTATGCTTATAGGTTAGTTTTCGGGTGTAATTAAGTATATAAAGAAGCGGTTGGCTAATATAGTCGTAATATTAAAGGCTTAGCCGTTCGTAAAAGGTCTAAAAGTAGTTAGAAACGTCTCTAAGGTCTCCTATTCCTAAGTATCTAAGTTAAAGTTAATTATAAGGGCTTTTATTAACTTATTAAGAGACTCCTTTACTTCCTTTCCTTTATAGTCTAAGATAAACTAGTTAATCTAACTATTAAATCTTGTTTTAGACTTGTTACGTTCTTCTCAGGTATACCTTATAGACTAATATCCTTTTTTACCGCATATAAAGCACTTTTAGCTAGTTTATCTATGGGGGTATACTTTTATACAGGAGTTACTACGGGGGTTATAGGTAGGACTTAGTTAGTACGGGTACTGCTAGTAGTAGCGGCAGTCTGTAAAGTAGGTATTTAAGTTAGTTTATAGGTTTTATAGGTCTGTAATAAAGGCTTAAGTACTACCTAGTGGGTTTAAAACTTTATACATTATAATAGAGGACTGTAAATTGTTAATAGGGCTGGTTGGGGTATCTATAGGCTTATAATAGGTATACTTATAGGGCTCTATTTTCTAGCAAGCCGTAATAAGTTTATTATACAGGAAGTTATCTATTTAAAGCTTAATATTAAGGCTATGCTATAGGTATCGAAGGTCTTTAATAAGAATTTGCAGGCACTCTATAGTCGATTTTTTAGTATTCTTGTTGATTACGGTCTGTAACTATAAGCTTTGCAGTGTAGAAGAATTAAATAAACGACTTAATTGTAAATCTATAGAAATCAAGTAGTATATATATATGAGAAAGGTGCAGATAATAAGGGGTAATTGACCGAGTTAGTGACCGAGTCAGTGACTAAGTCAGTAAGTGAGTTAAGAGGTAGGTGACTAAAATGGAGACAGTTTAATATGCAGTCGAGTTAGTATGGCGCTCTGGCGGTGTGCTAGTAGTCGGTTATATACCCCCCTAGATTTGACGGTATAGTTAAAGCTATAGAAAATAAAAATAAAGGTAAAGACTATACTAAAATAGGAAATTAGGATATAATTTGGGAGTAGTAAAAGGATAGGGTAACCGTGACGGATATTGCGAATATCGCGTATGGAGTTAATTGATCTAATATTAAATATCCACTAAATTTAATTGCTTTATCTAAGCTTCGTACTTCTAACGAGGTAGGATCTTAGTAAGGCCGTTAGTAGGTATCTTGTCTATAGGGACCCATTAGACGTTAATCTTTTTGTCTTAGACCTGTCTAAGCCAGTGCTGATAGACGTCGATATGTCGAAGTTTAGTATTAAGTTTTAGTGTATCCTGTCTTAGTAGGCGTATAGTCTACATATTGTCGTATAGTAGGGTAAATTCGCGTTCTAAATTAAAGCTAATTGCCTTAAAAAATCATTTTTACCAGATAATCTTAACAGTAGCAGTAGATAGGGAGAGAAGTTCTGCTTTAGTAGTTAAACGAGTCACTAATCGCTGTAGGGTCGCCTTCCAATTAATTAGTCCTCTGAATAGTATAAATAGGTATCCTTAAGAGCTCCGTTTAGTCTCTTTATAGTCTATAAAAGCTGCGTTAAAAGCTTTATAAAAGGTTATATCTTCTCCCTTAGGGTTTCTGTAGTAGATATATGCTCTAAATACCTCGCCAGAGTATTTAATAGCTGTAGATTTTGTTCTAAGGCAGTAGGTAATAGCTTGGTCTACTGCATTAAGGTGCTTTTAATTTAGATTAGTAAGAAATTTGGCCAGCTTAGAATGCGTCTTAGTAGTATTAGGTCTTGCAAATATAGTAAGGTGTGTAAGAGAACTAACCCGCTGCTAGTAGGCTAGTGTTCTTTAAGGGTTCGTCTACTAGTTAGACGGAGTCAGTTCTTTAGTAAAAAATAGTAACTTAGGAAATCTGCCTAGTTAAATATTAAATTAATTAGCTATCTTTTCGATATAGGAGTCTTGGCAGAGCTAGAGCTTTTAACTTAGTTAATCTTGTTTAATTTAAATTCCTAGGAACTACTGTAAGTCTTCTAGTGCACGGATCTCGTATTGGTGTAGTAATTTAGCTTTAAATTCTTTAAGTCTTTAAAGGTCCTTTTTAGCAAATAGAACGGCAATATCGTCTACGTAAAAGAAGATAATAAGTCATCTATTGGTAAATAGGCAGTTAATACCTAGTACTGGTTTTAATCTAAATTTAGCTAGTATATTAGTAAGCTCTTTATACCAAAGTAGTAGTGAGATTTTAATCCGTATAGGGCTATAAGTAGCTCTAGGATATATCCTTTTTAATCGAAACCTTCTAGGCAGTAGCAGTAGACTAGTTTACTAAGCTTGGCGTTTATGAACGCGTTTACGGCGTTATACTATCAAATTTCCAAATTAAATGCAGCTGCTATAGCTATAAGGGCACGGAATATTCGAGCAGCTAGGGTTGCTATATATGTCTCCGCAAACACATAGTCGAGCTTTTAGCTTTTAAAGATAACCGTCGCTATTAAGCTTATATTTAAAGACCTATTTTAGTAGTAGGATCTACTCGTTGCTTGCCTCTTCCTTTAGTACGATTTTAAATGTCCCTCGGCGTTTTAGGTTATTGTATTCTTTTTCCATAGCCTTTTAAAAGCCGTTAGTTAATAGATGCTTTCTTAGATCCTTAAGGTTCTTTGGTTTAAGAGGAAGATTATCCCAATATAGAGATAAGGATCTAGTTCGGTTAATGTCCTTTACTAATCCTATAGCAAATCTAGCGTAGTAACTAAATAGGGTAGATAGATTGGCTAGTGTTATCGCATACGCTTAATATTAAATTCTTTTTAATCCTTCTGGTAGGATAAGGTTAGTAGAAGGTTTAGCTAAGACTTTATTAGCTTATAGAGCTATATTAAATAGTTCTAGCGTACTTAGCTAGGAAGGGGTTGTTTTAATTATATCTAGGATATCGTCTTAAAGTCCTCCTAGTGTAGTATTTATTTCTAGTAGATCTGGAGATACTGTTCTGCTAGGGGTTGGTAACTGCTTAGTATCCTTTATAGGAGGCTCTGCCGAATCGTTTGATTTAGGTATAGTCATATAATCTGCATTTAAGGTAGGTCTATATAGGATAGATTTATCCTTAGACTTATCCTTGTAGAGAGGTTCTAGTAGACTAATTATCTATAGGGTGTCTTTTAATGCTTTCCTTAGTAGGTAGTTAATATTTTAACCTTTAAGGTTATAGAACAAGGTTTTGTTAAATATGACATCTCTAGTTTAAATGACCTTGCGGAGACTTAGAATCCAGATTTAATAGATATTAGTTAAATTGTAGCTAACTAGGTATCTAATTAATGTATACGGGGCTAGTTTGTCTCCCCTTTTAATTCGTTTATTTAGTATATAGGTTTTGCAGCTGTATATATATATATAGGTAAGTAAAGGCAGCTTATTATAGGCAACCTTATAGGGAGTTCTCTACTCTAGCTGTTTATTCGGTGTTTAATTAAGGGAGTATCTAGCGGTGGGAAATGCCTCTGGTCCTAAAGACGGGGGTAAGGAAGCTTCTAGCTGTATAGCCCTAGATTATTCTATAAGGGTTTATCTAGATCGTTTAGCTCCGCTATTTTATTCTTCTGTATACGGGGCTCGGCATTTAAAAGTAATACCTTTATCTGCGTACTATATCTATAGGGTGTCTCCTATCTATCTAAAAGCTCGTTCGTTGTTGCTCTAGAAGAAGACGACGTCTTAGTAGAATCGTATTTTAATTAGCTAGTAAGTCTTACAAATAGTAGGTAGGACAGTAGCTTTATCCTAATTCTTAAAGGTATATACAAAATTAAATTTTAAATATGTGTAATAGAAGTATATTATATATCTATCGCCGTTATACCTTAGTTCTCCGAGGGTAATAATATTAAATGCTACCCGCTCAAATAGTCGAGTGGCTAAAAATTCGTGTTCTTATCTTTAAGAGATCTGCTGTATATACTTTGCTAATAAGCAAGTTTCGCATTTAATTTTAAGCGGTGCTCATTTAGTAGTTAATTTGGTTAGCTCTGCGCCATTAGCGTGCTTAGAAAGCTGCTTAATAGCGTTAGGTCCTATATAGCTAAGTATTTTATACTATTTAATAGCTGTGGCTCTAACTAGTTTATAGGCTATACGGCTAGGCTAGAATCTCTTAAAGGTTAAGAATATTAATTAAGTCGAATCTAGGGTATTTATAGGCTCTCTGTGCATTAGTGCCTAATAGCCCCCTAGTCGTTTCGCATAGTAGACTGTTTTGTTAGTTACTAGACGGTATAGTATATCGGTCTAGAATTTTTGGTCGCAGTAATAGCGTCCGTCAGATATTGTGTACAGTCGCTTGCACAATCGGTTTCCTTTTTTATTGCGCGCAACACAACCCCATTCTCGCAGACCCCTGCAGCGCTTAGCGTAAACTTTACCTGATTGTTCTTAGCTCCGACCAGGGTAGCCCTTGCACCACCTAGGCCTTGTTATTCATCCAATTTTTCCAGTATATAAATCTCGCTGCCTTATACTGCCTTGCAACGCAACGAGCTTCCGAGGTGAAACGAACACGTGTAGCTCGAAGGGTGGAAGTTGTTCGTTGATTCTTTATACAAATGCGAAAACGCCAAAAGCCGCTGATTATTTCCTCCCTAAATCCTAATGAACTAAGCAGCGGACTGCCGCACCCAATACCCTGTCGCTTCGCGTTTCCGCCTGTTCGCGTACCTCCTCTGCCTATTAGTTGTCCCGTCCTCTGACTACCGTGATTTTCAAAAACTGTTTCATTCGAAGGTTTTTGAAACGCCCTTGTCCTCTCCCATCCCCGTTCCACAGATTTCTGGAGGCCAGGTGCGATCGTATCGACAGTTTGGTCCACCGGTATGTAGGCTGTACGGACTCTCGTTCTCCGTGCTCCTCAAGAAGTCAATTTCAAGCCCCAGTACCATTCGGGTAACATAGCAACCTGTCTGAGGTCATTGCCTGCCAAGCTGAGGCCAAATGTGTCTAGCTGGGAAGCTTCCACATTTTTCTTGCATTCCTTGCAGGCTTTTGCCAGTTCCTGCAATTTCTCAACCAAAGACCCAATTGCTGGCTGCCAAGTTGCTGGCGGACGCGAAAATGTTTTATACGAGCGCTCGTGATACTCCCGCTCTTGCCTCTGTTGCACTTCCATTGACAGATCGTTCCTCAATTTTTCTCGAAACCCTTCTGCGAGTTTGGAGCATTCGGAATGGGTATTTGTGTATCCATAGCTGCCATAACTGGGTTTAGCCAAAGCTGCTAATACGATACTGGCTGCAAGTGTTTGTATACGGGTTCGAAGCTCCTCCAATCTACCTACGTTCATTACCGGTCAGCACATGGATCCAGACCTGTAAAGCCCAAAATACCACTCTAGTTCTCTGGACATTGTTTTTCTAATATATTATTTCAGGACATTGTTCGTGTTTAATTGGAAGGGTTTTCTTCTTTTACAACAGCACATTGCTAAAACTGTACCAAAGTGATTACTTAGATGTCCACTTACAGAATGTCTTCCAAGGCAGAACATCACAAATTACATTATCGGCGAGATCTGCAAATGATCCATCATACTTCGAGACTAAGGCTTTCGACACAGTTGTAAACGCTTCCCGATCTCTGACCAAATACGATACGGCGAGAATATTTACCAGGTCTTTACCAAGAGTCAAATGATCGGATTTAAGCCAGCCATAGACCTGGGACGGCAGGGTCAGGACATCGTAACAATCGTATTTATCCGCGTGTCTGATTATGCTAAGAACAAAGTCTGTTGCTGGGCTCCGCGGAATCTGATCAAAGGCGTGGTACATTGTCGCACAGATCGCCGTCATGGCATCCGGATCATCGTCCGGCAGAGGAATCTCCTTTGGCAATGAGGCATTCAAATCCTGACCTTCGCGAAAGGCTGGGCCAAACAGAGCTGCAAAGACCGTTGAATGCCGTTTGAGGAAGAGGGAGTCCGCATGTATGCGAAATTGTTTCGCACCCACGACCAATATCACGTCGCCCTCAGGAGCGAGAACAAGAGAGTTGACATACATTTCAGTAGATTTTTTTGTCTGCCATTCTGATTGTAGCCCGATTAGAGGTGACTGCTTGAACGGGGCTGTCATGAGCGCGTCTCTTGCAGTGAATTTGCGGCTGTTGACTGGGCTGGCGGTATGTACGGAGTAGAGGGTTTGTGTGAGAACTCAGAGAACAGGTCTCTCAATTATGAAGTGATGGAAGGGGTCCGAATGAAGCAAGGTGGCTACTCCGTCAAACACTGCTTGAATGGTTGTAGTTTGTGGCGCCTGCGCGACAGCGTATGGTAAAACTCAAAGTTGGGGTCCAGTGGAGCGGCACGTGCTAAAGACATTAAGGCATGAAGATTATTATATAACGTACTCCGCAAGCGAGTCGCGAATAACGTAGACACCCCCCCAAGCGAGACAACCCAAGCGAGACAACCCCCCCAAGCGAGACACCTACCCCCAGATGCATTTGTATTAATAATAAAATCAACAACGCCTTTATATTAAATTTAAATAGCCCAAATTAAAGCGTTTACGCTTCTTATTACAAAAGGAAATGGCTTAGGAGTTTCTGAGTACGTTAGGGGCGTAATACTGCCCCCAACGTTAACCAATTAGATAGCTTACCACCACACTACTCTAAGCCTCCCTTCTAGATCAACTCGTCACCAAATTCCTTTACAGGCTGAGAATTACACCAAAAGACGTATATAAAGGTTGCCTAGTCTTAATTACATTTACTAGGGTTTAATATAGCTCTAGTAGAAAGGTCCCTTCCTTATATTCCTTTTAGGTCAACTTTTTAGTAGTAAGCTCCTGTTTTTACAGATCCTCTAACTTTAATCGATTAACGTCCTTCTGGGCAAGGACCCTACCCTTACTTAGGAGTCTCTTACTACTTTTCTTATCTATTTTAAACTTCTAAAACTGCTTATTCTCTTCTTTTTATATTTATACATTAGTAGTAAAGCCAATAGTAGCTTTAAATAGCTTTTTAACGCGTTGTTAAATAGGGGTTTTAAGTATACCGTCTATTCGCTTAGTAGCTAATTTAGTATTACGGAACCCTACCGCAGGGGCCTTTATAGGAGAGCCCTATGCCCTAATATAGGCATCTTAAGTATACGGATTTCTTTTTAGAGGTCCTTAATTAATTGCTAGTATTATACTTCTTATTCGGCTTATTATTAAATTAAAGTGGCTTAGTTTTATATAAGGGCGTCTATAAAAGATTTCTATATCTTTATTAGTTATTTTCAGAGTATAGATATAATACTAGCGGCCGTTATAGGGGCTTTAGGGTCGTTCTGCATTTTAAAGGTAGTATATAAAGTTAATACAAGGTAGTATTATAGAGTAAGTATAAGCAGCGATAATATATAGTAAGGTAGATATTATTAAGCTATATATATAAACTATATAAGAAGTTAAGGCATTATATAAGGAAAGAAAGGGTATATATTATAGACTTAGTTGCTAGTTAATACATATATAGAGTAAAATAGGATTTAGGTAGTAGTTCTAGCAGAACTTAGTAGAACTTAGTAGAACTTAGTAAAATATAGCAGAATGTAATAGGTTGCCGTTAAATAGCTATAGATTGCTATTAAATAGCTGTCTTATAGTCAGTCTCTAGTTTCTAAGTGTTATAGTGCTGTAATAAAGTAGACTAAATAACTACGTTGTGGTATAAAGAGGGGAAGAAGGTAAAAGGGGGTATTGTATATAAATAGTAGGGCCAGCCGCTAAGGTGCTAGTGGTGGGCCAGCTAATAGTAGGAAATAGTATAAGATAGTACGAGATAGTATAAAACAGTATATATTAGGTCAGTGCCGTAACAGTACTTCCCTCTCAAGAAGGTTTAGTCCCTAAACTAAATAACTTATTCCTGCTATAAAGATATTACTTCCACTTACCGCTCTTAACTAAGCTAATAGCGATTTTCTATACCGGGTATAGAAAATTCTAATTAGTTAGTTTAACGAATAAAGTTAGCAGAACTCTATACCGCCACTATATAGCACTTCTTAGCAGAAAAACTAACTAATTAAATAACTTTAACTAGCGGTTAAAGTTCTATAAGATCTTAACCACCACAAATTATTTTTATAGTCGGCTATAGTTTTAGCGTAACTCTCCCTTATATTATACCCAGTTTTAGGGTCTTAGCTTCTTAGGGTATTATTTATAAAACTTTAGTAGTATGTGCTTATACCCTTTTAGGAATTTTTCGGGTTCCTAGGTTTCCTTATTATAATACTTTTACTTAATATAATATATTAAGCCGTGCTCGTTCATTTGTTTTTATTATATACATTAAAAATATTTTTAAATTCCTACTTGTCCGTGATATTGCCGTTATTATTCCTTTTAGCTATCCTACCTGTAATATTACAGCGTTCCTCTTTGTTAATATATACTTAACTAAAGATCTCTTTAGGGAATTAAAGGCGGACCTTTAAAGTATAGAAAGACTTATTAACACGGATATAGTCTAGGAGGTTAACTATAACTGGTCCTCTATAGGTAGCTAGGACGGGCTAGGGTCCGTCCTAGTTATTATCCTACTTCTTCTTAGGCCGGTTAGTCTTTATATTTTTAAGGCTAACTATAACTATATTATCCTTTTTAAATATTATACCTTCGTCTTATTTTATATTAGCGTTATCTTTATAGCGTCGCTAGGAGATATAAGCTAGGGCTTTAAGCTAGGTTAAGATACGCTTAAAGCGGTTAGTAATAGTATTAGCTTATAGGTACTTCTTCTTTATATATACAGACAGGGCTAATGGCTAGGGGCCTACTAGTTTAATGCCTAGATGTAGGTTATAGCTATAATTGGTAAAGAATAGTAAGATTCCCGTAGTCTTATTAACCTAGTTATTTATAGCAAACTTGGTAAGGGGGAGCTAATCTACCTAGTTATCTTAGGTGAAGCTTATAAAGGCGCGTAGGTACTTATTTATTGCTGTATTAATAATCTCGGTTTAACTATCTATTTTAGGGTGCTATATAGAGCTGGGGCTTAGGGTTACCTTTAGGCGCTAGTTTAGGCGACGCTAGAAGTTAAAAACAAATAAAGAGCCTTTATTGGAAACAATGGTATTTAGAGCGTCGTGTAACTTATAGATAGTGTAGATAAATGCTTTAATAAGCTCCTTAGTATCTAGGCTGGTGACAGGAATAAAGTATCTTATCTTTATTAGGCGGTTAACAACGATAAAGATATATCTATATGTTTTGCCGTTATAAAAGCACTTAGGTAGGTTAACGATGTGGTTAATAGAGATATTGGTTTACGGGCGGACTAGTAGTTTTAGTAGTTTTAGGAAACCGGGCAGTATTAAGCGTAGGGTTTTTATACGGAAGTAGAGAGCGTAGTTTCTTATAAAGGTAGCCATGAACTATAAAATACCTAGCTACTAATATGTTTAATTAAGGAGGTTTAGTGTCTTAACGCGGCCTAGGTAACCCGTAGGGCCCGAACTGTATATATAGTATATAACTTTTAGTTAGAGTTTAGGTAAATTAGGGACAAATACTTAATTCCTATAGTAGATTAGGCCGTTAATAATTAAATATTTAGATTTGTTATAGCGGAGCAGCTTCCTAATCTGCTTAGGCTAATAGTATACTTTATAGTCTTCCCGTTTATATAGTATAGCCAATATATTTCTAGTAAGTTTATTCTTTATATAGGCATTCTTAATAAGCTCCTTAAGGGGTTTTTTCTTAGGCTCTGGGTCTATTACTGCAATAAAGTCTTTAATGCTCTAGTCTTAGGATTCGCTTAGTAGCTCTTCTAGGATAGTAGAGTTAACTTTTTTTGGTAGTAAGATAACACGGTCTTAGTGTCGTAGACATTTATTATTAGTATTAGCAGGTATAACGCTTAGGAGGCGGCTAAGAGCGTCTAGGATTGTGGCTTTAGTGCTAGGCCTATAGGTAATAATAAAGTTAAATTAGGAAAGGAACTTAGCTTAGCGGACTTAGCGCTAGTTTAATTATTTTATTATTATAAAGGTCTAGAGGTTCTTATAGTCCGTAATAATTTTAAATAGCTCCTTATAGTTTAGGGCGCTATTTTTTTAGTGCCTTAACTATTACTAGGAGCTCCTTGTTATATATTTTATAGTTATATTTAGAGGCTAAGTGCTTAGCAGAGAAGAATATAACTAGCTTAAGCTTATTACTTTTGTTGGCTTAATAAAGCACTCTACCTAAAGCCTAGTTTAAGGCATCTATCTCTACTATAGTCTTCTTTATATAGTCGTAATACGCTAGGACCAATACTATAGTAAACGCTATTTTTAGGGTATGGAACGCCTATGTTTAGTTAGGGCCCTATAACTAGCTAATGCTCTTTTTTAGTAGCCTAGTTATAGGCTTAACTACCTTAGAGTAGCCTTAGATAAATTATTAGTAGAAGTTCACAAAGCTAAGAAATTACTATAGTTCTTTAACTAATATTGGGTCCTTCTATTCCTATAAGGCCTGTACCTTCTCAGGGTCTATAGTTATGCTATTAGTTAAGATAATTAAGCTAAGGTATTTTATTTTGGTAGCATAAAACTTAGACTTATTAATATTAATCTAGAGTCCAGCATTACTAAGTCTCTAGATAATTTCATTTATATATTTTATATGCTTAGCACGTGTTTTTAAAAAGATAAGGACATTATTAAGGTACGTAGTGTAGTAGTTATTAAGGGCGTTATATAGAATATGATTAATATAGTTTTAAAATATAGCGGGTGCGTTATAGAGACTAAACGGTATAACTAATATTTTATAGAGCCTAAACCGGGTAATAAATACTATAAGCTACTTATAGCCTTCCGTAATCCGGATCTAGTTAAACGCAGTAATTATATTAAGCTTAGTAAAATACTTAGCACTATAGAGTGCGTTAAGTATCTTGCGGACTAGTGGTAATAAATTCCAATTCTTAATAGTAACTATGTTTAGGCCTTAGTAGTTATAGTAGATTTATATACTACCACTAGGTTTTATAGCAAGGAGGAGTAGTATAATAGCTAGTAAGGTTAATTTGCGGATAAAACCCTTATCTAGCATCTTGTTAATCTACTTCTTTATATAACTAAGTTTAGTAGGTAAGAGTAGTCTATTTTTATAATATAGGGCCTACTTTCTAGGTATAATCTTAATTTTATGGTCCCATGATTGGTAAAGGGGTAGCTTATCTATATTTTTAGGGAAGAAGTATTTAATATATTCGCGAAACTCTTTTAGTAAGCGTTATAAAATATCTTTACGGGTTAATCCTAGTTTGCCTTTTAGAAATTTCTCGACATCAGTATTAACTATCTTTTAGCGTAAAAACTTAGACTTTGTTTTTAGGTTTGTTTTAAGGAAGTTATAAAAATAAGGGGGTAGTACTTTATAGGCTTCGTCTATTATATAGTTGCCTTCTACTAGCTAGTAGAAAGACCTTTTTAATAGGTTCGGTACTTCTATTAGGCCTATAGGCAGCTCCTTAAGTAGCTATTAATGCTCTTCTTATTTAACCAGTTCTACTAGCTCCGCTATATAGATCCTTATTACCTTTATATCTTTTTATTTATAGAACTGGGTAAAATTAACGGTATAAGTGCATCTAATGTCGTCTAGGTTAGGGCGTATTTGGTTCTCTGGTACTATAGCTAGGCTAGTACAGCTTAGTTGGCCTAGGGGGGCGGAGATAAGGCGGCGGCCTTATACGGTACGCGTGGGAGACAGGTGCGAGGTTAAGCGTTATAGGGGGGAGGTCTTAATTGCTCTAGTTTCGGTCTTAGTTATAACGCCCTTAGCTATTATACGTGCGGTCGCATATGCGTATAGTAAATAACTTAGGGTTAAGTATTTTATTAGCTAATTTAGGTTAAGCGGGTGTATATGGGGGACTTATAGTTCTGGCAGTGTTTATTTTTTAGGGGATAGGGTTATTACGGCTCGTATAAATGCCTCTAAACCGAAGCTTGTAGAATGCTATATTATAAAAATACTAAGCTAAAAAGAAGAGGAGAGGTATATATAGGAGGTAGAGGCGTAACATATACGCGTTATAACGCTAAGTCCTTAGCCGAACCCCTAACTAGGCTCCCTATCTAGGTTACGCGTTACGGTGCCGTAATATTACCCCCCCCTTTAAAAGAAAGCCTGCCCTTAGGCTTTATTAGAAACAAAGTAGAACTAAAGAAAAGGAGATATAAGTATGTTCGGACTAAGTATATAAGGCGACCGTAGGTTACGTAGAGGCGCTAAAGTGGAAAGGGTAGCTGCTAAAACTCTTAGCAAGGATCTGGCTAATTAGAGAACTTTAACTAGCGGTTAAAGTTCCTAGATATCTAAAGGCCTTACATAACGCGCAAATCTAGGTGGCTATATATTATAGTAGGCTTCGTTTCTTAGGCCTTAGGGCGTTCTTATCTCTATACTCTTCTAGTAACTTATTATCTTTATTATACTAATATTCCATCTACTTATCTAGGTACTTTAGGGGTTTAGGTAAGTTAGGGTATTAATTATAAAACTCCTTAAGCTTCTAGGGGTAGCCTATAAAGTTCTAAGCAGGGTACTAAGTTAAGTCTGGGTTATAGCCCTTCTATTAAATATAGTATTTTAGCACTCCTTGCACTAGCTTATATGCTAGTATTTCCTTAACTTCCTATTTATTATTACTACTAACTTAAATTAGTAGGGGAGGCTTATTCTTCTGCCCGGGTAATAAGTTACTTATAGCTTTCCGTAACTTATCCGGTAAGAAAATAGGGTAAACTCTAATTAAATCCAGGAGCTTTACCTTATATAAGTTACCTACCTTCTCTAAAACCTTATATAGTCCTGCCATCTAATAGTCTAGCTTATAGCTAGGCCGCTTAGTCCTCTAATTCTTTATTATAACCTAGACCCTATTACTAGGGGTAAAGTTAGGTTTTTAGTGGTGTTTATTTACCTGCTGTAACAGAACCTTATAGCAAGTACTACAATAGGCTCGTTAATGGGCTAGGTGTGTAGGTAATGCAAATTAAAGTTAACAACGTAATAATAACTGGTGGAGTGGTTGCCTAATAGATTAACTCTAATTATATTCTAAGAATTAATATAAGGAAGAAACTATCTAGGTAGGGATTAAGGGTCCTTAAATATATAACTGTACTCTTATAAAATCCTTCTTATATATAATAAATGTGTACTCTATCTACTCTATTACGGATTATATAAATTATATAGATTATACTACATAACCTTAGTTACCATTCCTCGTTATATAGTTTTATTAGCTCTATTTTAGACTATACCTAAATTAACTAACTAGCTTCTTCTGACTTCTCTCTAAGTAGTTATAATATTATACTTAAAGCGTCCGTAACACTATCTCCCTCCTCTTTATCTTTATTCTTAAAGATTTCTAATATTTCTAAGTTATTTACTAGAGGTATAATATTCGTCTAATTAATTTAGTTAATATTATTACTTATTATACCTAAAGCAATTTCTTTATCTTTAACTGCTCGTTGTGTTTGCACTATTACTGTAATATTATCTCTTAGTGAGATTATACCGTCTCTGTTTTTTTGCTATTTAAAAAAGGGGTTAGTTTATATTGCGTTAGCAAACCCATCTTTATAATAACTGTCCTCTTACTTAGAGTGCACTAAAGCGAATATTTATTTGTCCTATAACGTTTGCTTTATCTTTAATACTAAATATACATAACCTATTACTCTTAATAGTTATCTAGTTCCCTAATTAATTTATCTTAGGGTCTTATATTTAATCTACTACTACGCGGCTAGATAATAAACTATCTGTTCCGACTGATACCGGTACACACAATATTCCGGAACATTTCTGCCTCATTCTGGAACGAGTCGTCCTTGTTCCAGAATAAGTCGTATATCGCTTTAATCGGCTCCATTCCGGATTGCTTGCCTTATTCCGGAAAAGAGCTTACCTTATTCCGGAAAAGATTTAAAGCTATATTAAGATTTAATAGAGCTTTTTTGACTTTTTGGTAAATATATAGATTTTAGCTGTAAAATAAGCGGCTATATATCTTAGATATTATATTCTATTATTTAGTAGAGCATAGTCGCGATCTCTGGTATAAAAATATAAGATCTTGATTTTCTAATGAGATT
>Ga0307515_10012789_pt1 | contig 15754 bp, 24 predicted proteins | sample 17_EM_MG_FD_194513 | JGI IMG/M metagenome (GOLD analysis project Ga0307515, IMG submission 194513) | Populus trichocarpa ectomycorrhiza microbial communities from riparian zone in the Pacific Northwest, United States - 17_EM | ecosystem: Host-associated > Plants > Roots > Unclassified | place... | reverse complement strand
CGGAACGGCGGTCCGCCCTAGACATTCCTGACATGTTTGTGTTTCCTGACAAGGTTGACTTGCCGGGCGATTCCGTCCAATTGGCACGAATACCCTTCGATGGCAGCCCAGGTTTCAACGGGAGATTTCTGAAAATCATGTTTGGTCTCGATTATGCGGCGCTCGCCGCCTTCCTGCAAGTCATCATGATCGACCTGGTGCTCGCCGGCGACAATGCCATCGTCATCGGCATGGCTGCCGCCGGCCTGGCCCCCGACATGCGCAAGAAGGCGATCCTGATCGGCATTCTGGCCGCGACGGTCCTGCGCATCATATTCGCGTTGATGACGACCTGGCTGCTGGCCATCGTCGGTCTCATCCTGCTCGGCGGCATCCTGCTGCTCTGGGTGTGCTGGAAGATGTACCGCGAACTGGTCACGACCGAACAGCAGGTGCAAGACGCGGAGGAGGCGCTCTCCGGTCTCGACGCCAATGCGGACGGAACGGTCGGCGGCAAGCAGGGCACCAAGACGCTCAGACAGGCCGTCACCCAGATCATCATCGCCGATGTCTCGATGTCGCTCGACAACGTGCTGGCGGTGGCCGGTGCCGCCAAGGACCATTTCTGGGCGCTGATCTTCGGCCTCGGCCTCTCGGTCGTACTGATGGGCGCGGCGTCCGCCATCATCGCCAAGCTGCTCCACAAGCACCGCTGGATCGCCTGGGTCGGTTTCGTCATCATTCTCTATGTCGCGATCCGCATGGTCTATGAGGGCGCGGATCAGGTGCTCGGTCATACGCTGCCGGCGATACCGCTGCTCAAGAGCGCGGTGCCCGCGGTTCCCTGAGGAGGCCCGATGTACGCGGACGCGTTGAAAAGCGGCGCGAAGATCCTCGCCATCGCGCCGATGATGGACTGGACGGACTAACCGAGAAACACGGCGCTTGCGGTTCCGTGTTGTACTTCTCGTCGTACCGAGAGGGCAGGGGGCAGCCAGCTTTCTCATCGACGGGCCGCGGCGGTAACTGTCACCAGTGTAACGGCGCGCCCAAGCGGTCTGCCCTATCCTCTTCCTGAACCGGCGACTCTTGCGCCGACAGGAGGAAGGCCATGTTGAGAGTCCTCGACCTCATCTTCTTTACCCTGACGCCGCTTAACTGGCGCGAGTATCTTGTTGCGCAACTGGTCACCGCAAGTCCGCTCGTCGTCTGGCTTGCACTGCGCCAAGGACACGTCCTTTTCGGCCTCCCGGTAGCTGTGTCTTACATCCTATTGTCCATCTTCGCGGCCTATAGTTTTGGCTTCAGCGTTCGGCGCCTTCTCGACGTCGGCGTGGAAACCAAGGCGGAAGCCGCGCTTTGGGTGCTGGGGTGCAACGCGATTTGCAATTTGTTGGCTATGGGCGGCGGGAAATCGATACTCCCCTTGACCTACGTCGTGTACTTTTCGGTATTGCTTCTTTCGCCTTCGGCGAGGCCCCGGTCGATGTGGACGCAAGATCTTCGGAGATGACCAGGCCAGCGGGTTCCATCGTGAGACAAAAAAGCAAAACCCGATCGGAGCCTCCCTGCGCCGATCGGGTTTGAGCGGAGCAGCATGACAGTGCGCTCGCATCCGACCACCAGTGCATGGGCTTCCGGCAGTCCGCATTCTCATAGAGCACGTCGAGCGCCAGATTATAATGGACGGTGCGTTATCGTACGGGAACGGCCCCGCCTACGATATTGTTGATTTGCGCAGGCGGAGACGCCTGTGGGGCCGCCCCTGCTGTCAACCCTGCCGCTCCGGCGCGCACGGGGGCGGTTTCCGGAACTTGGCAGCCGATGGTGCGTTCATCCGGCGCTGACCTCCTGATCAGCGAGGGCCGCCTGGCAATGTCTTCACAAACTCCGCCAGGTGGCCCGATCAGGGTTTCGAGTCTGACTGGTCGTTCATCTTCATGAGCGCCAGCCGCTCCTCACGCTGCTTTCGGGATTTCTCCCGCCGACGATTGGCTTCCTCCAACTCTTCGGGCTTGATCGGGCCAGCGTTGGTCTTTTCGGCCAGAGTTTTCTTGCTGAAGCGTGGTCGCTTTTCCCATGCGTCCCAATTCTCCTCTCCGCTTGCGCCCTTCGACGCGAAGTCATGAACTACGCCTAGATAGCCGTCGTAAAACTTCTTGATAAGCGGCACCGGCCTACCATGGTGCAGCGGGTCGATTGGCGGAAAGCCGTTACGAACCAACGCCGGTAAGGCCGTCTTCAGCCAGAACGATGCACGATCCTTGCCTACGATCGCAATCGCAATCTGCTGGTCGGTCGCGAACATCGGCAGTTTATTGAGCGCGTCGTTCCCGATCATTGGTCGGCCTTCAACAGCCCCTTTGCTTCGAGGTCGGCCACTATGAGCAATTCGACATAAGCTGAGATGGATCTTCGATCCGCCCTGGCAGCCTTCTCAAGCGCAGCCCTAACTTCGTCTGAAATTCGAATCCCGATGCTGGCAGCCCGAACCATTGCGACCCCGATTTGTTAAACAATGTTAAACTTTGTTGTTGACGTTTGTTGAACAACGTTTTACATGCTTAGACATCGATACGCAACAGGAGCCGCCCCGATGCCAACCGACATGGTTAACGAACCGACAAGATTGGGATTCCACCAACTCGAGAATGCTGCGGAGATAGCCAGGAAGATTGCCGATCACTTGGGTCTTGTGGCCATGGCTGCAGACGCATTGGCCGAGGACGAGGCCAGGATCGCCGGGCCGATGTTCTATGCGGCCGCCACCTCGTTGGAAGATCAGATGGTCGGACTGAGCACCGAACTTTATAGGCTTACCACTGTCTGGCAGCAGGAGGCGCTCGCAGCGAAATCTAAGTAGATCAAGGCCCTGTATCGGGGTGGGACTTCTAGCCCATCACCCGTAATGGATCATGTCGGTTCGAGTCCGGCCAGGGTCGCCACAGGCGCGTTATCTAGCGAGAGTCCAAATTTTTCCACGACTAAATACATACTTTCGAAATTCTTGCGCTCGAAACCGCCGTTGAACGTCAAGCCCACTTTCTCTGCAATACTTGTGAGCGTTTCGTAATAGAGCGGTACGTTTTTCTGCAACGCCAGATGGACATCCGGGACGAATGTATTGTCACGCATCCCTTTGTCAATTTTTCCCGCAAGAACCGCGTCGGCAATTGCTCGAAGCTCGTTGAAATAATTGTCTCCGGCTGTGGATATAGCAAAGAAGTCGTCTAGTGTAGGGGCGTCTGCCTTGTTGCAATACTGCAGCAGCACGTCAGAGAAAGCTTTGTATTTTTCGGCCCTCCTGCCAGCATGCTTGTCGGCATTTTCGTACATCTGCTGTTCAACGGTTTTTCTCTCAGCCTTCGATAGAGTAAAACGGGAGACTAAGAATCCCCCGACACCACCGATCGCTGTCCACGCGGCTCCAAAGAGAAATCGTGACCCCTCGGGATTCAGATAGGCTATGACCTCGTTCAGCGTCATTATTTCTTCTTGCCTGCCTCCAAGAGCAAAGTCTCAATTGTGTCTGCTTCAGAAGCGTAGACGGTCTGCTTGTATCCTATGAAGTTCGCTTGCGCGGCCGTCTCCCCGGCGCGCTCTCTTGGAATACCTCGTGCGATGGCTTCTCTGGTGGATTCTTCCCATCTACGAATTTGTTCCGGAGTCGGATCGTTTCGCAGCCCGTACTTTATCTTTAGCTTATTCGCCAAATCGGCCATCTATTCCCCCCTTGGTTGTCGTTTGCGACAATTGCATTCTCAGGGGCGTTACGCAAGAGCGCCAACTACCGGCCAATGGAGAATGATCTCCGTTGCGCGCTACTGCGCAAATATTGTCCCAGTATACTTTCCTAGACACTTGACTTTTCCAATGGTTTCGAAAATATGGCTGTGCCTCAGGTTGCAGGGTGGATGGTCCACCTCTGCACATGATCTGGGCAAATGGAGAATACAATGATCGTGACCTCGTCTGAGGGTTCCGTAACCCTTAACTATTCCATCATCCGCAACGTGACTTCCGCCGAAGAAGAAGCCTATGGCTCTAAGGCGTTCATGGCGGTTATTCCAATCGCTGAAGTGCTTAAGCTGGATACTCGCGGCAACGTCCGCGACTACATCCCGGATTATAACGGCAACAAGCGCAATACGACGCATAAAGAAATTGAAGCAACGCTCCGCGATGAAAGCGAGCGTTTCATTCAGCGTCACTCTGGCATTACGATCAAAGCAACTCATATCAAGGTAGCCGACGATAAGCGCCAGGCCGTGCTTCGCGAGGCTTCAATCATCGATGGCGCTCAGACGCGCGGTGAGATTCGCAGGTTTCTCTCACTTTGCGATAAAGATGGTGTGCCTCATCCCGAGATCCATCTCCGTGCGGAAATCCTCGTTGACGATGACGACGAAAAACTGACGCTTGCGGCAATTGCACGCAATACCTCGACGAACGTCTCGTACCTCTCTATCGCTGGGGCCAAGCGTTACTACGACGAGCTGGACGAACATTTCAGGGCGCATTACCCCGACTTGAAGCTGAAGAAGTCGGAGACGGATACTGGCGACGACTACATCGAAACCGAGAAGCTGCTTCAGATTCTCCATTGCCTCATGCCAAAACAGTTGATCCCCGAGGGAAAGCAGTGGGCGAACTATCGTGTTCAGGCCTACTACCAGAAGGCAACGGTTGCAGCCAATTTTTCCCGTGACATCCTCGCGTCCCGCGATCCAAGCCACAAAGATCACGAGGCAGCGAAGATGCGGTACAAGTTCTATCTGGACATGGCGGGCCCGGCTTGGGCACTGCGGGAAAAACTCGGATCAGCAACCTATTTTGAAGGCCTTCGCCTTTATGAAGGACGGGGGGCGGTTGAGCGTGATGATAATGGGAAGATTGTCAGCGTAGCTGACTCAATCATCTTTCCGATATTGAGTACGCTTTCTTACTTCGTGCGCTTCAATGAGAAAAAGGAGCGCTGGATGATTGTAAACATTCCCGATGCGCTGATCCGCCTGTTGGCGTCAAGCGCTGCTAAATTGAGCCGCGGCTATCAAAAACTCATGTTGATGGGGCGCGACCGCTCCGCCTACGATCAGCTTGATAACGTCTTGGACTCGATGATTGAGGCGCAACGCATGAATATTGTGATCGATTAAGGGATAGAAAGAAGGCACGGACAATGACAGTTCTTGAAACAGCCATCAAAAAATCTGCTGCGCTTCGCGGCAACTACAAGTTCAAAGAAGCAATTGATGTTATCGACGGAGCCCTCGCGGGAGCATCACCTGAAAAGGATGACCTCTGGGCGATTGCGAATCTTGAGGGACTTAAAGCCGCGGAAGAGTGTGGCGATGCCGCAACTGCGAAGCGCTTCGCCGTTGCGATCAGGCAGACCGACCCGGATCTTCCGACGATCAGCAAGTACTTCTGAATTACGGCGGGGCGGCAGCAATGCCGCCCGCTAAGTCCTGATGGAGTAAACGGTGCAAGACATTCGGAAAGCCTGGAAGCTTTACACGGTGCAGGCGATAGGCACGAAGGCGCTCTCACCTTTTGCACGATCGGAAGGACTGGTCATTGATCGACTAGGCTCGGAACCACCGCCCGCCCATCCGCATTATCCAGCGCTAACCAACAACTTCGCCGGCCCTCCCAGTGGCCGGCGTTTTTTTCTCTTTACTGACCGCGCCTTGGTTGGCAAAATCACGCTGCTTCGCCTTTTTCGAGGACTCCGCGAAGCCGGGGCGGTTCGGGGCCGCCCCGACATTCTGTCGCAGTGCTAAATTTAGCAATTGCGCATACGACCAAATCACTCCAAATCAAGGCAGACCGGCCGGCTAATGCCCCGAGCCGCGCGCGGCTCGCCGGTCTGGTCAACCGTCATTCATGTTGGGTTCACGGCACTCGCCTTATCGTAAGCGCAAGTCGCATTCAGTATGTCGTATCGGCTACAAGAAACGATGGAGCCCAATATGCAGGCAATCCCAAGAGAAACCAGCGCTAACCCCGCGCAATTCCAGATTATAAAGACGGTTTATGAGACGCTTGTTTCGGCCGATTGGTTCTACGATACCGACGAAAGCCGGCAGGACATTTCGGATTTGGTAATGCGCCAATACCGAAAGGGTTACACTGAGTTCTCGGATCTGCTCGCGGCCTGTGAGCCAACTGCGAGAGAGCGTTATTCGCGACGTTGAGTGTATGGCTTCCAACCTAATTTGCGGCAATGCTCTTCGCCTGCGGCGATGGCGGCCGGGCGATCTGCAAACGGGCCGAGAAGTGCGACTGGTGTTTCGTTAAAGATGACTGTCACGCGTTTTGTTGTCGGATCCCACATGAGATCCATGCCTGCTGGATAGTTCACATGTTTACTCCGTTTTTTGGTATACGGTTAAGGGTCTACTTTTGATCACCGGTCAATGGAAAATTGCTTGTGACCGGTCGCTCGCCATTCAGCGATCACCCGCCCCCTCCACTCGCGCGCACCTCGGAACCCTTATGGTAAGCGAGCGTTAACCGTGGAAGCCCGTGACAGATCTCCTCGTCCCAGAGCGACCCGTGCGGGCTCGACCGGCCGCCTTTTAACGAGGCGGCCGGTTCGTTTTGCAGATATAACTTGCGCGAAAGCTAATATACAACCATTGATTATGCAGTTAGGAAAACCAATGCCCCCACATCAAGTCAAATTAATGCGAGACCGGCAAACCGTCTCAGAGCCTTACGATCTTGAGTATTTTACTGAGAAGCATGCAATTTCGCGCGAGGATGCCATTCGCATCCTTGAACTGCACCCGAACGATCGCGACGAATGCGATCGCGCGGCTTGTTATCTAAGATGGAATTCGTAGCTCTGCAGACTTGCCCGGTTCATCCGCACACGAGGGTAATCAAACATTAGATTTGCTTCGCGTTGCGGATTCCAATGCGATGATGGCGTCGGTCGCTTCTAGTCGGGACCATCCTTCTGAAACGGCAGCTTTCATCAGGTGCGGTGCCGACGCCTCGTAGTTTGCCCGGAGGGCTGCTACGCACGACAAATGTCGGTTATGGTGGCCCTTCGGCACCGATGGCGGCGCGATAGGCAGCATGGGCTTATTCCTTTAAGAATAAATCGCTCTCCGGCTCAAGCTGTTGTTCATTCAGCGAGGGGCAGTATTGAGCTTTAGCGCAGGGAAGCGCTACGGAGAGCGATCATCGAAGGAGACCAGTGACACTGAAGTCCTGATACCCAACCAAGACATGTCGCTTTGGTTCCTCATAAGCGCCAAGTATATCGTTGGGCATGCTATAGACGGCTCTTTAATCAATCAGGGCGGTCCGGTCGCCCCCATCCAGCGATCACTCCAACACCCTATCCACACGCAAGCCGTCGACGATCATGTGGCGGTCCGCCATAGCAATGCCGATGTAGACCGACCCACCCAGCCTTGCGGCTGTCGCCTCTGCATCCGACATTTTCCCGCAGCGGCCGGTCTGCATAATGTTGCCGTCCAGGTCATAAATCGCATAAAAGATCATTGATTAAGCTTCCGCGGTTGCGTGGTGTTGAATGACAAGGGACGCGTTCTTCAGGTCGCCCGACTGTCCGGCTGCGATATAGACATCCAAACCGAACGTGATCGAGGTGGTGGCGCCATCCATGACGATTTCATAAACCGACTGCGTGACGCAGGTTAAGCTATGCGACTGCGGGAAGAAGTCCGAGTGATCGAGGTACGTCCCGACGGGGAAAATCCAGCCGCTGCCCGTGTCGATATTTATGAACACGCGCGCTGTCGCAGACAGCAGCGGAACCGCTGAGCCGACCACGCCTGAGACCGTGAAACGGCGCTTTACCGCTGGAGCGTCAATGGCCTCGAATGTCAGCGTCGAATAAACAAGGATGTTCTGGTCGGCGTCGGCAAGACTGAAGGGACCAGTGGCGTAGGCGGAGTTCACGCTGACCGTTTCCGCACTCAACTTCAGCGGCTGAATAGCCGAATCCGCCACCTCATCCGTCTGCACCTGCCGCGTCACCGCAGTAACCGTCAGCACCAATATCTGATATGGAAACGGCGGCTCAATGTGAAAAACCCATTCCCCGATACCGGGCGCCGAGAAGTCAAAGTCAGCGCCCGCCGTCGTGTATTCCGGCTCGTCTTCCGGCGTCACGACCGTGCCTGATGGCACGGCGAACGTTACGCTGTCACTGCCGTCCGCCTCAAGCTCAACATGGTCGGTCGCATAAAGCACCGGCCGTTCCGTGACGGTCTGTGCGCCACCAGGGTCGTCGATGTAATCGTATTTGTGGCGCGCCGTGGCGCTATCGATCCAGTCGGTTCCGGCGGGCGCATCCGCGTCAATGGTTGCGCCCGCCGTGCCGTCGTCATACGGAAAAATCTGGACGATTTCGCCGGTCGTGGTGTCGAAAAATACTGCTCGGATCATAACTTACCCCGTCCTGCGTGGATTTCTAACTTGGCGATTGACGTCCTTGGTCATCTCGCCCTTGACGTACTTCTTGCGGGCGGCCTCGGTGGCTGCCAACACTTGCCCGTTCGCACGGCGGACGAATGCCGCGATTTTGCCGTCGTCGTCGACGCTGACGCTGACCTTGAGGTTGTCATTCGCCGCCATTGGTCGGATGCTTGGCATCCTTGGCACTGCAGCCAGCTTTGCAACGGCGGCAGGCGCAGCCATCTTGGCCACCGCACCAGCACCGGACACACCACCGACAACCGCGCCACCCAAACCCGGCAACGCCCCAAACAGCCCGCCGAAGCCCTTCGCAAACAACTGGTCAACCAGCATCGTCTGCAGGCGATCGGCAATCTTGTTCAGGACATTGACCGCAACGTTGCCAAGGTCTTCCCAGGTCAACTTGCCATCCTCGAGCGCCGTCCGCATGTCGGACAACGCGCCGTTGACGCCATCCTTGGCGAAGTCCACGGATTCGCGGACGTTCTGCTGCTGTTCGGCCAGTTTCGCCGCGGCAGCGGTGGCTGCAGCGTAGGACGTGGCCGTGGCATCGATCCCTGCGGCAAGTTGCGGCGTGACTTTCTTGCCCGCCTCCTGCGCCGCCGTAAGAAGCTCGTGCTGCTTCGCCGCCAAGGCGACGGCATAGCCATAGTCGTTGATCAGCGGGTTTAGCTTGGCTTGCGCGGCCGTCTCGGCGTTGATTGCGGCCGTTTGCTTGTTTGTGGCCTCCAGCGATTTGGCGAATTCGTCGAGCTTGGCTGCGCCGCCGGTTTTCGTGCCGGTAGCCGGGAAGTCTGCAATCGAGACGGTGCCGCCCGCCGACGTGGTTGTCGCTTTGGGCGAGATCGGCAGCCTCGTATCGTGGCCATAGAGCAGCGCCAGTTTCTGATCGAGCGCGCGTAGCTGGTCCTTCAATGGCCCACCCGTGGCGTCTATAAACGACTGGTCGAATTCCGCGGCCCCATCGGTCTTGAGCCGATCGAGTTGGCGCTGAAGGTCCGCCCGTTGGCGAGTCATGCTGCCGTAATCAGGGCCGACGGTCTTCACAAAATCGCCGACCGACTGAAGATTGCCTGGTAGATTTTTCAGGGCATTAATTTGTGGCAGTAGCAGGCCAACAAGCTGGTTGATCTCGCCCAACTTACTTATTGCCGCCCCAATCGGGCCTTCCGCAAGAGTGCCGAACGCCTTTGAAAGGTCCGTGACATACGTCGCCAGCGACCCGATCTGGGTAACAGCAAGCGCCGAAGCGCCAGTTGTCTTGTCGAGGCCGCCGGCAGCGTCCTGTAGGGCATTACGAAGCCGTGTGAATGCTTGCGCTACGGTGCTGACAGATGATGCCGCTTGGGACTCGAGCTCTTTCGAGCCGGCCAGGAAGCCCCGGAAAAACGCTTGATTAGAGACCTTGCCATCGACCACAAGCTGGCGCAGCTTCGATACCGAACCGCCGGCTTCCTTGATGCCCCGAGCCGCCGATTGGGCGATCGGCAATGCGCCTTCGAGAATGCTATTGAACTCTTCCGCACGCACGACGCCGGAACCGAGTGCCTGGCTTAGCTGGAGCAGTGCCCCCGACGCAGTTTGGGCATCGGTGCCAGCCACGCGCAGGGCGACGGCGACTTTGTCGGTGAACTGGAGCATTTCCGACTGAGACACGCCCAATTCCGACTGCACCGTTGCAAGCTTGCTGTAAAGCGTTGCCAACGTTTCCACCGGAGCCGAATTCCGCTGCGCACTGGCGAACAGCTGGTCATAGACGCGAGTCAATTCAGCGCCAGACAGGCCCGCGACCTTCAGCGCGTTTTGCGTGCGCGTAGCGGCGTCAATCAGGTCGGTGAACGCGCTGGCGCCTCCGACTGCGGCAAGCCCGGCCGCCAAGTTCTTGCCGAAGCCCATGAAGTCGGACGTCATGTTCCGGTTCATTTTCATGAACCTGGATTCAATTTCTTTTGCTCTTTTGTTGGTCACGCCCATCGCGCGAGATAGGCCCATTTCGTACTTCTTGACATTGGCCTCAAGCGTGACAATAAGTCTTTCAACGTCAGTTGCTGGCATCCCGCACCTCCGCCCATGTACGGATAAGGCTTTCGGCAACGGACTTGCGGCCGGTGTCCGCAGCCCAAACTGCCAGGCCTTCGACGATCATGGCGTCGGCAATATCGTCGGGCGGCACATCGATTTCGATCAAGGCATGGGTTAGAGTTCGAGCTGCCTCGAGCGCGATTGATTGGTGATTCATTTGGATTCCTTGGATTTGCGTGTTTGAGCGCACGCTTTATTAACCGCGCAAAAACAACCGAATTGACGCCCCCACCAGTTATGCAACTATGGCGCTTCAAACGGAGGCTGGGTCGTGCGCAGGCGGGAATTTATGGTTGGGCTCGCGGCGCTGGCCGTGATGCCGGTGGAGGCGAGTGCGAAACGCCGGTGGCGAGGCATCGGCTCGGACTCAAAAAACGACACCCCAACAGTGGGGCGCATCAAATACTGGGGGGCAATCGGTTTTGGCGGCCTTGCGGTAACGTCGGTAGTTCTGCGGGCGGTATTCTGGGTCGTGAACCGAATTGAACACAATCAGCCGCAACCACCTCCGCAATCGCGGTTGCGCTCGAGCCAATGGGCGCCGACCGTATCTTCGAAGCCGGTTATCAGGAGCGCTGCAAAGCCATCAATTGCGACAACCGGGTTTGGCAAGAGGGTATCTGTCCGCCGGTAGTCCAGCAAATCGTCCTCCTCAGCATCCTGCACCGGCATCGCCACCTTGCCGGCCGTCGCAGGCGTGGCGCCCCTACGGCGCCCCAAACTCTTCCTCAGCCCAAAACGGGCGGCCTGGCGGGTGAAATCCAATGTGAATTTTCTCGATATGGGCGAGAACAGCGTCACCGATGCGATGCCAGGTTTCCTCAGCGAGGGGCTCGGCCGTCTCTTCGGTTAAGCCAATGGACGGCAGGTCGTCGAAGAAATCGAATCCCGACCAGAAGTAGTTGTACCAAGCTTCAACTTCGCCTGCTCGGCGGCGGTTTATCCGTTTTCTGACCGGCATCAGGCGCGCGCTCCGTAGTCGCGAGTCCTAGTTGGGCGGCTGTCCGCGGGCGGCTCCGCGTCAAGGGCCAACTCACGCAACAGCCTTGCCACTGCTATGCGCGCAGCGTTTAGGATGCCGACTTCAGGTCGCTCCTTCGGTTGGCCGAAGCGATCGACGAATGTCTGGCCTTGCTCGTCCAGCACCTCGCGAGCGGTTTGCGCCTGGTCCCACGCTTCCGCCGCCAAAGTCAGTAATTTAAGATGATGCGGCTCCAATTCATAATCAGAAACCACGGATTTGAACCAAAGTTGCGTAGTTTTTCGCAAGTGTTTAGGGGGCTTCTGTCGCGTCGAAGCCGTGGAAATAACCATTGTTTGCTCCTCGAATATTTTCCGAACCGGGGCAGGACGCACACGCAGAAAGGGACCACACCGTTCCGCGGAACGGAGCCGCCCGGACAATGACTCCCCCGGTGGGGTGCCCTCTCAATGCTTAGCCAACTCTGATTTGAAACGTTGGAGAGCAGCACCGAACCTGTCGGCCGGCGTCTCGGCGGCCTTAGCTGCCTCCTCTCGCAGGGCAGCCATTGCGGCCCGTACTTTATCGGCAGCGATGTCGGTGGCCGATAGTGCCGCGACGCGCGAGAGATCGTTGCTCGGGTCATCGACCAGCGATATTTCTCGGAGATCGATCTCAACGAGGTAACGACTAACCGTGCCCGTTCCGGCTCGTGTCTTCACCGGACGGAAGCCGATAGAGAGACCATCCAGCACTCCGCCCTCCATCAGTGACAACAAGCGCTTGCCCTGTTCTGTCTCTAGTGCCAGCAGTTGGCCCTCAACCCATAGGCCCGTTCGGTCCTCGTACAAGGACAACCACCGCCCGATCGGCAGATCGTCATGACGGAACACGTTGCCCGCGCTACCGTGCTGTAGGCGCATATGAGGCCAGCGGCCCTTGGCGCGCCATGCCTCAAGGCTCTTCGTGAAAGCACCACGCTCGATTACGTCGCGATGGGAATCGACGTTGCCGAAAACCGCGCCATATCCGCTGAACTTGCCGTCATCGCTGACACGTGGTGCGAACTGGAATTTAAGATCGCTCATGTCGTTTCGCCAACTTCTTCGCCGCCTTGGTCAGTTGCTCGATTGCGGCTGTGTCGGTAAGGTTTTCCGGCACCTTCAATTCGACTTCGGCGTGGACTTCGCCCTCACGCTGATCGCGTGAGTGTGCGGTTTGTTTGGTCATCTAAATGCCTCCGGAACTTCATTTGCCTTAAGATAGCTGCGCTTAACCGCCTCGCGCAGCGCGAGCCCGGCACGACCATTGCGGTGGGAGGGAGCACCGCACAGTTCTTCGCCAAAGTCGAAAAGCTGATTATCGATGCCGGCGCGCGCGAGGTGGAGCCGAAGCTCGCCGAACTTTGCGTGAACCTCGGTGGCCGCCGCAATGAGCGTGAAAAACTGGCGAGCTAGCTCGCGATGTTCGTCGGCGAATTGAGCGGTAACCAGCCGGGAAGCGTGGACGCGCTCCACCTTGATTTGGCCCGAAAGATCGCGAATAGCGCTGTCCACTGCTCGGCGTTCTGCAGCCTTGTCAGCTATCTCGTCCTGCACAGACGACGGCGGCTGATAATTCACACCGCGTAGGAGTGCGTCAACGCGCGCGCCGTGAGAGCTGTTGATCCGGATCTCGCCAGCCGCAGCATGAAGCGCGAGGATTTCCGCGTCCAATGCGTCCGCCTTGGCCATGAGCGCGTGGTGCTGCGTCATAAGCCGACTGTATTCGGGTGAGACGTCTTCGAGTGTCGGTACAGGTTTCATTTCGTCTCCAAAAGCTCGAGCGCGACCATGCGCAAAGTGGTAAGCGGCAAGCGCACAAAGCGGGTCATACTGTCGGGGAGCGTCTTGCCGTCGTGATAGGCCCGCATCATCGACTTGCCGTCAGTCGTCTTCAGCATAACAAGCATCGACGGGACATCGACCCCAACGAGCATGTCGCCGCTCTCCCACCAGTCAACTGTCGTGGCAGCTACTCCGGCGGCCTCCGCGATAAGATTTTCCAGTTCCTGTTCGGCAAGCGAGGCGCCATTCCCCGAAACACGCCGCAGGGCGCCGAGTCTGCGCTCCAGGTCGGCCGCACGGCTGGGAAGGATAGTGCAAAGCGCGAGGATTAACCTGGCCAGGCTTTGGGGCGTCACCGGGCTGGCAACCGGTCGTGTGCCGGCAATGCGGTCGTTAGTTTTGAGATTGGTGGCGACTTGCCGAACGAACGGCTCTGGGATGCCAAGCAGGCTCGCGACAATACGGTGCCGGTCCCGCTCGAGTAGCGGTTTAGTTTTCATTTTATGTGTTCCAGATATTAGGAGGTAAAAAGAAAGCCGACCCCGAAAGGTCAGCAGTTGGGAATTGGCGCGCGTACATCCGGCGTCGCCGAAACCATGCCGCCCGCCGAAGCGGGCAGCGGATCAAACCGCGCAGCGGGTGCCATCGCGCGCGGTGATCTTTAAATTAGCGATTGTTCATGAACTGTTCAGGTCAGGGATGGCTTATTGTGTCACCACGAACTTGAGGAAACTCCATGAGAAAAATCATCATTGGCGGCATCGCCGCACTTATCGCCGCAACGTCACTTGCGACTACGGCCGACGCTGGAAATCGTTGGCGTCACAAGGGCTGGCACAACGGTCACCATGCCGGTTGGCACCATCGCGGCTGGAAACGGCACGGGTGGCGTCATGGTCACCGCTACCACGCCCGTTGGGGCTGGCGCGGTGGTGTCTGGATCGGCGGACCGCGCATTGTAATCGGTGGCGGCTGTGTGGTCCGGAAGCACGTCAACAGGCACGGCGTGGTCGTCAAGCGTCGCTTCTGCTGATTTTTGGCAGTGATGAAAAGCCCGGTTTGCGCCGGGCTTTTTTTGTTGCCTGCGCGGCATGCGCTTTGCTGCAACTACTTACTACGTAGCTAAATCACGCTACGCGATTTGTAACATTGGCGCGGTAATTGGTTTCGGCCACCCGTTCTTTTGCCCATGCCATCGCCCTAGCCAGCATCGCCGCGCCCTTCTTATCCTGATAGCGGCCAGCCGCGCCGAAGGCTTCGCCGATCCCCGACAGGTCCTCACGTGCCATGACCAGCTCGATCACATAGTCGATCTCGGGTGGTGGCTCTCCGAAGTCGGGCTCTTCAGCCTTGAGTGGGGACCCCCTCGACTTGCCCGGTCGCGGGTTGCCCAAACCAGACTCCGCGCCGATGAAGATCGCGCCCGGGGCGACTGCATCGCTGCACGATCCGAACGATACGAAATCATCAGATAGCTCGTGGACGTCATTCTGTGTGCGGAGATCGACCCGGGTATAACCGCAAGGCGTCACCGGCTGCTGCAGTGCCTCGCCCAGTCGAGGCATAATTGCGGGAAGGTCGAGATGTGCACCAAGGCTCGCCGTTGCCTTCACCTTGCCCCGTGCTGTTCCGTTCCGACGGGTATCAATGCCGCCCAGTTTGGGCTCGTTGTCGTTCGCTGCCACCCTAGAGTCTGGGAGTCGTTGCCGCGCCACGAGCCAGAGGCAGGCCGCGCCGTATTCGTCAGTCTTCGCGGCCCAGTTAAAGGCTGGCCTGCCGCCGCGGTAAACCGGCGATCGGCCCTTTGGCGGTGTGTTGTCGTTGTCGGCCAGGAACTTGGTGGCGAGCCGCTCTGCGACGTCGCGCGATGCCGGTGATCGCAGGTTTGTGGGTATGGTCATCGGGCAATCCTCCTCAACTCTCGGTGCTCGGGTTCGTATACCGTGTCGATCGTGAAAGTCCCGATCCGCCCGTTTTCGGCTTTTGCAATGACGATAAATTCTTCAGAGTCGGTGATGCCAACCACCCGGCAGGGGTGCCTCTTGCTCTTGCGCAGGTCATCCGTGGATTCCCATTCGGCGTCGAATTCTTGGATTGATATGCTGCTCATTGTTCATCCTTGGTCTCCTTTCCGAGGGTTGAGGGTTGCCGTCTAAATCTACCCACATCATTCCATACATTCCGATCATTCTTCACTCTTCGATCATTCTTCCAATGAAATAATGCCATTGAAATCATTATATAATTTAGATTGAAGATATTAAGAATGATCGGAATGATCAGAATGATGGGGGTAGCTAAAGAATGATCATTCTGTGGCTAGCCGGTAGGTGCCATACGCTAGTTTCTCAATTTCGCCGGCCGTGACCATTTTCGGGAGAAGGTGCCGTACACCGTCAACCTTCATACTAGCGGCCAATGCGATTTCGTTGGGTTTCATCGGCAACTC
>Ga0307515_10012788_pt1 | contig 15754 bp, 5 predicted proteins | sample 17_EM_MG_FD_194513 | JGI IMG/M metagenome (GOLD analysis project Ga0307515, IMG submission 194513) | Populus trichocarpa ectomycorrhiza microbial communities from riparian zone in the Pacific Northwest, United States - 17_EM | ecosystem: Host-associated > Plants > Roots > Unclassified | place... | reverse complement strand
GTTATAATCCATTTTAAGTATATTAATTATAGAGGGTGTAGGCTTATAGGGCGGGATCTAGGCGATATCCTAGCGTTTATAAGGCTTTTTAGGCCTAAACTTCGGAGATCTAGCCTAAATTCTACCCGGTACCTACTAGCAAAGCGCCTACCACCTATAAGGAATTAAGTTAAAATAAAAGCGATTTCTATAGTCTGAAAGTATAAAGTCTCTACTCTATATTAGGCTTAGCAATATAGTAGAACGGCAGATGGCAATATACGGCATATTGCGGCAATGTCGTGGCAATATCGCGGTAATATACCGAATATTATAGAATATTGCTGTAGGAAGACAGGTAGGTAGAATAGTATAGCGGTATAGAATTCTACCGGCTCTATTATTAAACGGACTAATTAGGATTTTCTATCCCTAGGATAGAAAATTGCTATTAGCTTAGCTAAGGGCGGTAGGTAAAGCTAATATCTTTATAGTAGAAATAGGTAGACGTATATATAGAACCTTAAGAATCTAATAATAATTGCAGATATTATAGATATGGTAAAACGTAGTAGGTAACGCGCCTCTAGCACCGTTATATAGCCAGTATAGGCACACTCTACTAGAAATTTAAGTTTAACCAAAGTTATTTAGTTTCTAAGGTGTTATAGTAAAGTTTAACTATATCTAATATCCATTAACCTAACTACGCCGTTTGTAACTCTGCGAAGCCATAATTATATATATGCTGTGCTGTACCCCTATAAAAGAAGTAGTTAGAGTAACTGTTAGGTAGGATACCGCCGCTAGCTAAGTAGGTTAATAGAATCTTACGTATTACTAGCGCTAAAAATACTTTATTATTAACGCTAAACAATAAATCTAATAGAGGCCGGGGGTTACGGTTAAATAATCGTATTATTACAGCTATAGGGTATAAACAATCTCCCGGTATAGCGGCGATCTAGATATTAACGCCACTATAGGTTTTATCTGTCTTACTTTGTTTAAGGTAGAAGACTATTAAATAGCCGTTAGGGGCAATCCTAACGTTGCTACAGAGGGCCCTTGTAGTGCTGAAGTCCTTAGCTTTCCTATTTAGGTATATAATCTTTCCTATACGTAGGAAACCCGTAAACGCTATCGTAAATGCCGCATCTACGTTTATATCAGCCTTATAGGGCCTAAAGGTAATAATCTTATCTAAAATGTTCTTTATAATTAGTAGTTTAGTCTTCTTAGTAGATAGGAATAGTAATATAGCCCCTACTAAGGCCCTTTTAATAGTATAGTCTTTAAAGGCGGCGATTAAGTGACCTAGATTTATATAATGAGATTAGATTATAGAGATATAGTTAGAGAGGGTTTCTAGCTTAACCCTACCTATTAGAGGGGCGGCTATACCGAACACTTATTAAGCGATTTATTCCCCTAAGTTTATCCTCTTAGCTAAATACGGTAATAAACCGTTTAGGGCTAAAAAGGCCTCCCAGCTCTTAGTAGTAAAGGAGTAGCCCTTTCTTATATTAGCTGCTAAGCCATGCTATATAAGTAATAAAAAGCAATAAAACCCACCGGTCTCGCTTTAGAAGGTTAGGGGAGGTTAATTAAATAACTCTGGGTTAACTATAAGAGTTAGTAGCCACTTAGAGGAGAGATATTATTTTTCTAGTAAGAAGCCTTTGTTTATCTAGCAAGAAGCTATTATTTATTTAGTAAGAAGCCATTATTTATTTGCCACTTAGGGCATAGTAATAATAATTTCTTATAGTTAAATCGCGAGAGAGTATTAGTAAGCCTATTATTGGCGCTGGAGACCTATATAGTCGTTATAGTAATATTATTTGTTATTAAGGATATAAGTATCTCTTAGAGTAATTGGCTTCTAAGACCTTTTATAATATTATTCTAAATGCTGCTGTAGGTAACTATATTATCTATATAGATATAAAGAGACCTATACTACTAGACCAATAACCACCTTTTAAATGCCTCTGTAATAGTATATATCTCTTTTAGGTTAATATAGTTATCCGCCTGGTCTAGTAGGGGGTAATAGCTAAAGGCCTAGGCCTAGGGTAGGGAAGTTACGTAATTAGGCTAGTAGCCGTTCTCTCCGCTAAAGTAGAAGCCTCTATAGCCTTTAAGCGATAAGGCATTAGTAAATAAGTGAAACTATAGCCTCTCTTTGTTATTAAAGAATAGTATACTATTACTTAATATAAGAACCTTAAGCTAGAGGTTAAGGTCTTCTTTAAGCTCTAGGGGAGGCGCTAGGGCGTATATCTTAATAACCTAGTAGGCTATTTTATTATAAAGTCCTATAAGAAGCGAGAGTACAAGCGCCTAAGGCGGATAACTCTTATATACTATACTAGGCGGCCCACTAGTTATTAGGCTTGCTATAATAATAGCCAGCCCTTTTAGAGGGCTTTAGTTACCTAATTAATAGCTTTTTATTACTTAACTAGTAAGAGTCTTAACTCTATTACTATGGTGTTAATAGTATAACCTAGAACTTTAGCCTCCGTACCTTTAATATTCTTAGTATTATTTTAGGGTACCCCTAGCTAGTCAGTAACCGAGAGGTATACCTCCCTTAGTAATAGTAGTATAGTAGGACACTTAACTACAAATATAAAGTTGTTAAGGTAGTGCTTAATAGTAGAGTTAATTTATTATACTAGGATCTAGTAAAGACCTTTAGTAAATAGGTTAAAGAGAAATGGGGCTATTTATAAGCTAAATAGCAGATAGCATTTAACGTAAGTAACTCCCTTCTAAATAAAGCCGAGTAGGTAACGTAACTACACTAAAACGGGCACGATCTGGAAGGCATCTTTAATATCTTGTTTAACTAGGTAGCAGCCCCTACTAGCTGTAATTATATATACTAGTATAGTCTCTACCTAGGTATAGTATAGTGTTGCCTAGGCTAGGTCGATTAAGTTATTAACTAAGGAGCCCTTAGGTAAAGAGAGGTCGTAAATACGGCGAAAGCCGCCGTCTACCTTAGGCACTAGGCCTAGGGGTAAGGTAACTATAGAGTTAGTAGTCTGTATACGGCCTAGGGCTAAGTTAGTAACAATCTTTTTAGAGATAAGGTCTTCGTTATTACATAAGGAGAGGTAGTTTTTATAGACACTAGATAGTATAGGTGCTAAGGGACCTATCTCTATCCCGTAGGTAAGGATGCCTTATAAAATTACTAGGAGATTTTTAGGGTACCTATGAAGGAGCGTGCTCTAAGCGAGAGGCCTTAAGGGTAATAGTAAGTTAGCTAGAAAAGTCGTTTATAAGTAAGTTTTAAAAAGAGGTACTAAATTAGGCCTGCCTTAGAGCCTTAGTGCCTATAGTAAGTCTAACTAAATAGTTAAACCTAGGAAGATGTCTTTATTTACTATTAAGTCTTAGGTCTAACTACTTACGGTAGTAAGCTACCTAGGGCACGACTTTAATAGGTGGTTTTTGTCGCATTTAGAGTATGCGTAGCGGTAATAACACAGATCTTCTTTATAAGCCTGTTGGTTGTTCTAGCTATAATAGGGCTTATTAGAGGTAGGGGAAAGGGAGGTATTCTTTTATAATCTCTTTAATGCTATACTACGGACTTTAAGCCCTTAGCTCTATGCCTTTATATTAGCCGCCCGGTAGTATAGGGCCTTAAACTAAGTAGGCATATCCTAGTTACTAGGCTTAAGCTAATTGCGATCTATAATATACCTATAGTAGTTAAGTGCGAGGTCTAGGATGGAGGTCCAGTTATAGGTCGCGGAGTAGTCGCGGATCTTATTTATTTAGAGCAATATCCTTATATAGAGGTTGGTTGGATATATATAAAGAGTGCTTATAATTACTACGTAGTATATAAACCTAGTAAACTAAACCTCCTTATTCTTATAGACCTTATAGCTAGTAATAGGTCTCTTTAAAATAAGCTTTCCATTTTTAATAGTAGCCACATTAGAGAGGTCTAGGCGGCTAGAGTGTACCTATAAACGTACTAGATTCTCTAAGTAAAAGGATCCTTTCTATATATTATAAAGGTCTCTTCTAGCTAGGCTAGGGAGGTTAAGCTTAAGCGTGCTTAAGCCTTCTAGTAGGTTATAGGACTTACCTAGTTTATCCGCCTTAGCGGTAGAAGGGTGCTCTAGTAGATTAGGCTGCTTTAAAGCGGCTAGCCTTGCCTAGTAAAACTCCTCTTTATATTCCATCTTTTAGATCTATACCTATTTCTCCTATTTTGTCTTTTAAATCTATACCTATTCCTCCTACTCTCTCTTTTAGATCTCTAGGTTATGGAGTTATTAGGCCCTCTCGTCTTATTTCCTAGCTCTTTCTTCTTCTAAAGATAAAACCATAGTATATTTGGTAGATGGGATGGTAGTAGATAAGGAGGTAGATAATAGGGCGGTTAAGCGAGGAGTTTTCGAGCGGGTACTATTGGCTGGAAAATCGGTTATGGGCTTTAATAATTATGTAGGCCACTAAGAACACTAATCGCAAGTAATCTATGATGAAAAGAACGACCTATTGAGTGCAGTTGCAAGTGATGATGTTGTTGACCGTGTTGAACATCTGGTTGAATACCTAAGTTGCAGGGTTTTCGGCCAAGCAATGTATAGACACGTGATATATAATTAGTAAGGGCTTTATAAAAATCGGCCTCTATACCTCCACGTGGTGGAGCCCGGGAACCTAGTAGTTATTATTGGTGTTTCACCAGGATTGTGCCAATTGACTACTAGAGTAAACGCAGAGACGTACGCACGGCTGCGCAGCGTCGGCGCTGCAACGTGGTGGTGGTGTGAAGATTTTTTTGCCGGGAGGGTGAGCCCTAGCAGAGGCTTAAAATACAAACTATTACATCTTATCGTACGTCGAATTAGCTATTCGAACACGGCATCTACCTCCGGTGTCCCCCCTTCCTCCTATACGGTATATGATTACACAATACGGCACCTATATAGCATGGCAACTAAACGAACCGTATACGCCCCGGGAGGCCTGTGATAAGCCTCTCATTCCCCACCCTACCCGACAGCCTGGACTTACCCGTGGTATTTTGTCTTCCTCTATATCTTTGGCTGGGGATGTGCATAGGGGACCTAGGTTAGGGCCCTAGGCAAAACACCTAGTTCTATATCAGCTCAAATTCGTCCCGCTGTTCCTTTGGGGTGGAAATCATGCTGCAAGCAGGACCGCAGGCGTATATACACACACATACACACACACACACACACACACACACACACACACACACACACAGGGCATTCAAATGGGAGCAAGGGCACCGACGCGCTTAACAAATCTTGCGAAAGTGCCTCAAACGTGACGAATGCGGTTAGTCTGCTTGCGGACCGATTGAAAATCCGTACCAATAGAATCACGTCTGAGCTTGCTGAGGTAAGTATTTTCCGAACACCAAAATAACTACCGTCTCCCAAAATGGATAAAATAATCCCGCCGGGTATCTATATAAACGCCAACGCTATGTAATATACAACAGGATAATAGAACTCCAATAAAGCCATCCTGCAACAATCAGACCCAATACGACGTTGCCGCTTACTTCTTCTTTCCGGTCCCTTCGCCCGACTTCAGCACAGGAGCAGCGTGGCCAAAATTCTTGATATGTTGAAACATGCTAGTCTTGGATGGGAATGCCGCGTTGCACACCGCACACTTGAATTTCAGGTCGGATTGCTCAGCCAAAGCTTGTTTCTCAGCTCTCTTTGCCCGTTTCTGCGCCGCTTTCCCAAGCTTTGGCGCCGCCTGCTTAGCAATATCTGTAGAGTCGAAAGTGGGGTTAAGCTGTTCCTCTGAGGCACTCAGGCCATGCAAGCGGTCTTCAACCTCTGACCGAGATGCATATTCGTCATCCTCTTCCTCAGAGGAGATCTTGCTTGTGGATCCAGTGGCTGTTCGTCGAGAGATTTCCGAACCGTGTTCATTGTTTTGATCAGGCTCCGAAATATCACTATTATTCTTTTCATCAACTTGCAGGTGAGTGACCGCGTCGATGACATCGTCTTCAGCATCGCCGTGGCTCAGGTTACCATACTCCACATGTTCCTCCTGCTCGTTTTCATCCTCTTCCGATACAGGAGTAGCTAGTCCGCTGCTAGAGAAATCTCCGTCAAGGTTCAACCTCCGATTTTCCTTTTGCATCTTTTTTCGAAGTGCGTGTACTACTTTTTTGTGCTTCTTGCTTTTCTCATGAGCATCATATTGCTTTTCGCTTTTAAATGTCTTATGACAAGCCACACACTCGAAATGCTCCTCCTCAATGTCCTCCTCCTCCTCTTCTTCTTCATCTTCGTAATCTCGCGCCGTCGCCCACTCTGGGACTTGTTCCCTCAGCTTAGCCCTGTGCGCAGCTTTCGACCGAGCTGCTTGGGCGGCCGCAGCTTCCCGCTGAGCCTTCTGCCGCTCTTCCTGAGACTGAGTATCAGGCGTATACCGGGGATCACGCTTCCGCACGAATGCCACAAGCGTTCGGACTACATCGTTGAATTCCCGTACGCCCTCCTCCCGCAACCGTTTGTTCTCCTTCTCCATCATCCTCCTTACCCGCCTGTCAGGCGCCTCGGAATACCGATAGATATCCTTCCACGAGAAAGTCTTCCTGGTAGAGAACCCAGCCCAGATGTTGTAGAATGGCTTGGCCACATCCTCGTAGGTGTCGTCCTTGTGCCCAAATGGTGGATATCCCACCACGTCCGTGCCTTCCCAGTCTGCAGCTGCCTCTTCTTCTCGTGCCAGTGTAGCAAATGTATTCCTTAGATAGCCGAAGAAACCAGAAGGAGAGTCTGAGTAATCTATTCCTCCGTGGAACTTTCTCAGCATACGGGTGATGTCGTCGGCGGTGGTAACACGAATGTCATGCTCGAAATGTGCTTCCGTGCCACCCTCTCCCCCTCGCAAAATATCTCCCTCATGAGCATCGTACCAGGCCCGCTCGCTTTTATCGGACAGAACCTCGTAAGCGGCTTGAACAGCAGCGAAGAGCTTCGTAGCACGTTCGATGTCACCATAGTTGCGGTCAGGGTGTAGCTCGAGGGCCTTCTTGCGATAGGCCTTTTTGATCCTGCGGGAATTTGTGTCAGATGATTGTTCATGGCACACGACCTCAGAGCGCACTTACTCCTCGTCGGTGGCTGTTCTCTCCACACCTAAAAGCTCATAGTAACTCGTTTTTGCCTCGTTATCGCCAGGAGCAGAGGCGCCAGCGCCGGAGGACTGATTTGCGCCCATGGTTGTAACCAGTTACAGGCTTGGCAGTCATGAAGAGGCGAAAATATGGCGTTTGCACTTCGAGTATGACGCAAAACGGGGCTGTTGTGTGAAAATTGAGATGACTGGTTAATGGCCGTTGATTCGCTGCTTAACACGCTAGGCACATCGTGACCAGGAAAACTCTCTTTCCCCTAAACGCCGCCAATTTCTTCGCAGGGTCCAGGCAAACTAGCCACTGTCACCTTATCAAGAAAGAATCAGCCTCCGCCGCTGCTTTTTCTCCATCATGGTGTACTTCATTCTTCTATTAAAAAACTCTCGTTACTTTTTGTGGGAAAACTATACGCCTAATTATTAATGATTTGCCAGTGGGGTTAATTCCCTCTTCCAGGATTGCAGGGGCAAATCGCATCGCGGCACGGCAAAGCGCCACAACTCCAATCCTCGAGCGTCATTTTCCCACGTGCAGAATTCTGGAGCCTCAGAGGTTCAGCAAAGATGAAATTCGGGCACATCTACCAGGAACGCCTCTTGAAAGGCGGCTTTCCCCCAGAATGGGTCGAATCGGCCATCTCCTACCGCAAACTCAAGAAATGCATACACAAGGTGGAGGGCGAGCTAGCCAGCCTTGGCCTAGATCCGAATACTCTAAGCAGCCTCCTCAGGCACTTTGAGAAGACCAACGTTGAGACAGCAGACGCCGAGGATGTCGAAGAAAAACCGTTCGAGTATGTTCTCGCCAAGGATGAGGAAGTGTCCACGGGTGGAAGCAGCGAAGAGGTCTCCTGGTTAGCCCAGAGGCCGGTATTTCATCCAAAGCTTCTCTTTACCGTGGATGAGGAGACTGGAGAGCCTCTTAATGCCCACCTAGCTCCTGAAACCAAGGAAAAACTATATCAGATGGCTTTGTTGCAAGGGATGTCTGATATACGAATCACAGAACTCTCAGATTTCGAGGTCATACGTGCGAGACCAGGGACGTCAGACTCAGCGGGTGTCTCCTTTTCTGATTCCAGCACGGTGTCCACCGAGCGCAGGCGGGGCTCCAGCGCCGTGAGATTAATCGAAGTTCCATTAACTTCAGATTCTGAATTCTTCGCAATGCTCTCGACCGAGCTATCAGGGCTTGCGGCTTTGCAGGCGCAGGAGGAGCAAAAACTTTACTCTGAGATTAGCCAGCTCAGCAAGGTCATTGCCCACGTAACAGAGCCCAACCCTCGGGCAAAAAAGCAGGACCTCGTCAAATGGAGGAAGATATTTCAACTCTACGTGGAATCAAGAATCTTCTTTGCAGCGACTGAACGTGACCATGGAGCACACAACACAGCTAAAGCTGGGGAGAATTTTATAGCCTTTTCCCGACTACTCGAAGAGCACGAGCTGACGAAACACTTCAAGAAACAAGAGAGTATCGATGCTTTGAATAAGTTCCTGGGCATCAACATGGAGCTGCTGCAAACTCTTCGTTTTCAAGAGATTAACTACATAGCCATGACCAAGATTCTTAAAAGTAGGCAACTGTATCCCTTTCCTCAGATCTACCAGTTCTAACTCCAAACGTGCCAAAACATTCCGACTTCATGCTTACAATACCACAGAATTTGACAAACGTACTGCGCTTGGCGTTATGACCACATTTCCAAAAGCAGTGGAAATTCCAGTATTTTCTCGAGATTTGGCTAAAGCCATTTGCTTTCAAGTGTCACAGGACATCTTGACATCTGTGCCGTTACTCGATGACTACCTCTGCCCTATCTGCTTCAATATCGTGTGGCGGCCGGTGAAACTGCGTTGCCAGCATGTCTTTTGTATAAGATGCCTAATCGTGATGCAGCGAGACAGGAATGACCACTGTCCATTGTGTAGGGAAAAGGGAGTGATGGAAGCGAACAAAGGTGAGCAACTTCAATCAAGAAAATGTCCCAAAATGGAATCCCATACCCCCGTACCCACGGCTAACTCCCCCATACAGAACACTTGGACGACGATTTGGCAAAGTATCTGACAAAGTGGTTCCCTGAAGAAGTCAAGGCTAAGCAGAAAGAGAACGAATTCTTGGCAGGAGTGGATGAGTACGGGGAGGCGTATAAAACAAAGTGCGCTGTCATGTGACGAGAATTTCCGGATCAATACTTTGAATTACCAGCTCCGCTGCGACCACCATGATTGCTCCCAAGGCCCAAGGGACTTCCTGCCATTGTCCAATTCGGCGTTTGAAACTCTGCCAAAGGTTTTCCTAGGTAAATATGTAATAGATGCACGACTTCTTGCCATATCGAAACGCTCTTCCGCAAACGACTTCCGCCGCTACGGTTACTAGAGGCCAGTTTTTCTGCTAGGGGAGTGGACTACACAAATGGTCTATGACGTACATCGCTGCAGGCCTCTGCCGTGTCGTAGCAAGCTGGGAAGGTGCACAGTATTCGCAAGAAATCTGGTTTTTATGTTCATTTATATAGATACCCTCAAGTAATGTAATGACTTTTCGGATTCCACTTTATCCTTTCAGTTACATATACTCGAGCAATGTGACTTTTTAAAACGCAGCTTAGCAATGTCAAGCCAGTGAGTCTGTAGGCGCACCCAAAGATTTTGGACCCAAAAATGTAGATGGTACAGCGAGCGAGCCATCGTCTTTCATATTGTGGTTTACAAAAATTAGATAAAGTTGTTCATTGCATTATTAAATTTGAGTTTCGGGAGTGAGCTTTGCCCAATTCCAACAGCCGTTCGGCTTGTCTCTGGATCTAGCCACATTCATTGGAGCTTGCGGCTATGCTTCAATCTCGGCAAGCGGGGGAGAATACCACGCCGCTCTAATTTCATGCTTGCCTTGAAGGGGTAGGGCGCCTAAAAGCTTTTTTAAGTTATCAATCTCATAGAGCCTCTTGCAGCGCGAAGAATACCATGTTTCTATTCAAGAGTTGGTATATTTTGGAGTTTTGACTGGGTAAGAGCTTTGCCAGCACAGTTAGCCAAATTATCATTCTCGGTAGACTCTTTTGAAAAAAACCACAAAACCCGGACCAATCCGAAAGAAACTACCGATCGCGAGTGGAATTTGGCCAATCAAAGAGACTCGACGGTCTGATTGGGTGTCTGAACAATAAGAACATCTATTGAGATTATGGAAACAGGAGTGTCCATAAAGGAAGAAACCTAGGCTTTCAGAGCCGGAGGCGGTGGGGACCCATACGATGTCACTTCCTACCGTTGCAGGAGTGCTATCGTTTTTCAACCAGCTATCATCATCAAATAAAGTTGCCGCTGCTCGGTATCCCTTAACCCGCTGGCGTCCTATCTTATCGATAAGATAGGACGCCAGCGGGTTAAGGGATATCATTGATGGTGGCGAGAGTACAATGTCCGCTTCAGACTCAGTAGCCCCTCACTCTACGCCGGAAGCGCCCCACTCTTGCATTCACTACCATAAAATGGTTATTATACACCCTCCCGAAGGAGGTCCTGTAAACATATACTTATACGACCGGGTCGGGGCCACCATGGATTGTACTAAAGAAGTCTTACTACAAGGCTTAGTGTCCAACGGAGCAGCCAAGAAGGAGAACTCTGTCCAATTGATGTAGGCTGTTGAGCCTCAATATATACAGTCAAGTGAAATAGCCGAGACGCCCCTAATCAATACCCACATAGGAAACAGGACGACCGCAATTAGCGCGTCGTTCGACACTTCGCGGATGGGTGTATTCTCTTTAAATAAGCATTTCGCCAGCTTCGGAATGGATTGCAACAGTTTAAATTATACCTTACCAAGCATTACATTACAGTTCTAAAAAAGCCCCGTCCCCCTGACAGTTACTCTCTTGAAAGCGATCCTGATGATCTTGAATATCTGTTGAATAGGAAAACTCGTGTGTAGATTGATCTACGAAGAGAAGAGACTATATATACATGATGTAGGTGTAGGCAACAGAAACAGGTGGTAAGTAATACGATAGTAAGAAATAGGGTGGGAGCAGCCTGTGAAGAGCACCAGAACCACCGCACAAGATTATACTGATGGAATCCGTTTCTCGAAATTCCCAAAACTCTTGACAGACTGCATATGTATTATCTAAAATGATCCCGAAAATGTTACACGAGAGATCGGGAAAATGCAGCAGAATTTTCAGGAGGCGTTCATTACTATTTCAGCTTCCAGCGCGCGGAGAATACATGACGGATTCCTTCACTTTCGAGAGCCTCTAACAGAAATCCGGTTACAATTACCATGCCAGACCTCTGAAGACACCATCGGTTCCATAGTACTAGAAAATCCCCAACGTTATGCACCTAAAAAAGACCCCATCAGTCTAAAGGTATGGACGCTTCAAGAACATATGCTATCCCAACGAATGCTCGGCTATGGTAGCCAGGAGCTTTAGCGGGTATACCGAAGCGCAAAGCTATACGACAATGGCCAAAATCCTACCGATACGGAAGGACTTCCTTCTGTAGAAGATCCCCGTATTTCCCTATTAAATCGCCCTTCTATTGAGCCTTGGAGGTCGGCTCTTCGTGACTACACACGTCGATTCCTCACGCCATATCGGGCATTGCAGCCGATTATGGGGAAATATTTAACAGTAGATACGTCGCTAGAATAGCGTTTTGCCCTTCCATCGGAACTGCCTTGGAGTACTGCGCGGTCTGACATTTTAAATCCAGCCGTGCAGCGGGCACCTTCCTGGAATTGGGCATCCGTTGGTGGGGAAATAAGTTACAAGTAGTGCCCTAGTTCGTTACAAGGCTCCATCACAATCCTTCACTGCAACGTTATCCTTAATTGCAACGTTATCCTCGATTGCAACGTTATCTTTGACTGCAACGTTATCCTTGAGCGCAACGTTATTCCAGTATCTCTTTCTGCACCGTACGGTTCCATCAACCCGATGCTCTCGTATCTTAAAATCGAAGGTCAGATGAAAGAGTTTGGATGGACGCAATCCAGACAATATTTGAAAGAGCGGCGGTTCGGAGATGAACAATATTCGGCACACTGGCCCATAACTTCCGCGGGTACCCCGATGTTGGTTGCTCCCAAGCAGATGCAGCTAAAAACATACCTACCGATAAGGAAGGTAGAATTTGGGTATGGGGTTTAGCAGCCTTGGAACATCCAATAAGAGAGTTAATTCTGGTTCCGGCGGGTGCAAATTGCTTTAGAAGGGTCGGAGCCTTCTTCCATCTCTGGAGAAGCGGTCTGCTAGGTTTCGAGACTCGTGTCGTCACAATTGTGTGAACCCAATACCGACCACGCATATATGGAAAACGTGGATCATTCTTAGAATTCGTTAATAACGTAGCGGTCAATAGCTCTCCCAGAGCGTCGTATGCCTTTTTACAATCTTCTTCGTCTCCCGCCTCCTCATTACTAGGAAAAAAATGAAGACTGTGAGTAACGCCGCAACGACTTGCACAATCCCGAAATACCACGAAAGTGACTAATAACGTTAGTTGCGTGCCACTACACGGCGCCAAAGAGCCTGTCACTTACCTGCACATTGCAGAAATTGTTGAAATTCACCTGGTCTTGGAAGATATCCTGAATTTGATGCGCTGCAGCGCTGCAAGTCCATCCCCATAAGTCATTGGACTTGCCACCTTTATCTTTTTCCCCCCTGTACAGCCCTGCTGCCACGCTCCATACCACGAGATTTCCGACCAACACCACCCAGGTAAACACACTTGTCACCGTGGCTGCAGCATTGGCGTGCTGCACGCTGAACCAGTATGAGATAATAATGGTGAAGTGTAACAACACGCTCACAGCAGCTACGGCAAAGTATGTGTATGTCGGCCATGTCTTGGAGTTCTTGGCCCAGGCATTGCGGCTTATCACTGTGCCGTCTGGCTGCGGGACATCGAGGTAGATGTCTTTTGTTGTCAAGAATTTGTGCAAGGTCAGAGTGATAGGGATGAGGACGGCGATGCTGATTAGGAGAGCGAGAATGCGAGAAATAAGCCTAAGGCGGCGGATCCAAGCTTTGAGACGCTGGTAATAGATGGGTTAGCATATGGTTATGTACGAGTGTGAGAGGGAGGTGGAGAGTGTAACTGGCGTGAATTCAAGATAGTGGACACTACGTACCTCGTCTTCCAACTGTAGTTCATTAATCTGGTCAATGTAGTCCTTAGCATATTGACCCCGGTTTGAGCCTCGATGGGCGTCGACGAGAATCATGGGCTTGAGCCGGGAGGACGCTCCGGACGATGGTATGCTGGAGTAGGAAGCAGTTGCCATAATTTGCCTCTTCGCTGTGAAGTCCTTCAATTACGAGAAATGTGTGCGTTGGCGATCGTCAACTCGGATCGATTTTCATATAATCTCTTAGGGAAGAGAGAGCAGTCTTCGTTAAGTGTATGTACAGTACATATGAAATAAAGACACGAAGTGAAAATAATACATAGCGAAGAAAAGTTCCTAACCTACGAAAAGTCGTTGGCAATATCCCACCTCATCTTTATATCTGACTGCCACGCCACCAGCTTTGGTTGGCCTCACACCAACACGGACGCCCCTTCGCTCAGCCTTCAGCCAGTCTCTTTCCCGTCAGCCCAGATCAGCACCGGGATGCGAAGTGCTTGACCGCGATTCCTCCGCCACAGTCCGAATACTGATGGGCAAAATCGAATTAGTTTTAACCTGAGCAGGTTAAAACTCTGTCCAAACGGTGCTGATGGCGTAGGCGAGGCTTCAGGAGAACCCCGGCGAAGGAGGCTGAGCTTGATGGCTTCGGGATGGTCAGGGGCTGTGGCGTCTTTGTGGCTTGCTTATGCGATTGGCAACCCAAAATAGATTTGACGGTTGGAGATGTGGGATGAGTGGATTGGTAGGTCGAAATATTTGGAAGTGTTTGGGGTTAATGTGTAAATTAGATTAGGTTCTGCATCCCGTGTCATGCATAACCTTGACATATGACAGGCATGGCCAACTTTGCTGCGAATTGTTCGCACGGCCCGACCCAACCTTCTCTTCCGGATTCTCACCAAGCAGCATCGCCCACGAACACACACATGCCACGGATAGAATCGCGCGATACTCGAAGTGTCACGCGCCGTCCAAAGGGTCACGCGCGCACATGTACAACACTATTACTATCTCTCTCCCTTGTTAGCTGCAAAAACGCAGTTCGGACTCTTTAGAGTCGTCGTCGGCATGCAACAATCTAGTCATGGAGCTTACAGCAAGTGGAAGCTTTCGGAGCATGATTGCTTAGGTTTAGAATTTGACGCATTTGCTGAGGGATGCAATGTCTTCTAACTTTGCTGCAAAAAAGATGTTTGTCATTATATATCGCAACTTTGGCAATATTAAGTAACGTAGTTGACGGGGTTTTGACCACTCCCTGGGTTATGACCAGGCTAGTAGACCGCTTTCTTCTCATGGCTAGCTTGTTGCCTAAAGAAGTATACTGTCTCCAGGAGACTCAGCTACTTTTCTATACCTTAACTGCACGAAATATACCACTAATCTACGCCTATACCTCGCTAGCCTTAAGTACTAGATATGGAAGATTATATATAGGCTGCTATTTACGTTAACGCTAGTGTATTAAAACACCGTTTTGATTTAGCATCTAGTTGTGTGATCTATTTGCTTTTGCAGATCAGCTAGTACTTTGCATAAAGATAAAGCACTAATAAGTGCAGTGGTTTGTTCAATTGTAGAGCATCATTTGAAAAACAGTATTTTGGCTTTATTTTTAGACCTTTGTCTTATGTTAGTTTTCATCAAGCAATTTGGTGCCTATTAATTAGCGGCCGCCTTGCGCCCCATTTTAACTCCACCTTGCTTGGTTATAAAATTGAGTGGGGCATCTCCATAGAGTGGGGTTTCTCCGCATCTGATCTCTTCTCCTCAGTAAATTATGCTTCTAATAAGGAAATTGCCTCATATCACTTAGCCCTGCCACCTCACTTTCTCGCTTTTTAGCATGCCGAGCAGTCCAATGGGTAGCAAACTCCTCTCACCCATGCTCAAACCTCCGAACCTCTGAATCATATCCCCAGCATATAATTGCAGGATCCACTTCCAGTAGGGATTCATCCTGCTCCAATCGTTCTTGAAACCTGAATTACCCCAGTCAGATGATGGAAGGACCTCCAATGCTCCTTTCACTTCCGGTGTCGCTTCCACTTCATCTTCGGAATAAGTCTCCATTAGATTATTGTACGCACGATACAAGGGACTGCTCGTCTCTTCACGGAACTTCACAAACTCTTCCAGGCTCATGAACGGTTCGTCAAACTTAGGAACACAGACATTGCTGAGTGAGCGCGATATATACGCGCCATCGTTGAACTTCTTCTTAGCCGTCTCGTACTCCTCTTCCTCATACTTGAAGGCAAGCCCGATATATTCCGTAGGGGTTCTGATGGCGCACTTGCGAACGGCTAGTGGTTGGATGAATGGATTTCCGAGGTCGAGACCACCGAGCTCAACTGGGAAGTAGAAGAAGCCATCGGGAATGCGGTCAACACCAAAACGTTCGTGAATTAGGCTACGAAGGTGTTCCGTTATACTGCCACCGGC
>Ga0307515_10012787_pt1 | contig 15754 bp, 6 predicted proteins | sample 17_EM_MG_FD_194513 | JGI IMG/M metagenome (GOLD analysis project Ga0307515, IMG submission 194513) | Populus trichocarpa ectomycorrhiza microbial communities from riparian zone in the Pacific Northwest, United States - 17_EM | ecosystem: Host-associated > Plants > Roots > Unclassified | place... | reverse complement strand
TGGAGGTCCATCATATTTATCAATCTTAAACTTTTTAAAGATTCAGCTGATGGGATCATTTTTTGTAGGTAAACGATGAGGCAGATTCAGCAATAGTTGGGAAGTTTGATCCGGTGAGTCTACTTCTCTTCCATAAAATCAATCAGTGTTGTTAAAGCTGAAAGGTGCTAAAAGGTGTTAAGCTTGTAAAATGCTTGAGGCGCTAGGTGCACTGCTTGAACAAACCAAGGAGATATGCTATATATATATATATATATATCTTTCCAATTAAGATTAGATCATTAGAAAATAAAATATAAAATATAAAATACTATAACATAATCATATAAAATTGTATTTTTCACCTATAAAACAAAATAAGATAATTTAAAATAGCAAGCAGTCAAATAGATTAAAAAACAAACTTAAATATCATCATCATTATTCATTAATCTTCAAAAACATCATCGATGCTTTCCTCTCCTTCACTTGAGCCTTCATATCATTGAGGTTTTTCAAATAGTTGTACTTCCATGCAGATCTCTTATTGAAAATGAAATGTAAAAATATTGCTAAATATAATTTTAATTTACTGAATATATGCTAAGTACCAACCAAAATTTTTAATTTTCGTATGAACTATGAATGCAGGTACACTATCAACTGAAGTTTAAAAAACACAACAAGAATAAAAAAAAATAGAAATTTCAACACCATTAAAATGGACATGGACATGTGAAGAGAGAGAAAAGGAATAACATGGGAAAAGAGAGAGAGAGCAAAAGAGTGAAGAAGAAAGAAAATAAGTGAGAAAGAAACAAAAAATGATAAATAATAAAATATAGAGCACTAAAAAATAATAATAATAAAGTAGGACTTCTTCTATACTTCTGTTGTTCTCCTCTGTTCAACATCATTGTTGAAAAATAAAAGTGTAGCTGATGTTTCTCTTCTAAGGTGTCTTTCTTTGTGTGTTTTTCTTTTACTATAATGATTTTTTTACCCTAATTTTTTTTCTACAAAAATAAATACCCCTTAAAGAAAGAAAAAGAAAAATTCATCATAAAAAGATATATTTTAAGCAAGCACTAGCATTAACGCCTGTGGCATCCACTCGCTAGGTGCTTGCCTAGGCAGCATTTTATTGAAATTCATCATTTGAGGTTAATGAAGGCGTTGTGGCCTTGCTGTAGAGCTTAAGCGAGCGCCTAAGTGCCTTTTGACAACACTGGATAAAATTCAGTTGCTTTCAATTGTTCTCATTCACGTAGTTGTTTATATATCAGTCTATGAGTGATCTCCTGATTATTCTTGTTTGAGTCCTTGGCAGTTCTATGAACACTATGAACAATGCGACAACTCTGACAGCTGTTATAGTTTTCAGTACAAAGATTTTGAGAGCTTTAACACATGGGAATGGTACCACTTTATCTATTATGCTCTGGTTTTGGCTGTCTTTAAGTACCGACAAAGCTACATTTTCTGCTTAAGCATGGCATTTCTAGTACACTGAACTTTACCTCTTGACTCAGGGAAATGGTGAGAACATGGATGGCTAAGAGTTCTCGCTGAATTTTGAAGGTCAAATTTAAAGGTTCCCTTGCGCTGGACTGATATAATGGAACCACCTAACTGGAAATGGTGGAAAATGTGGAGAGTTTTTACCATTACCTATCTTCTAAAAGGCAAGTCGATTGGCTATTGTATAGTATCGTTAGGAGTTTAGGGTTCTAACCATTTAGCTAGCAATTTTCTTTTGGAATTAAAGTTTTTTACATTTTGGCATTTTGTGAATGTTTATGTTAACTCAGCATTTCCAGTGCATTTAACGTGTTTTGCTCAAGGGTTTTAGCCTCCTGAATAGAACATTCGTTGTGATTGGAATGGCTGGAAATTTTTCCTAAAGATATTTTGTCGGATTATTAGTTGTATGTTAGCCTGAGTAATGTTATCTTTCAACTACTTGTATTCAAACTCTATATCAATGTCATATAATCATTGTGAATGATGGTACGCCTTAATATACAATTTCTTGCTTTCTTTGTTTTCTAGCACTTTAATTCTTATAATATTTCTCTCTCCTTCTTCGTAAACATGTTCTTTTTCCTTCTGTTGTTGTGGAGTAGACAACCTTTTCTTAAGGTCATGGCGGCATTTTTTAGGTGGTGTTATAGAATAGCCTTTGGTTGGATAAGGGAGTGGCGTAGGAATTCTAACAGGTCTTTTAGATATTTTAGACGAGAGACTAGTTGTGTAAAAAAAAAGTGTTAACACTTTTAGTACGCTCTATCTGAGATAAATCATGTTGTTTTTTTTTCCTGTTTGCTATGGTCTGATGGTGTTTCTATTTCTATCAATCTACTATAGCAGATCTACTACAATGAATAAACTCTGGTTTTCTAGGTCAAAAACTTAGTCTGGAATTGTGAAATGTTCTCAATTATTATTGAGGTTTTTTTTTCTGTATAAACTTAGATTTTTTTGCCATCATGTCATTCCAAATAATATCTCAGATAAAATTCCATGTAGTTTTTTTTATCTTTATATCATGAGTGAATGAATTATAATATTCCAAATTATATCTTGGATATTAACATCATATATATTTTTATCCATATATTTAAGTGAGTAATAATAAATTATTATTCATAATAATATTTTGGATATTAATTCATTTTAGGTTTTTTATCCTTATATTAAAAGTGAATAAAATATTTCACTTGCTAAAAATAAATTTTTAATTTTTTTGAAATATAGACCAAAATACTTTGGAATTTTACAAACTTGGTGTAAAATCTATGCAATATCATCTTTTATAACATGCCAAAGTATTTTAGATTTTTTTTAAGTGCTCAAATAATTTTAAGGATTTTTGGCCATATACAAAAAAAAAATTATATTTTTTTATTGTCTTTTAGGCTTTGTTTGGAAAATTCATTTTACTTTGTAATAAAATCTAAAAACATGTTTAAGAAGGTGTTTGTCAAATACACTTTTAAACCAAAAAACTCTCAAGCAAAAAGATTGCAAAGTAAACAAGGTAACTTTTGACTCGACAAGGTTGACCTGAAATCTTTGGTTTGATTATAAATCGAATCAAAGACCCTGGTTCAACCAGCAAACAAACCAAAAACAAAATCGAAGCAAAAAACAGATTAAATAAAAAAATACACAAAAACTCAAAAATTCTTGAACAAAACGGATCAAACACCAAAAAAATAAAAAACACGAAGAACATCCATCCTAAACCCAGCAACGTGGGTTCCAATCAGACCTAATACGGTCAAAACAAAGGCACAAACATGTTAGAAATCATGAAATAATCAATAATCTAGTATCTATTCATTTTAATTATCAAAGAATCAACACGATTTTGTCAAAATGAGTTTCGATTCAAAACTAAAATTCTAAAATTAAAACTCCCAAAAACTTGTTATTGATGTAAATAAACCCTAAATTATTTACTAATCAAGTTGCTTGAATGGTTTAGAGCAAAGAATTGGATCAAAATTGGTCCAAATAATTGGGATAAGGCATTGTTCTTTTCAAGAACACGAAGAACTTTGCCTTAAAAACCCAGAAAATAACCCAACAATACCAACACTGTCAAAGCATTTTTTACCTTTAAAACATGATTTCTTCATTCTAACAAGTCATACTACCATAATAAAACATGTTTGAAAAAAAAAAAACTAACAAATAACATCAAAATCATGTAAGAGGTTCTAAATTTCAAAAATGCCAACTTAAAACAGCCAACATATTTATACAATTTGGATTCAAATTATTTTTTAAAACCTTCAATAAGACCTAACAAAAACCTACAAACCAATAAAATGCATCATAACAATAACCATAACCTTGCTGCTATATTTGGTAGATTTCAAAACACTCCATTTCATCAAAACTCATCCAATAAAGATCACCTAAGTATTTAAGAACATCAACAAATAACTTAGAACAAGATTTAAATAATAAAAACAACATTTTCACATATTAATTAAAACCAAAACCAAAACCACAATCAATGTGATAAATAAAATGCTTGGAAACATCATCAAACATGCATGAACAAGCTAGAGACGTGCCTTATTAACATCATCTATTAGACTAAGTGAAGGATTTATACCTTCCAAACTCTAACAATGGTTGCTGCCATTTCTTTTTCAAGGTTGCTACTTTCTCTCAAAGTTGAGGAAATTTGGTGCTAGGCTCTTGAACCTTCACATTTAAGGTTTCTTTTTCAATATTATTTTGTTTTCTTTCTCTCTTTTCTCCCCCCTACCCTGATATTTCAGGGGTATTTATAAGGTTTCAAGTTAGGATTTTTATGGATTTAATCAAAGATGGATCCTTATTCATTAAAACTTGGCCCTCTGATCAAAATGAAAGAGTTTTGGGTATGTTTTACAGCTATGAGCTCTGTACCTATGTTGGTTTTACAATGGTGATTTTCACAACTTGGTTTTGGAGATTTTGGTGCTTTTCCCAAACTTGGAGACCAAGAAGCTTATTTTTGGCATTTTGATCTTAAAAGAAACGTGATCAACATTTTATAAAAACCCACTTAGAAGACTTGAAGTATGAACAAACAAAAACAGATTGGTAGTTTTGCGAAATGGATATCACAGTCATCGATGACTGAGTTATCCACTTTCAAGGTTTTGTCGGAGCAACTCCAACGTCATCGTCATTGAAGACTACTTGAAGTTGGTAGAGAGGGTGCACACTTTTTGTTTAGATCTAACTTTGCTCAATTTGGAGGTCTGTAGTTTCACATCCATTTGCTTGAAGGTGCTAACTCAATCAGCTCAAAATCTGTCAATGTATTGATGGCTGATCAAGGACAAGATGTTGTTGAGATCATTGAAGAAAATGGAATGTAAACGTTTGATATGAGTAGTTGATCTTTATAGAGGGGGTGATTCTTAGTTGAATGATGGTGGTTGCAACCTTTAAGGTGGTCAAAGATGCCATATTCATTCATCTGAAAATGCATACTCGATTAGCCAAAACTGCAAAAGAAAAAAGGTGAACAGTAGTTGAACGACACATCATTCAATCCCTTTATTAAATCTGAATGACACGTCGTCTAGGTTAAACCCTAAAAATTAGGGTTTTTAATTTGGGATTTGAAAAACTTCAATTTAGTCCTTGTTTTTCCAATTTCTTTTAATTGTACCTGTAATTACCTCATAACTTTTAATTGCATGCAATTTTACCCATGTCAAACTCAATTATCTACCTCAAAGTTCAGCATCTTTTTCATCTTGGTCCCTAGTTTCTAATTTGTGTATTTTGATCCTCAATTGACCATCAAACTTTTAGTTATCTTTAATTTGACCCCTGATTTCACCCATTGCTACCCCTTAAATTGTGCGCTACTTACATATTGGTCCTTGATCTTGGAAATTTATAATTAGGTCCTTAATTGGCTTTAAAACTTTAATATTTATGCAATTAAGCCCCAAAATTGACCAAATTAACTATTTAAAATTGCAATTCAACCCCTAAACTTTAATTTCTTCCAATTAAAGTCTAAATTGACTTTAAAAATTAATTTTTCTTGTAATTAAGCCTTTAATAAATTCAATTTAAACCTTGAAAATTCTAAATGAGTCCTTAAACATTCAATTTTAAATTTCCCTCCTCCAATTGAACTTTTCTTGCCAATAGGGCCTTCATAAGTCAAAAATATGTTGTCAAGTTCTCAACTTTGGGTATTTTGATCCTTGTCAACTAGTCTTTAGCAATTTTTTGGACATTTTTCATATTCTTCTTACTAATATATATATATATATATATATATATATATTTGTATTTTGTATATTTATGTGGGGTCCTAAAATGGGTAACAACATATGCCCTCTCTGTACAATACTTACAGAGTAAAGACTTATCAAGTGCCTTGTGTTGTAAGTTTGTAAAGACAAACAAATTGTTCTTCAAACCTAATCCTCTCAACACTTTAACTTGATTGACCTGAAACTCTATCTTTGCAGCAATTCCTTTCAACCAGAATTATGATTCAACTGTTTTCATTGGGGAAATGAATTCTATCATTTTAGTAACTTGTGTTTTAAGCTCTGTTGCCTGAAAGCATGCATCTCAGTGATTCTCTTCAACTAGATCCTTGGTTTTACAGTTTGATTAACCTAAAATCCCAATCTGGCGATTTCCCTTTACTAAAACCAAAATCTTTGTCGCAATTCGGCTACCCTGAGATCCTAATCTGGGGACCTCTTTTAACTATAACCAAAATCTCTGTCTTCAGATCGATTAACCTGAAATCTCAAGTTGACAAATCCCTTCAACCAAAACCAAAATCTTTATCTTATAGCTTGGTTAACCTAAAATCTCAATTTGGTGATTCCCTTTAATTAGAACCAAAATCTTTGTCTAAAGTTCGATTAACTTGAAATCTCAATCTGATGATTCCCTTTAACTAGAACCAAAATCTTTGTCTATAGCTCGGTTAACCTGAAATTCTAATATGACGATTCCCTTTAATCAAAACCAAAATCTTTGTCTATAGCTCAGTTAACCTGAAATTCTAATTTAGCGATTCCCTTTAACTAGAACCAAGATTTACGTCTATAGCTTGGCTAACCTGAAATCTCAATATGACGATCCCCTTTAACCAAAACCAAAATTTTTGTCTTCAGCTCGGTTAACTTGATATCCTAATCTGGCGATTTACTTTAACCAAAACCAAAATCTCTATCTATAACTCGGTTTATCTAAAATCTCAATCTAGCAATTCCTTTTAATCAGAACCAAAATCTTGATCTTTTACTAGGATAATCGTATTCTTATAACTATTCTCTTGTGTAACTCTTTTTTGGCAAAGTCTTTTCATCTCAATGACTCATATTTTCAGTCAGTTGACCTGAAACCCTGAATCTCAACGATTTCTTTCAACTAGAACCTTTATAAGGTGTCTTAACTATTCTTATTGAATCCAAAACATTATGATTGCGAGTTGAAAATTAAAATTCATGATGACAGGGTTCCCAAAACTCAGATTTCTTGATGCTAGGGTTTTTCTTGTTCTTCATAATGATAAGGTTTGAACTTTCATTTCCTGAGAATCTTCTATTTTTATTTCCTTGACAAAAATTAAACAACATCTACTCATGAATCTGCTTCTGGTTTGGCAAAAATTATATCTTCTCAATAATTATTTTTAGCTTAGTTGACCTGAAATTCTGCATCTCAGCAATTCCCTTTAACTAGAATTATCCAAAGGCATCTTAAATAATTTGATTAAATCTAGAACATTTTGATTACGGGTTGGCATCTGATACTTCTTGATCATGGGGTTTGAAAATTTTGACATTCCTCAATGCTAAGGAATATAGAAATTCCTAATGGCAGGGTTTCTTTCCTCCTTTTCTCGATTGCAGGGTTAAAACTAAGATTCCTTACTATCATAGTTTAATGATTATTTTTGTCAACTCTAATTTTTTTATGTGTTTTTCCTATAAAATTTAAAAAACATTTATGCAATGCTTAGGGGTTAGATGACATGCATGCATCCTTACTTGGTTTGAAATATAGGCCCTCTTTTTTTCGATGCTTCATCGTCATATGGTGCCTTTATTTGCTATCTAAAGCCTTTTTAATCCTCTGATTCACCAGTTCATACCATATGCCAATCCTTTTCTCGAATATAAATGTCCAATCTAGGTTGTGCATGATGATTACTGCTCTAATTGTTTATCAAGCTTAACCATGCCTCTAATTGTGGTATTGCTTACTTTATCATGCAGGAGTTTTTAATAATTCATTCAACTTCTTGGATTATTTCAAAACTACCATCTGATCAGCTGTGTACATTCTGCCAACAATTGTCAAAAGGTTTTATGGTGTCGACCTCATCTTAGATTGTCAATGAGCCGTATAGTTGCCATCAGTTGAACCATACTCTTCAAGCATATGTTATCATTAACCACCATGGAATTGTTAAGTCATTTAGATGTGCAGCAAAAGCTCATTATTGTATGCTCAGTATTCTTCACAGTAAACTGCTCTCAGCTTATCTAATCATATCATGAAAAGAAATGCCTTTTCATTATCAATGATGTTCTCTTTATCACTCACATTCATGAAGTGAAAGGCTCATTGAATCAGTGGGTTTAAAATCATATTGTCCCTAATCAATCTAAAAAGCATGCATGATATGATCCGGGCAATAAAAAAACAATCAGATTCGGATTCTGACGTAAAATGCATAACTGTCCAGTTTCACAGCAACAATCATAATTCTCAATTCGATCGTTGGATCAGGCTGACATTATATGTGGAGTCTCCTGACATGTTTTCCTACCTTGGTTTAGAATTTCAGGTCAATCGGAGTTCGGGACAACATTGCAATACTAGTCAACAAAGGCTGGATGAATTTTGTTATTTACTTTCTTTTGACTTGTGGACTTTTTATTTGACTAGGATTCTTATCCTACAAGGATGTGGCAACTTGTTTTGGGAATCTCCTAGTTCTACAAGGATCTTTAATAGGCTGCAATATAGTTTCCAAGTGTGGTAATGATTCATAAATGTTTTAGAATCCTTTTCTTACAAGGATTCCTTATTCATCCTAGTTACAACAAGGAAAGAAGACTTTAGAATTAATTCTACTTTTAGATCAGATTTCCTAGTCTATTTGGAACTTTTTAGGGGTGAAAAATCTGATTCTAGCATATTTAGGATAGTAATTTTCGGATTTTTATTATTTTATTCTTAGTCTTTGGGTTATTATTACTTATTTGAGTCAATTGTAAGTGAGTCTCATATAAGTCCATATAAGGGGGGTCCATTAAGGTTTATTTAAGTTTAGAGTTAGTATAAATGAAGGCATAACCAGACATGTAAGTTAGACAATTCATATTAATAAAACTTCTTGTTTGCCGCACTTTGTGTGTGTGTGTGTGTGTTGGTGAGATACTCTCCCTTTCTTGGTTCTATAAATAACTGAAAAAGGACTTATCAAAGAACAACTGACTTCGTGGCATCATCCTTATACTTCTCGTTCGCGAATCAATATTTGTTGGGTGGGGGTTTCCGTTTCCAACAGTACTGGTGTTTAGGTACAAGTTATGTTTGTGTCACACTCCTATCAAACTTGATTTACTTGGCTTTTCGGGATTGATGTCTTTGCGTGTGGGTTACGTGACCACGTGATCACGAGATTCACATCATTTGGTATCAGAGCTTGGCTCTATTAATCAGGTTATATCCTTTTATTTATTGTATTTTTTATCTTCTACGTCAACTTTTCTTTGTGTCATCTTTGTTTCTGGTCTGATCTTGTTTCAAATTAGTTTCAGTCAGATTGTCTTCTTCCTATGTTATTCTTGATTAGTTGCATTGAATTGAGTCTTTTGAAATTAAAAAAAAAGTGTCATATTAGTCTTTCTGTCCATAATTTCTTTTTTAGAGTAAAAAAATATCAAAAAAATGTTATTTAGGACAAAGGGGTTTGTTTCGCTTCTGTTTTGCGTCCACTTATCAAACCATATTGTAATTGTGCAAATTGATATTCTGGTTATTTAGGGTGAAATCGCACAATATATCAATTTTAAACTCATTTGGACATCGTTTGGTTTAGGTTTAAAATTCAAGTTTTAAATGGGCTGATTCGCGTCAGTTTCACATCCATATATCAAATCAATTCAGAATTAAATCAAACTTTATATTTTGGTTTTTCGCATGAATTTGCTCTAAATATCAAATTTCAGACCATTTGGAAGTTGTTTGGTTTAGGGTCCCTTTTTGGGTCTAAAGGGGTTTGTTATGTTCATCAATTGAAAGTCCATGTAATTTTGGGTCAGTTTTCAGTCCTCGGTGTCTTTTTACTTTCTTTACTGTCATTAACTTTCGTTTTAAGTTCTGATATCAAAAAATAAAATGCAAAGTGAGTATTACAATCAGGATTTCATGTATTCTGATGAGGGTATTATGGCAAAAAAAGAGGATTCAAAAGAAGAGGTGGTATCGAAGGGAGAGAAATAAGGAGATTAATGTTCTAAAAAAAGAAATCAAGAGTCTATGTCGTATTCTAGAGGAGATGCAGCAAGAACTTGATGTGTTAACAATATTAGTCAATGCCTAGCAAGCTTCATAAATAGAGGAGAAAAAACGCCGCAATGATGATAGACGAAAGAGAAGGGGTGCCACCTTTATCCAAAGTTGTTGGCAACGATTGTTGGCAAGAAAAGAACTCTAAGGGCTTCAAAAAGAGACTAAAACTTTATCTCTTATCCCTGTTAATGATTCGAGGATGAATCATCTTAAAGAGAGGGAATGATATGATCCGGACAATAAAAAAACAGGATTTGCGTTCAAAATACGGATTCGGATTCTGACGTAAAATACACAACTGTCTAGTTTCACGACAACAATCATAATTCTTAATCCGATCGTTAGATCAAGCTGAAATTTTATGTGGAGTCTCATAACATGCTCTCCTAGTTTGTGGATAGACTTGGGATACTCGTAGATGAGTTTGGAACACTCATAGATGAACTAGCATCTCAAACATTATCGTGATAAACAATCTTATCTTCTACTAATCTCGCTTTAAGACATTTAAGCTCTCCAATCACTTAAAATCTGTCATACTACAAATGAAGTGCAGTGTTGGCTATAATACCTCGTCTTCCATCCATGCCTTCATTTAAATTTGCGTTCAAAACAGCGAATTATAAAAATTTAAATTAGCCGCCCCAGTACACTCCTAATCACCCACTGAATCAATTGATTCAGGCTAATTAGATCCATGGTTTTTAGCATAAAAAAAAGAGAAGAAGAAGACGTGACAAAAGGGTCGTAGAATAGTACGCAAGCATGCATGCAGAGATCAGAATTGACATTTGATGCTGCATAATGTTGCATGCTTTTTGGCATAGGAATCCACTCTTAATGCGTACTCTCGAAAAGTTGACTTCTCTTAAGAGACGTGAACAGTAAACAGGTTAATGCATCTGTGCGGACAGATCGAATATCTGCACCTGTAATTGTCTAGCTGCCAGATGCATTTGGCTGGTTCCAAGTGGTGTGTACATGTGGCCGTTAGTACTTTTCCAAGACATGCCCTGCACTGGAGGAGCTTACTCTTTAACCAATGTCTGTTTTTCCAGACACAAATTACTTACCGCATACACAAGCTCGACTTTGAATTTTGATGTATTCGTTTCTGCAATTAATTCCAACCTTTTGAAGTTTGAACATTATTTCTTTTTAGCCGATTAGTGCTACGAGGATGCCATCATATTGCATTATACTGGTAGACCGCGTAAAGGTTATATTATATATATATATATATATATATATATATATATATATATATATTAAAATTATATTTTTATATTTTTTAAAAATTAATTTTTAATAAAAAATAGAATTTAGATAAAAAGTATTTTAGCTGCAATAGTAAACATACCCTTATCATGACACCAAATAATGCGTCCTTTCAGCATTTATCAAAATGCATACATGTGATAATATTTTTGTAAAGTCGTAACCATATATCAAAAAGGTAAACCAAGCATTTCAAACATCATCAAGTACAATGTTACTCTCAATTGCTTCTGAAGTTCACAGAGTAAATCATAGACTTTTTAGGCAACATCTCCCTTAGTTGAACTAGTTGTGTCCATTCTTTTGCTTATAATCAAAATGCATTTGTTATTGCCTGACGTTAATCATTGCTTTGATGGATCTCACTAAATCATCATTTGATTATGTGTTTCTTTACCCCCAATTGATCTAAATATTATTTGTTTTCCATCGTATTATCCCATGCTCAACTTTTCAAGGACGATTAAGAAGTGTCAATGTTATTTTTGTATAGGACTTTGCAAACTCGGTTGATGACTTTTTGTTTGAAAATGTTTTTTTATTTTTTAATCAACTTTATAAATTTCAAGGGTCATGTCTATTCAAATCTAATTGTTGTAAAGAAATCAGAAAGATATAAATTTTGAAAGTATTTTGAAAATTAAGCTTCTTTGGTTAAAGATCTAACACACATCATTCAATACATGCAATTCTTTGATTATTTTGTATTTTAAAAATAGAAATTGACTCGATATAAGATTAAAGCATTTGTTTGGCTCTTTTATGATTTTTTGTGTCAATTTTAATCTCTCATTTTTGGTATATCATTTGATGGTATGTGACGAGGTAACCTTTTGTGGATTTCAACAGTAAGAGGCTCGAGTCAAGACTCGAGGCTTTATAAAAAAAGATTTTCTCTTTTGAGCACTCATTTTATCAGCATGCATAATAATCAATAGCTTAGTTCGTGAAGCCACAACCCTTATGGAAAAGCTTTTCATGTTTTGAGAGTGCCACTTATTGGTTCAAAACACTTGATTAAAAAGAGCTTTTAAAAGCATGTAATGCAAGATATGACTCATAACTATGAAAAAAAGAAAAATTCTTAGACTCAAAAGTTGTTTGAGGGTTTCAAAAACCTAAGATCACCATCAACTATTTACTTCAATCTTTTTTTTTTTGTTGTCTTTGTAAAAGAAATGACATTTAACCATGCTATACATTTCACCAATAAGTCTTGTTTTTTAAAATTAGACAGAAAACTCTATTTTTCTTAATCATAATCAATCAATTATATATAATCAGGCCTCACCTTTTCTAAGGAATATTCCTTAATCAAAATCAAACAATGACATATAATAATGCATCACCTCTTAATAAGAGTTTTCATCAATAAAAAAACCTTTTAGTGTTGTCAATCAAAGTCAAACATTAGCATATAACCATGTCATTTTTTTCAACTTCAACTCATTCAATCAATGGTTCTAGATGCTCTATTCTTATCAATCATTGACATATAATCATGTCATTCCTTTTATTGTCAATCTCAAACTTAAATAGAATACTAAAGCTCATTGCCCATCATTTCTCTCATGATACTCCTATATCTTTTTACTGTCTCACATTTCAAATCAAAGGAAGGGTCAAGGTTCACTACCAATCATTAGCCTTATTAATTTCATTTTCATCTAAATGATCAATATTTTCTTAACAAAGACCATAAAACAACTCCAACTTTTTCTTTGATGGATAACCAATCTAATCATTTGAAGACACCAAAGGTTTTATCAAAGATACCAAAACACATGTTCATAGAGCCCGTTTGGCTACGCGGCTGCGTTTTAATTAAAACGCAGTTTGCAGCCGTTTGGTTAAAGGAAAAAGTAATATACTGTTCATGGGTCCCACTTGTTTTTTGCGTTGGAAACGCAGTTAAAGAAAAGCAAGGATTCCTTCCTTTTCTTGCACTGTTCATGTTAATTGCACTGTTCACTGAACAGTGCAATTAACATAAACAGTGTACAGTAGTACACTGTTCACGTGAACAGTGCAATTCACTTGCACTGCGTGGATTTTCCTTCACTGTTCACTTGCACTGCGTGAATCTTTTTTATTTATATATTTAGTGTGTTAATTTTTTTAACATTTTTTTTAAAAACTAGTTTAGAGTGAATTTTATACCTGATAATATTTTATCTAATTTTATTACACGCTAAAAAAATTATGAAAACTGTAGTTCTTGTTGGATGTATTTCATACGTAATGGAATTGTAGATGGTTTCATGGAATAATAAAAAATATTTTATATAAAGTATGATTTATTTCATGATGTAATAGCAATAGTTAAATCCACAATATTTAAATTAAAAATCATCAATATTAATATATATATTTTTAAATTATTTTATAATAGCAATAGTTAAATCCACAATATTTAAATTAAAAATCATCAATATTAATATATATATTTTTAAATTATTTTATAATAGCAATAGTTAAATCCATAATATTTAAATTAAAAATCATCAATATTAATATATATATTTTTAAATTATTTTATAACCTCGATTTTAAAAGCATTTTTAACCAAACATATTAAATTATTTTTTCTTCAACCTCAATTTCAACCACAGTTTTAACCAAACACTTATTTTTTCAAAGTAACCTCAACTAAAAGTACTTTTTATAAAACAATTTTTTTCAAACCACAACCACAACAGCTACCACAATACCAAACACACTCATAGTTCAATATCTTTTTTTTCTCTTTTCCTTTTTTTCTCTTATTATTTTTTTTATTATTGCCCCCATCATCAACTTTTGGCATTTTGTTGTGCCTTTTCTCAATTAAAACATCTCTTGGCCCTCCTAGACTTGGTAAACATTTTCCTACCTTTAACCTTGATTTGCCTTTAATTATAGGGAATTTCTACTTTTGGTTTTCTTACCGTCTTTCTCAAAGTTATATATTATTATGATTCATCTTTATTTTTTTAAAAAAATAAATATAGATGAAATTTATTTTTAAAAATAAAAATGTTTATTTTTGTATAATATTTCTAATACGTGTAGTTTCGTATAATATTTTTTTCTTTAATTTTTTTCAATCAATTTTATGCATGTCTGTTTCTATTATAATTTGATTTAATAAAAAAAATATTATAATAAAGAAATTCATTAAACATAACCTGGTATATGGCATGTGCCACGAGATTAAATATCTTGATTTATATTTGTCTCTCAAATTTTCTGGTTTTGTTTTTAGTTATTGTTAATGATTTATTTTTTTATTTTTTTTATACAGATGATTCTCGATTTATTAATTAGATGCGTGCAAAAGCTTTTCAATATATATATATATATATATATATATAATACACTAACTAAAAAAATAACCCGCAGTAAAACGCGAGTCAACTAATTAGTAATTATTATAACTTGAACCTTATTTCACTAAAGAAAAATTAACTTGAACCTTATTTAACTAAAGAAAAATTTCCCGCTATACAAACATCATGCTAAGACTAGTTAATTATTATTATCAAGACAGCTAAAAACGTTAGACGGTAATTGGTTTAAGTGTTTATATTAACAAAGAACAACTTCATATATTATTTATTTCAAGCGTTTAGTTAATAAACTTGTGTTGTAACTCATTGGTTGAAGCATTCAGGCTTAAATCGAGGTAATGGGTTTGAATCCTAATGGAAGCAATTAAATTCTTTTAAGTCATATTGTTTTTCAAAAAAGAAAAGGGTAAATGACATTATAAAAAGAAAAAAAAAATAAAGGTCTGGACAGGCAGCCTCCGTCAAGCCCATGCACTTGAGCTTCTTTTTAACACGCTCAAGGCTTTTTTATTGATTATTTGAGTTTTTTTGCCTCCCTTGTTTTTTTGAGTTTTTCTTTCTATTTCTACCTTTTTTTTAATATGAGTTTTTTTATATTTATTTTTTTTAATTTTATTTTTTAAAATATATATTTTAATTTAATTTTATCCTTTAGTATTTTGTTAATATTTTTGCATCCATCCAATGAACAAAGTCATGTGAAGTTTATAAACTATTTAATTTAAACTTGGGCTAAAAAAATAGTTATGCCAAGATATTTGAAATTTAATATGTTATATTAAATTTAATAATAATACTAAAATATTTTTTGTCAATTTAAATATTATTTTCATATGTTCAAATTTTTTTTAATGAAAACCGCAGCGAAAACATGCTCAATAAACTAATAGAAGCTAGTCAAAATGAGGAAAAATCAACTTGGTTTGGATTTTATTTATTTATTATGATTTGGATAAATAGAATTTATTTATTATGATTTGGATAAATAGAAATTTGCAACACGCGGCGCACGTGATTCATTGGGAAGGCACGGCACGGCACGGCACAAACAGCAACATGAACCTCACAATTTAGGAAAAGAGCCCAGC
>Ga0307515_10012786_pt1 | contig 15756 bp, 22 predicted proteins | sample 17_EM_MG_FD_194513 | JGI IMG/M metagenome (GOLD analysis project Ga0307515, IMG submission 194513) | Populus trichocarpa ectomycorrhiza microbial communities from riparian zone in the Pacific Northwest, United States - 17_EM | ecosystem: Host-associated > Plants > Roots > Unclassified | place... | reverse complement strand
CTAGCTGCGCGTTCTTCTTCACCTCGAGTGCCGAGTGCAGGTGAAGAACAATTGTCGGTTCATTTGATTCCCATTGACTCATTACCACTTCTTCAGCTGGTCCATCGCCACCGGTGTCGGTTTCTCAATCCGCGTTCCCATCTCTCGTCCAGGGCGCCCTTGCTCAACCCTCAATTCGACTCTAGCTCGTCTTTACATTAAACTATTCACCTGCATGGCTTCTCCGCCAGCCTTGGGCCATCAAACAGATCGAGAGCTCGGCGCGGGCTACATCCAGGTCGACTGTGCGGGCGGAAAGTGCTATGGAGTACTCGCAGCACATCGTGTCTGCTTTTCTCTGGCGCTATTCCACCTAATTCTCAACACATTCCTCATCGGCGTAGAGAACACGCAGGCTAAACGTGCTGCCATCCAAAATGGGTATCGCCCTATCCGTTCTACATCCACTCCTTCGTAGCTGGTTGGGGTCCGAAAGTCGTCGTATGGCTGCTCCTCATCCTCGTTTCCTGGTTCGTTCCCAATGGCTTCTTCATTTTCTGGGGCGACTGGATCGCACCCCTCGGAGCATCCTCATCGGTCTCGTCCTCCTCGTCGACTTTGCCCACTCGTGGACGGAGACCTGCCTCGAGAACTGGGAAAACTCCGACTCGAATATCTGGCAGTGGGTCCTCGTCGGGTCGACGGCGGGGACGTACGGGGCTGATGGATGGCTCCTTCGCGGGGCAGGCGTGCACGCTCAACCAGTTCGTGACCACGGCCAAACTGCTCCTCTGTATCTCATCACAGTCCTCTGCGTGTACACCGCGGTGCAGGAGGCGCACCCGCGCTCTAATGCACGTATCTGGTCATGTCCGCGGTGGGGAACCACCCGCACGCGTTGCGGAACCCGCTCATGCGGTACCAGGCGCTCGTCGCTGCCGTTGACGCGGGCGCCATCCCCGCCAGCGCGCTGAACGAGCTGGGTGATGATGATGATGACGGTGCGATACTCGATGAAGGGCGTGACGATGAACGGACGGGAGCACGATATAATGTACGTTTCTTTTTCTTTGGTGGGGGAAGGAAGGGAAATGCGACATGCACCGTGACGCCCGTGCGCCGTATGTGGGACTCCAGCACGGCTTGCCGTTGGGCTCTCGCGCCCGTTGGATAATCTGCCGCCTGACCTACCCACTAAAACCCTTCCCTGCCGGTTGTCTCGGCTACATCCCGTTTAAGAAAATTTTACGATCGGATATAGGCCTGTGTCAAAATCGACAAAAACTCCGTCCCCTGAGGGATCGGAGTTTCCGTTGGCTGACTTGTCTCTTCGTGGGTTCCATGGATCTCGTCGCGATCCAGCTGTTCCTAACTAGGTTCGATATCATGTCTTTCAATGTTTCTTTTGTCTCGTTCGGTACGACATCCTGATCATTTATCGTTTTTTTGTTTCTTGATTTCCGTATGGCCCATATTGTCATAGAAATCAGGATCCGTACTCTTTCGGAGTCTCTGTTGCGGTCACCATCGAACGTGATTGCTGCAGTTCCTTTGATCAAGCCTAAGGAGATGGCTGGCCAATCTCTACGCGTAGTCTTTCTCCATACATATTTTGCGATTTCCCAGGCTTGTTCCTGTCCGTTGTGTTCGCAGGGTAGCCACAGGTGCTGCTCGGTTTCCAATCTTTCGTTGCCCGTATTTCTTTTACAAAAGGAGCAGAAGGCCCTCTCAGCGTGTTCCGGGATGTGGTTCCAGTATGCGCCGCATAATGTACGTTTCTGCCCACGAAGGTTTCTCCGTCTTGCTTGACCTGACGCCGCCCCGCAGTACTCGTGGTTCCACATCATCTTCGCCGTAGCATCGATGTACGTCGCCATGCTCCTCGTCGACTGGAAAATCCTCCAGGGGACGGGAACAACCTTTATGGACTCTGCGCAAATTCGACCATCTATCCCTTCACCACTCAAACTTTGCAATCGTGCTTACCGCTGAATCCGCCGCGTACCCTTCCGAACACGAACAACAATATGTCTTTCCATTCGAAGCTTGCAATCAGCGCATGTGGACGTTGGCTCGCGTCTGGTGGTCCAAACGGGAGAGCATATACGTATGATATCGGGACGACGAGGTCGGAAGTGGAGCGTGCGACTGTCGTGCTAGAAGGACAGACCTGTGAGGTCACTAGGGTGGATTGGGCTGCTGACGGGCAGGTGTGTGGCCTCTTCAGCTTTCGTCTGTATCTCACTTCACAGCTTGCAACTTGCTCCGACGATGGAACTGTTCGCGTTTGGCGGCCCGATCTTGAACAGCTTAGCAAGTGCCGCGAAGACCCCGATGCCTCTTGGAATTGGAAGTGGGCTGATATGCCCGAGCCGAGAGTCGTTACAGAAACTACTTAGGTTCTGAAGATTGACTGGCGTATGGGACTTATCTTGCTGGTTGACGCATTCTTGTACTTCCGTATCTGTAGTATAGCATAAGAACAGTATATATGTTCTTGGAGCGAGCGTAGAATCGGTGATTTTCGATGAGTTGAGAACCCTGATGATACAACACCAATCCAATCACCGCTCATACATATTTCTCTAATAGCCCGTCGGATTATAAAATGCGCGTAATAGACCACCAATGAAGTCCTTTACCCTGCGAGCGTGTAACAGTAAAGTCTTCTTGGGATTTGTAATCCATATCTTCCACAAATTCCATTGTTCTATTGGTATATTTATTGTTGGTCTTATGCACAAAGGGAATGGTACCCCTCTTAGGGGTCGAGAGGTGGTTGCCCCTTTATCAACTTAGACTCCAACCAGCACATTCACGGGTGCAACTAGCAGTAGTCCCAGCCCAAGCACAGGCAGTAACAGTAACCGAAACAACATGACCAAGCTGCAACTCGACATCCAAAGACAACTGCCATCAGCAATGTTGCGTCAACCTGATCGGCCGCCGTCAACCATGCCATTCATAGGTGTAACTTGCAGTACCGGCCCAAGCACAGGCTCAAGCACAGGCTCAAGCACAGGCTGTAACCGAAAGCGCATGTTACCACCAGGTGGCGATGTGCAGTCCAGCCCCAAAAGACAAAAGAGGCAGCCCAAGCTCGACAAGCTGAGAGCCAATCTCCAAGAACAAGTTGGCAAGTTGAATGCCATGCTTATAGACGAGCGGAAATTGCTCCTAAACAAAGAGTTTGCAAAGAAAGATGCCGAACCTGTGTACGACGTCCTACTAAGTGCATGCAAAAACCTTCTCACAGGCATGGACCCTCCACAATCATACCTCGTACAGTTCAAAGCGCACTTCGCAGATGTGCAACCCGCTCATGCGGTACCAGGCGCTCGTCGCCGCCGTTGATGCGGGCGCCATCCCCGCCAGCGCGCTGAACGAGCTGGGTGATGATGGTGATGACGGTGCGATACTTGGTGAAGGGCATGACGAAGAACGGACGGGAACACGATATAACGTACGTCTCTGCCCACGAAGGTTTCTCCTTCTTGCTTGACCCGACGCCGCCCCGCAGTACTCGTGGTTCCACATCACCTTTGCCATGGCATCGATGTACGTCGCCATGCTCCTCGTCGACTCGAAGATCCTCCACACGGCGCCCGACGAGGCGGCGACCGGCCGGATTACGATATCTACATTGGCCGGTCGGAGTCGGAGATGGTGATATGGATGTGGGTCGTGTCGTGTTGGATCTGCATCATCCTACACGGATGGAGCCTGGTCGCGCCGCTCGCGGTGCCTGACCTGTTCGGTGGCTGGGAGTGAGCGCGCCAGCTTGGATGTGATTCATATTCACTGCCCATTCTATCTGCTGTATTCTGTATTCTGTTCATAGTTCATGAATTGGAAGAATCGTTCAAACAGGGCTGGGCTTGGCCCTTTGCCCCGGAGCCTCGCTCGCAGGCGCTTGGCACGGAGGGCATATCACAGACTCGGACAGCAGAGAGCAACATATGTACTGGGGTTGTAAGCGACCGCAGAGAAGAACATAGCGCGGTAGAGGAACATGGCGAGGTGCAAGGCGTAATTTGTGTGGCACCAACCGGGGGGTTGATTGATGCGTCTCGCGATCCGGTGGCCACCGTGGTCACTTCACTAAGTTCTGTCCAATGGACCGTCAGCACTAGCACCCGAGGCGTGGAGAGCGGTTGTATGAGATGCGAGGGTGTGTGTTGGAGTATATTAGTTTGCGCCGCGCGCCGAACTGTGCGCTTTTCTTGTGTTGCTGCCTTTTCACGTGCGCTCTCGATTTGTATATAATACAAACTCCGTTGGTGACTTTCAGACTCAGGCCCTTCTCTTGTTACATTACTTTATCGCTTACGTCGAGTATCTAGTACATTTCGCTAGGTACACAATACAGCTGTTTCCCCCCAAACACTGAGCCTTACATTTTCCTAGGGTATCAACGACAGGTTATGAGCCCTGACATAAGGTCGATGCGAGGGAGATTGCCATCAGCCATAGGCACAGGAATGATCTTCTTTTGTCGCTTTTCCTGGCGGTCATCGAGTCGGTCATTGTAGAACCACCAGCACACCCGTGTAAGATGGTGCCGTCTCGTTACAACCATCAAGAGCGGCCCCTTGCCCACATCCTTTCTTACACTCGAAAGGCAATTCGAGCGCTGGAGAAACCAAGGTAGACTGTGTTGTTTATCGCTCTCCCTTCTGTTGCTCATGGCTCTTTAGCCCAAGCAAATTGTATCCTCCAGGAACGCCAAGGGTCTACTCGACTTACCTCAGCTCCTCAGGGAAACCTGTTGACCTTGAATTCGTCAAGCCGCTCGGGCCTAGCCCCCTTCATCGTAATCCCAACCCGACCCTGCTGTTCCTTGGGAAATCCCCAGATCACTCTGAGAGTAGCGTACTCGTCAAGCTTGTGGCCCCAGAGTGCTACGGTGAGGCCGTCCATCGTACGCTTGCTGAGAAAGGCCTTGCACCTTTGCTGCACGGGACTGCTTGTGTGGCAGGAGCACCGTCTGCGATTGTGATGGAATATCTCGACGCAAATTCCCAATGGATGACATTACAAGACTATGTCAAGGAGTGTCAAGAGATTAGGATCACCACGGAGCACCCTCGCCTCATCGACTTGCTGGAGACCATGAAAATGGAGGGGTTCGTCCATGGTGATTTGCGACCAAATAACATCATGTGTCGGGAGCTATTGGGCCCAGGGAAAGAGAGAGGGGTGTCGGAATATTGTTGTTCTCGTCATAATAGGTACAGTTTGGGGTTAATTACGGTTTCTGGGTATTGGTCATATGCAGGGTTACAGATCCGTTTCCGTATATTCTGACACTGGTTTCATGTGTGGCTCGGGTATTATTACTATATAAGTAGTCCTACCGTAGAAGTAGATAGAACGAGAAAGTAAGGGAGTCTCGTTTTCCGTCAAGGGGACCTGGAAATCAAGGTGATTGACTTTGATTGGGCGGGAAGCTAGGGGTCGCTCGGTATCCAGTGAGTATGAACCCGGCTATCCCATGGCCTGGCAATCGGCGCGATCTCATCAGTGAGGATGACGATAAGAAGCTGTTGAGCGAGACGTTGGCCAAGTTATATTCTCGCAGTGATTAGAATGTTTCTATCTTGGCGAATGATGCCCTACTGACGCTCGATTTGTACGCTATGTTCGTCTTGGCAACTGTTACACGCTCGCAGGGTAAAGGACTTCGTTTGGTGGTATATTACGCGCATTCCATAATCCGACGGGCTATTAGTGAAAGATGTATGAGCGGTGATTGGATTGGTGTTGTATCATCAGGATTCTCAACTCGTCGAAAATCACCGATTCTACGCTCCAAGAATATATATACTGTTCTTATGCTATGCTACAGATACGGAAGTACAAGAATGCGTCAACCAGCAAGAACTCCCATACGCCAGTCAATCTGCAGAACCTAAGCAGTTTCCGTTACGACTCTCGTCTCGGGCATATCAGCCCACTTCCAATTCCAAGAGGCATCGCGGTCTTCGCGGCACTTGCCAAGCTGTTCAAGATCGGGCCGCCAAACGCGCACAGTTCCATCGTCGGAGCAAGTGGCGAGCTGTGAAGTGGAATCAATACTAGGTACAGACGAAAGCTGAAGAGGCCACACACCTGCCCGTCAGCAGCCCAATCCACCCCAGTGACCTCACAGGTCTGTCCTTCTAGCACGACAGCCGCACGCTCCGCTTCCGACCTCGTCGTCCCGATATCATACGTATATGCTCTCCCGTTTGGACCACCAGACGCGAGCCAACGTCCACATGCGCTGATCGCAAGCTTCGAATGGAAAGACATATTGTTGTTCGTGTTCGGAAGGGTACGCGACGGATTCAGCGGTAAGCACGATTGCAAAGTTTGAGTGGTGAAGGGATAGGTGGTCGAATTTGCGCAGAGTCCATAAAGGTTGTTCCCGTCCCCTGAGATGACGAGGCTGATTATTCCGCGAGAGCGTTTGACGGAGGCCCCAGAGAGTGAAGGGTCTTCTTCTGTGCTGACAACAGGTCTGGAGGCTGCTTTGATATTGCGGACGTCCCATGTTTTAAGTATACTGGAATATCTTCAGCCAATACATTCCAAAAGACGAGAGGTGCATACCAATCGGAGGATCCGCTTGACACGAGATGGGAAGGAGATGAGGGAAGATAGAGAATAGAGGTGACGCTTTTACCGGCTGAACGCTACGGACAAGGTCAGACCGTGCTAATCAAACATTCGCAATACCCACAGGCAAATTCCGTTTCCGTTTGCTTGAAGGGTCATGCGCACTCTTGATTGTGATAGTTGGGACATGCCGGGTGACTGAAAGTAGCAAGTCAATATAAGTACTTGATAACCACTGACAAACGTACCGTCTCCATCTTGGTCTGCGGCTGGCTTGCGCAAATCCCAAATACAAATACACCCGTCACGTCCGGAGCTTGCCAAGATGTCTGAACCTACATTAGTGCTGGTTCTGCTAAACAGTGACCTCGCTCACTTGGCTGGTTCGGATTCCAAACCACGTTCTTCACACCACTCTTGTGCCCAACAAGACGCGCAGTGGTTTCCTGGGTTTTGGTGTTCGTGATTGCAACAGTGTTATCTCCAGAGCAAGTAGCCTACGGTACGTGAGTGACCAGCTTAGACACCAGAAGAACTGAATTTACAATGAACTCATCGTCCTCTCTCCAACGGGCCTCATAGATCGCATTATCATGCGGTGTGAAGGTAACTCTGGAAGGTTCTGCAGGACGTGGTGAGGAAACCTGGGATGCGAAGTTGGTCAGACACACCTAGATCCCAGGCGTCGCGTTTAGCCGCGTTACAGATCTCCACAGCACCATACTCAGTCACAATAGCAAGTTGCGAGTTATGTCCGGACTTCGCGGCTGCCAAAGGAGTCGGTGTCTCATCACGCAGCAATCGGACGAACATACCATTACTGTAGGCGCAATTAAAAGGAGGGCAGGGAGCAAGGTACTGTGGACGATACACATCTGTGTTATCAGCGGAAACGAGGGTCTGGAGAATGCGGCGCGTCGAGACTACGATAGAAGAGGCAAACATCAACGCACGTAAACAGTGACAATAATGCATGAATACATACTTGGAAGTCTAGAAAGCGGTCGCAAGGCACAAAGGGAGTCTCTGATAAGCCGCTGTACGCAAGCGTTACGCGCTCTCTTCCTGCTGGCGTGCACTGGAGCAACCACTTCGATAAGGGAATTTTCATGATTAGCCCCCGCACTTTCGCCCTTGGTTGGCGAGCTCGATGGTAGACTGCAGTCATCTTCGCTATCTTCACGAGCACGCTTGCGGCGAAGTGCCTCACAGGTTGGCCGCCAGTCGTCGAACACACGCGCAGAAGTGAAGTTGGTCCTGTCTCCGAGGGCCAGACGCGTCGAGCTCGTGTTGACGGTATCGCAGTTCATCGCGAGGAGTTTGCGAGGTGAGAGGAGGGAGGAGGGAGCAAGAGATCCCGGAGCTTTCCGTGTTTGTATCACGCGTTGTGACACACACAACCAAACACCGCTATGTCCGACCTCATATTCGATATATACGCGAATTGGAAATGGGAAATTTGAATCATTGTTTAAAACATGCTCAATACATCGCTCATCAAGTCCAGTGGTTTGGGAAAATGGGCGGCAACGCTGATGTTAGGCGCGTCTGCATTGATTGGCTCAAATGGTGCAGATTCAGCATTGACTAATGTCTCGGCGGTGTAGATTGGCTTAGCAGGATGAGCGCGAAGTGGGTGTGCTTCAGTGTTGCAGACCCATTCGTCGAGTGAGAGTCGGTCAGGGTCATCGAACGTGAGGTATAAGTACCTGAGCGGCTCTAAGATATATTAGTCGTAGTGTTTTCCGGGTAGACTTACTTTAAAACTTCCGCAAACCAGAACGACTGGCAGTCGCCGCAGTCGTCCGCTCTTGGTCGAGTTGGTTTGTCGAACGTCATCTATACCGGCGTAGCCAACCGTGGCAGGAAGACAGGTCTAGAACGCCTTGTATGTCTCCACCGCGCGATCGTCAAATTAAGTTGTAATCGCCATCGCGCTCCAGGCTATGAAGTTGCTCTCCATGACCTCAGGCGCCTACGTAAGGATTTTAATATCGCGTTCGCACCTTACACAAGCCAAAGGAACTTACAAATAGTAATAGCTATAGACATGATACACATACCACCCATGTTGCTCGTAGAATTCGACATCTTCAACGGATATATATATTGCCCCCCGCAAAATTCCCATTAGAACCAATACACACAAACACCTCTGGTCCAATCCCAGTTACAGCGTCGCATGGGTGTTGTAGCACGCGTCGGCGGGCTCTAGCGCACATTTGACGATTTGTTCGTCCCCAATGAGGCATCCGCCAAGGATCCGTTTCCCACCATGGAAACACGCGAGATATGAGGAGATATAGCAGATCTCTCCTGCGTTCGTGCGGTCAGCTACATAGAATGAGTCGCCGACTGCCGCACGCTGCAGAATTTATAGCGGCATCAATAACCACTCAAGGGGTTAAGGTGAACAGAACGTACGACCAACAATTCTCGATAGTAGATTCAACGGCTGTTTTCCAGGTGCGGACCGAAGTCTCGAACTCATCAACGGTGTTGGTCAACCGTAAGTACTCCCTCATATTCGTAACTAGAGGTCGAGCTTATATACAATAGCGTGTGAAAACGGAGTGACTATGATCCGTGACATGGCAGTGCGCGCAATACCGACAGTCCGTGGCGTAGCAGTGCGCGTAGCACGCGGGGGTTGTGCCAATTCCCTCCAACAATCAGACATAGCGAACATAGCCTATTCGAAGCAACATGGTTATTTGGGTACGCTCGGGCATGGCAGACGTACGGAGCCTGACCAGAAAATTCCGATCACAAGTAGCAAATCCCAGCAGTCAGAACTACCAACGTTCACATTGCATGCATAGCACTACATGAAGCACCAGAAATACTGTGATCGCAGCCCAGCTACTGGTTCGCCTCCTGAACATTGTTAACAGGCGACTTCCAGGTGTTAGGATATTCTTCCAAATAATAGAAGAGCCTCTCAATTGTATAACTGCTATATTCCTGAAAATATTTCAGTAATACGCTTCCTCCACTTCCAATGAAAAGGAATGAAGGAAACACACCCTTTGATTCAGAGACAGAAACATATCCTGACTGAAAAAAGTGCGACGTAAGCCAATATTACAAGAAAGTATGGCCCGGAGAACAGCCGCCTTGATGGGGTCTTTACTCCAAGTATCCCAAATGTGTCCTGCGAGATGGTCGCCAGTATACTCAATACCATCGTTTGACCATAATGGCTTTGGAAGAGACATGAAGTATGCCTACAGGGTGATTTAGCCCTCTGTAGTTATGTATCAGAGCAGACGAACCATAATGATGGGCTTGTGATAACCTTCCAGGACATGCCTGGTAATGAGAGCGCGATCGTTTTCCTCCACACCTGTCCATGCTTGTTCAAGCTCATTCACCAAATGCCAGCATTCCGCTTCCTTACAATAGAGTGAGTTAGTCGTTGACAAATTCTATGCTTTGATGACCTACTCCGTCGATACCAAAAAATTTCCCAGTCCAAGCGTGACAAGAATCTAAAAGATATTCTAAAACAGGAGGAATTTTCTTCAGTTCTCCAACAGTGCAAAGCTCTAGTGGACATCCAAATAGAATTGTTTGGCCACTAGGAGAGGGCGAATTAGATCCAGGATTTTGATAATAGATTGATGAAAAGCAGATTGGCAATTGGTGATACTCAAACTCAATCGCTTCTGTGTGGCAGTTTGCATCAACAAGGGGCTTGATATTCTTGGCAGATGCCCAGAGTGTTGATCCAGAAGAATTACAGGTGCTTGATATATCTCTGGCAATGGAATTAGTTGTCAGAGCTTCCGATCCCAATATTGCTCCTAAGCATACCGAAGGTAGTTTGCAAATAACTCCATCACCATGCCTGAGTCACGCACAGCAGTCCAATATGCAGTCTCATATTCCTGTGTTTGCCAGTCAATCAAGACCTAGACGAATCACACTGGTTTGACCTTAAGTCGATGCGGGATTGAATTGAGAAATAGCTTTTGGCTTTGTCGCTGCCGATGTACAATACGACGATATGTCAAATCTGGCAAGTCTCCATCAGGCCGGTCTCGTGGTCATTCTTCCTTGGTTCACCTTGCTTGTAATACTTCTGGAATGCTTTGCGTCCTTCGCGTGCTTTCTGTTCCAGCTTTTCCTTTTGAGCTCGACCCGAAGAAAGCAAGCTGGACAGTCCTTTTTGGACACTGTAGTCAACCGACTCGATATTACGCCAGCTTTTGTGTAAAGTCGCCGTGGCGGCTTGAGCCGAGTCCACTTCATCCGTTGATTCAAAGTTTTCAAACTCAAGTTTTATGCCTTGAAAACACTTTGCCTGATGGGGAGGGATCAGTGGCGTGATTTATATTAAGGTCCTGATACTTACAGCCTTGGCAGTGGATATTCCAAGGGCTTGCATTTGATCTTTCAGCATTTCTAGCTCTTCCATTCGAGTGGACAGCTCTGCCGTTGTTTTAGTTTTGGATATCAATCGCCTAGGACCGGATCCAAACCTTCTCGAGTGCCATCCAGAAGCTTCTCGAGGGCACAATGCCACGACAGCTTGCGTTCAGGTAGAGGAGGTGCCCCTTCAAGCAACACCTGAAGGCCCGAAATCCTTCTGGAACATCAGTGGCGAATTCGTGACTATGTTGCTGTCAGCATACGTTTGTTGCTCCAGTTCCACTCTGATGATTGATTTAGTAGGAATTATGCGATGAGGGCAGCAGAGCAATAGGCACCTTCTGCGCATGAATGCCTCAAACCACCTGAGGCGTGCAGTCTCTTCATTGACGAGTGGTAAAATGGGTCTTGGTTCTGCCATTACTGCGAAGGATAGGCTTTAGTGCTCATCAAGTCCGGTGAGCGGGTTCAAACGTGGGCGCCAATTCACGTCATCCCTGTTCGTAATTTGCAGCTCGCCAAGAGATGGTAAACCGGTAGACGCCTGATGAATACTGCGATCGTATTCTAGGTGCATGAAAGACTCACGAGGCGGTTGTGCCACTTAGCTTGCGGGGAGCATACCTCTAACACAGACCATCTGGGCTTTGTCCTACGTCCAGCATGATACTTATACCTGAGATCACTGTAAACGAAGGCACCAGCCCCTAGAGGAAACCTTAGTATAGTTAGTATAGGTTACTGACGTGAGTCTTAGTACACGGCAAACAACAACCGTGCCTAGCTCATACCCCATTAACGGGTTTCAATACTGAGAATGCCGACAAGCGCGGTCATTCGGCCTTAGGAATACCGTGGCGGACGCATCTAAGATAAGAGCCCACAAGAAGTTGTGATCCACAAGAAAGGACGTGCAAAGTGGATTTGACCTTGTGAAGACTGATGGGAGTGCTTCGCTAATTCGCAGAATAGGCATCACAAGAAGATGGAGAGGGAAGAGGCCCTGATTGCCCCACGTATCACCTGAAACCGAAGTGTTCATTCTGGTATCGGGAGTCGAGGGAAGGGCAGAATATTGCTCGATACTGCAGAGGATTGTGCATGTGGAACAAGCGATCCATACATAGAGACCACAGGGTCAAGCGGAATATGTCATAGGTGGTACTGGGGAACTGCGATCTACTGATACCACGTGCTCGTTCGACACACACACTTCAAGTTGGTTATCGAGTCGACAAGAAGGTCTAGAATTTCCCAGCGGATGCATCGATTGAAGTCATTCCCGTCTATATATATACATATTTCAAGGCATGTCGTATCTATTGGAATGCCAGGTCCTTCGCGTATTCGCGATACGCGGGTCGAGCCAAAGAGTTGAGAGCAACTTGCTTGTCGGTATTGATATCTTCTATGAGAGCCTCTATAAATTCTCGCATTATTGGCTCCATTCAGTCCTGCTTTTCCGCAAGGAAGGTTACCCACCTCGTGAAGTGTAGTCCAACTCTGGACGAATATAGCCAAGAACAACAACGGTCATTTCGTGTCCGTAAAAGTCGTGTTCATACACATGTAGGATATGTACCTCCTGGGAAAGCCAGCATATCAGCATGGCTCTTGGATTGGATTGAGAGAGCAGGGAGCAGGTCCCAGACCGGGAAAAGATTCGGTTGAACTTACCGCAGTCAACTTCTCATTCTTATAAAAGGGATTCCATCCCAGACTCATCACCATGGGCCAAACTTTCAGATCTTCTTCGGGAAGTGGAGCAGCTTGGCCTTGTGGGCACGATCGATGAACTTGGGCGTATCCGAAATAAATTCCAGTCTTCACTGTAGAGGTCATTGGCTCTAGCTTATCATCAGGAAGATTCGCTGTTGAGACAAACCCGCCAAATGCACCAGGGTTGCCAAGTGGCAATCAATACGTGGCTGATGATGATGGTCGGTACACTTTACATGCCTGTATGACATCCTAGATCTCTACCCCCACGTCCAAACCCATGTTGAACAGCTCCTGAGAGGATGATCGGATATGGCGGTTCCGGTGTTTCGCCACCGACGATTGATGGACGCGTTTTACGAAACGATTCGGTCCTCAGGGTCGCCGGAGGAGGTTGAGTTTCGTCCTTGGCACAAGGTTCGTGCGACATCCTTGCGAGGTATTGTGGGGCGAGGTATTGTGGGGCGAGGTATTGTGGGACAGTCCAACTTGTACCCGAGGATAAATGCATAAATTGTCCATAGTACAAGAGACTGGCCATCATATGTGACAGAATAATAGAACCAGAAGTCAATTAGGGAAAGTATACGTAGAAATCGGAGCGCTACGGCAGTGACTTCCTTGGTGTAGCGCTGGTCCGAGTATCAAGGCGCCTCATCTCCTTTTCGAGTCGCTCTAAACTACCAGCCGTGGCACCGGTAGTAGAAACGCCCTCAACAGTACCTCGGGCACCATGCTTGTCGAATAAATACGTAAGGAGATTCTTTTTCTCCGCCGTCAGGTTATCCAACAACGTGAAGAGATACGTCTCGTCACGTAGAACAAGTTGGGCAGCAATTATGGACGCGGCAGCGGACTCTCGTACTAGGAGATTCGAGTCATTCAGGGCCTGTAATGGTGATTAGGCTATCGAAGATCGTAATCGGAGCAATCGAACATGCCTCGGTTAAGGTCGTTTTCATACGTGGCAGCTCTTCTTCGACAATATCGGCTGGAAGACGTAGCAAGAACTTGCCGATCGCCAATAGTCCGAATGCATAGGCGAGCGATCGAGCCTCCGGAGAGCCCTCAGACGGAATAGGTTGTGTCAAGAAATGTTTCAAGCTGGTAGTCATGGTTTTCAGACCATAGACTGGGTCAATGCGAGTGGCAATGGCATCTCGGATGGTGTTAGTGGCTTCTGCAACCTGTAACAATAACATCAGATAATCTCCACGATATGTCTCGGGTAGCCCACATTCTGCTTGTTAGCGAATCGCAGACGGAAGAGGAGGGCGAGCACTTCTGACTCCCGTCCTTCTAAATACGGGGGCTGGTTGTCAAGCATCTCCCAAAGCACAATCAACCCATACTCTAACACGTCTTCTTCCTGCCAGCCAGACAAAAGGCAAATGTAAGTTTAAGACAATTTTCAGAGGTCCGTCCACCAACCTTATCCAGCTGCAAGAATTGTATCAGCGCCGCCAAGAGCTTATCGAACAGTTTCCCTCCGTGCCATATGTCGGTCTTAGGTGCTCTGCTCGAAGTCCCCATTACGCTGTTACCACCAAGAGTGGCGTACTTCTGGCTGGGGGTCAGGGGCGGACTGGGAAGTTCATCTTCTGCCACAGGATATTCGCTGCACAGGACCGCCAGCTTCTTCAGGACATTTACGTCAGCTGTTCCGCCTTCAAGAGCGAGGATAAACTCTTTGAGTTCGTCCCCTGATCCCTCATGTGGAACCAACGACCGACCCTGTTGCATCACTACAAGAGCGGAAACAGTCCCCAGTCAATATCGCACTTCCCGAGATAGATCAATACTCACGCGAGATCCTCTTCAACCACCATCCACTCTCATGCCGATTCTCTTTGAGCATATCGACGATCGAGGGGGTCGTGGACGCGCCTTTATAGGGCGGGCTATCCTGGAATAACGCCGCTTGCCGAAGTACCGCAGCCCGTCGATCATGTGCAGGAGTCGCGGGTGGCTGCACCGATGTTCCAATGATCGTCGTCCCTGCACTGACCGTGTTCGTCGCATTCGCGTTCCTAGGAAAACCCATGGCCTTCGTGTACGATTTGCCATTGGGTGTAGTTGGGGGGGACGCTGATGTCGAAGGAAGTAAGGAAGGGGGGAACGGAGGAGGCTGGTCATCCGGTTCCGCAAGTTCCTCCAACAGTCGTTCAGCTGCGCTCTCAGCCTGCTCTGCCCGGGCTCTCAACGCATCCTCCACAACCGGTCCGGGTACACGTAATGGAGTGGTACTGGGTGTGAGAACAACACCATCGTGTCCCTGTTTACTCTGGCTAATCTGGAACGGTGTGGAGAAGTTGACCGGCACCGAGTCGCTCGAGGATGTCTCACTCCCTGGTCCAGGCATATGCATCAACAGATCTTCATCCGAGGATACTGGATGCGAGAAGGAATCCTTTACTCTGCCTCTAGTAGAAGATGATGGGGTCGGTGGCCCACGCGAGGACGGTAAATGTTGGAGAGATGTCCGGCGCGGGTTCGAGGATAAGCTAGAAGACATAACAACTGGCGGCGAAGCGGACCGGGCGCTGAGAGAGGAGCGGTGACCATGTGATGGAGATACTGACACCGAGACGGAGCGCCTCGTAGACTCGTTTGTAGTTGTGAGCGGTGAAGTTCTTTTATGGTAGGTGTACGAACCAGGGGGTGATCCAGGGGGTGACTGGGTGCTAGCAACAGCTCGACCAGGACTAGGTGTTGGGCCAGGTCTAGTAATCGTGATAGGTGACCGTTTGGGGGTAGGTGCTGAAGGTGACGCAGCTCGAGGACTTTTGGGCGAGGCTGGAACAGCCGGTGAAGATGATCTTCGAGTGACTACAGCAGCATGAGCGGTGGCGGCATGTCGTAAAGTCGGCGGATCAGCTGCAATCTGTTTCGCTTTTGCACGACTGGCGGCAATAGCAGCAGCGATACTCGACTTTTTCGGTAGCTCTTTCGGTGTAGCAGCCGCCGTAGTCGTGGCTACCTCTTCAGGGGCGGCTTTATCGAGCTGCTTCCGTGCAGTAGCGTCAAGAGTGCCATAAATGAGCTCCGCTTTCTCCCGCCAGATAGCATTGTATGCCCAGAAAG
>Ga0307515_10012785_pt1 | contig 15756 bp, 12 predicted proteins | sample 17_EM_MG_FD_194513 | JGI IMG/M metagenome (GOLD analysis project Ga0307515, IMG submission 194513) | Populus trichocarpa ectomycorrhiza microbial communities from riparian zone in the Pacific Northwest, United States - 17_EM | ecosystem: Host-associated > Plants > Roots > Unclassified | place... | reverse complement strand
GCGAGCTATGCCCCTCCAGAGGTTTGCCAATTGCAGCACCACTCTCGGCGTCCCACATTCGAATCGTCTTGTCCTCAGATCCAGAGATGGTGTGCCGCCCATCGGGAGAGTAGGCGACGGACAACACACGCGAGCTATGCCCCTCCAGAGGTTTGCCAATTGCAGCACCACTCTCGGCGTCCCACATTCGAATCGTCTTGTCCTCAGATCCAGAGATGGTGTGCCGCCCATCGGGAGAGTAGGCGACGGACAACACACGCGAGCTATGCCCCTCCAGAGGTTTGCCAATTGCAGCACCAGTCTCGGCATCCCACATTCGAATCGTCTTGTCATAAGATCCAGAGATAATCCGCCGCCCATCGGGAGAGTAGGCGACGGACTGCACACTATCGGTGTGCCCCTTCAGGGGCTCACCACTTATAACGCCAGTCTCAGCATCCCAGATCCGAATAGTCGTGTCAGAGGATCCCGAAATGACCTGCCGCCCATTGGGGGAATAGCTCACGCAGTTAATACTGCTAGTATGTCCAATCCATGACAATGGCGGTGCTGGCCATGACAACAATCCCCCTCTCACCACCTTGATGGCCTTGGTGAACCCCATGCTGAAGGTGTCTGATAAAGTTGAGTGTAAGGGTAAGAAGGGTCGGGTTGAAAGATATGTGTGCGGGGCGCTGATAGAGATGGGGGTGCGAAAGGCGATGATGAAACGGCAAACGTCCTGAATTCTCTCAAGAAGGGTCGGATTGCCATTCTTCTGCCAATCAGAATTACCCAGAATACAAGCTGGAGCTGGACTCACCTTGGCCCAGGATATCACACTTCGAATGCTTGGAGCACCCATCGGAACCATACCCAAAATGCTCAATACTTCAATCCAGAATAATGGGCACAATTCTTTAAAGAATTCCTCCAGGCTGTCCCACACTCGCGGATCGTTGTCGGGAGCAACGCATAGATGATTTGACCAATGAAGAGAACTATACTGCAAGTAGTCGGGAATGTTCTTTGTGATTCGGGATGGGAGATCTTCGATGTCCGCATTAGCGAGCCGGGAATCTTCGAGCCCGCAGATATTGAAGCGGAGTTGGTGAACCATCGTCATGAGGCAGGCAACTCCCAGTTGCACGTTTGCATCTTGGTAGTTGATTTGATAGTCGAGAGGACAGTCGTCGCTGACAAGGAATTCTGAAATTGATAAATGGCGGACACGAATCCCTCCATTGGTCCCTTCGTCTCGATATAGCAAAGAGCTGAGGTCGTCCACCCACTTTTTGACAAGGTTTTGCTTTACTCCCGCCAACTCTGCAACTGTCTCCTCGCATAGGGCGTGGTATGGAGCCGCGGTCAGAACAACTCCAATCATCCGCCGGAACTCGGCGGTATGACGGGCTATCCGCGAATTTAGGATACTTGAGTAAAGTCTGTATAGAGCTTCCAACCCGGCACCAGCTGAATCTTCGGAGGCTGCCTCCAAACACTCTGTGGGGTCGTCACAATTCTCAAGGGCAAGAACAAGGGTCTTGATGAAGATAAAGAGACCGTTTGCCCGAGAGACAAGTTTATCCAAGAGCGATTCTTCTGGCCAAGGCTCGGAGAGATGCCAATTTTGGCCGACCGGGCCAAACTCGCTCCGAGCGAACGCTCGCAGATCACCACTGGCCTCTTGGTCTGTGGCCAAGTCATACCCCGAGTACGACGACTGGGTGAGTCCATGAAAGAACCGTCGGATATCAGTTTCGGGTCTGCTGGTAATGATAATTTTCAGCCATGAAGCACGTGCGGCCGCGCTGGTGAGGAGCTTCAGAACGGCTGGGCGACTACGGTCGCTGCCGCATTCGTCGAATGCGTCAATGACAAAGACGAGGAAATCGTTTGGGTGTTTAGGAAGGCTATCGAGCAGGTCAAGGAAGAGTGAGTCCTTCATGGACTCTGATGTGAGGTTTGGGTCGTTACGAAGACAATTTGCCATGATGCTTCGAAAGGGGGGAAAGATTCTGGCGAGTTTGTAGATGAGACTCGGGAGGATATTTCGGGGCTCGCTCAAGTTCGGATCATCCCTCCGGCAGAAAAAGGTCCCAGCAAGCTGTCCTCGATCATGGAGGCTTGCACAGATCGAATGAGCCAACGATGTTTTACCGATTCCGGGTAAGCCGTAGATCCAGTATGTCTTGCTCTGAGGAAAATCTTCCTTTTCCGGTTTATGGGACACCCAATCTACGATTTCCTTGAGACGAGATTTACGGGTGCCATCCATACAGCGGAGGCCCTGGTGATAGCTGGTCTCGATGGGTTTAAGCTGCCTGAGTAGAAGATCTTGCTCTACTAGCTCTACATGGCGCTCTGCACGAAGCCACTGAGATTGGGCTCACACGATATCGAAAAAATGTGTGCTTACCAATCCCTTTGACTAGACGCAGGGCCTCGACTTCGACTGCACGCAGGAAGTCTTCAATGACGTTCGCTAACTCTTCACCCATCTTTTCCATCATTTCTTTATCCTTCGAATGAACCAGCGCATCTCCCGTTCGCTCTGCGATCATCAGCATTTGCGGAATCCAGAAAAGAGATAACCTACTAAATCGCCCACGCTTGACGTACTCGCATAGGAATTTGGCGATCTTTTGCATTACTTCGAACATTCGCGGAATTACTTTAACCAAGATCTCTGTCTCTTCGCTGACGATTTCGTCTGCGACCTTGTCCGCCAAAGGCAAGACGCGCTGTAACTGATCCAACAGGCTCGATGGCATCTGGTCGTATTTATTTTGTTCCTTCAAGAACTGGACGATCAAGCGTTACTTCTGCTTTTGATACGCCAGTAGATAGCACGAACCTCAAATATGATTTTGGCAACACCAAAGACAGCCTTTGCGATCGGATCGAACTAAGAGATGTCAACGTCCAGCTGGTTTCTATACAGGCAGGGCTGACCTCAGCGAATACAGCACCAAGTTGAACCCCTTTTCCCACAGCCCTCTCCATCGATTTGCTCATCAATGGCTTGTATCCCTTCATCAACCCTTCAAGTTCTTGGAGCGATGAGCGTAGAGATTCCGCCTATACAGACATTGTTAGCTGGCTGAGGTGTTTTGTGGTAAAGTGACGAACAGTAGCATTCGCAGAGAATTGTAATTCCAGAGATACATGTTTACTTCCAATGGCAACGTCCTCTGCCCTTTTGTTAGACATGAGCGGACTGATCGATTATCACGACTGACTCTGTACAGTAACCTCATGCTCGGTGGTGTCCCAATATTCATTGGAAATCGCTTGTAGGTCGATCACTTCGTTTGCCTGTCGCATCTTCGGCAAAAACCGAGGACCGGTGATCCTTTGGATCTCCACGCGCATTTCGGATGTCGGAGAAATATCCCTACGAACACAGGGTCTTCAGTGGGGGTATATAGTGAATACGAGGGACATACGAGTGTTGGACTGGTGCCCAAGTCCGGTTACCATTCGTCTGTAATTCGATCTTCTGGTTTCCCACAAACAACTCCAGGTGATACCTCGAATTTGTAGCGTCTTGTAAAGTGATTTCTGTATGGCGCACAAGATCAGCGGTGTGAACTAGATCCGAGTGAAGCGCCGCACGATCTAAATGCAGGCTTTTCGGTGGTCAGACAAGAATGCTGCGCTAGCTGTCTAGATGCTCACAAGTGGGTTGACTTGGGTGCCTGAGTGTCCATTTCGAATTGCCTTTGGAGACTAGAGTAGAGGATAGGGATAGGGGAGAAGGTGCAGATTGTCCGTTAAAAGCGGCTTGGGTTGTTGCTACAAATGGAAAGCTGAACGATGGCGTGCTTCTTTGGACCGGACTTGGATAAAGACCTGCCGCCTCTTCATTCACACACAGCCACAATGACAACTCGTACCGCTACTTTGAAATCCGCTTTCCCGCTTGCCCCATATATGATCTCAGTGAGGCTAGTTGGTTGTTTTCTCCTAATGAAAGCCGTGAAAGCAACACCAGACACCTGACTCGCTCCCTCCGTTGACGATTTCTGTCTGGTACATATCACGACGACAACGACGACGACAGATCGACTATCCCAACACGACTATCCCAACACGCCAACACGCCAGCAGACCAACAGCCCGCAATCCATTCCACTCCACTCCCACTGACACCAAATCTACCGCCCGGCCCGTGCCCACGTCTCCCACTCGTCCGTCCCCTTTACCCAACACACCCTTAATCCTCACCCTAGCACTTGTAGACGATGCAGAGAAACCAGCGTCTACACACGGAACCCATGCGCAGGAATACTTCCAGGCCCTTCTGTCCATTTTCTTTGTTCACCACACACGCCATTTGCTGCTCTACCAAATTACCTCCACAACTCCTTGCCATCTGCACTCGCTCTCCGCAAATGGATGCGCTCTCTAAGGTGACGCACCAGGCTTGAAGCTACTCCCCGATACCGTGCACTCCTCTATACCAAGACTCTCAACAAGGCCTTCTTGGAGGTTTAGACCGCACATCCGTCGCGCACTCGCCACCTATCATTTGCATTCCACCTTTGAGTTTTGGTCTTCCGAGGACGAAGGCGAAGAAGAAGACGACGACTTTGGGTCCCCTTGTAAGCCCGGGTGGTCTACCCTGAAATACGCCCAGCCGGCCTTCCATCACAAGCGATCGCCAAGCGAGCACAGCGATGAGGACTCCAGCTCTGGTAGCGGTGGAGGCGAAGAGTACTCTTCGATTCAAGTTGATGAGTCCTCTAGCGACGAGGAGGAACGGTTGCGCCTGGAGCGTGATGAAAGTTGGTTAATGCTTTCGACCGGAGGTATAAATTACACTATTTCCTCGAGGTGAGCAAGCGCTAACTGCTCCAATTTCTCGTGTGGTAAAGGCCAGCCTTTAACTGGCCATCCTCTCGTTGCGTTCCCGCCTTCGTGTCGCCTTTGTGGCTGCGGCTTTCCACTTTTCCACATGTAGTCAGTATCCAATGTGTAAGGCAGCCCCAGCATCAACGCAGTAGTACTACTGTCCTTAGAATTACACCCCGTCTCTCGACCTCAACACCGAACCCACTTCGATCTTCTTGACCTTTCTGCGGCCGAATGTAATTCCACCAGCACCGACAAGCAGCCCGAGTATCAATACACACCGAGTGTATTAACCACTACCCAACACCACCGTCCCTCTCAACAATAACGATTCTATGAGCGGGAATCTAATGACGACCAACTGACAATGGACCGCGGCCTGACCTATGACCTCAATAAAGATCTATCTCACTTCTCTGCATTACAAAACCATTTGCTTAATTCGGTCTGGAGCCACAACATAAGGCGCATCCACTACCCTGCTCTCACGAATTCTAAAGTATTCGATCAACCTGACTATGGAGTCCATGCTATCCCCATTTCGACCCCCCTTCCCTACCGCCCCCATCCCCTTTTATGACCACCCCTACTCCACCAAATGCAGTACCCATCTCTCCCCTCTCTCCCCGTCCTCGTCCCCGTCTTTCTCGCCTTCAGTTCCATATTTTTGAATTCGCGGATATTCCATTCCGTTGTTGAAGGATGTAAGCGTGGTCATATCATTCGCCTAAATGCTGACCACTCCATCAGACTTGTCAATGGATAGAATCGTGGAATACAGATGACTTGAGTGCTGTGTGCCGAATTACCACTGCACGTACGCGTGATAAAAACCGATTTTTATTTTATTTTTGGTTGTATTTTATTGTCGTCGAAGTCATTCAGGGTAGGACTGAGCGAAACTGACGAAACTGAACCTTGTACTTACAGTACCTCCAGTGTAGGCATTCCGAAAAGATTCAAAGAGTCAACGTACTAAAACAAAAGGGGAGATGAGCTTTTCCTGGTTTAGTGGACAATCAACCAATATCTACACGCGAGCCATGAGTCATACAGATCGTCAGAGTCAGCCCAATACATAAACCAACGCATCCAAAGGGTTTCATATAGCGTCGAAAGACAACACTCTCAATTTCACCAACCGAGTATCAATATCTCAACATCAAGGTGTATGTAATGAGTTTGGGTCAACGTTTAGATACGGTGAAGAACGGTGCCGATCTTTGCGGTTTGTCAAAACTGCAACGGATAATAAAAAACGGCGCCCTCTTTTTTAAAGAAAATTCTCACCTTGTGAGGCCGGATTTCAGCATCATCTGATCCTGAGTCCGGTATGAACTTGTGAACGTGGTCGGTGGGGTTGTGGCCTACGCTGGGAGCTGGGTGTCTTCCTTTTGTTTTATTTGCCCGCCGTACAAACGCGCGTACCACCACGGTCCACGTGAGCGATTGGCTGATAATCTAATCTGCTCTAATCGCGACCTTTGTTCTTTACCGAGCGAAAGAAAAGAGAGTATTAGGGATAAGGATAGGACCACCCCGAAAAAGGAGCCACTCTCTTACCTAGAATACCCACGGGCCTCCACCAAAGTCTATCCGTGCTCTTGCGAGATCCAACGGTCCTGGGCCAGTCGACCCCTTTGCGTTGGCTCAGGTCCTTGAGGACCTTACGATTTGTTTTTCTTTGCTGCATGACTGGCAAGTCAGGATTCAGATAAGGAGTTGGAAGATGATAGAGCAAGTATCAAAAGATCGACGTAGGTCAGGCACGCGAGGTAGGACTTGCTATGGGACTTGGTTGCTTCCTGCTACACTTCGAGTGCTTGATCGGGCATGGGCGCCGGCGGGAATGTGAGGTACTAAGCACCTCATTTCGACGTCACCTCTCCCGCTATCATTGACGAGGGTGCTCACGAAGTCGGCCAAGGAGTCTTCAAGTCGCATAAGAGGATCGCCTCCTGGGAGCTTGCAAGTTGCAGTGATTCCTTCTTGAAGAACGTGAAGCACATCGACAACCCCATCCTCGTCTGCACGCCATGTCCATTAGATTGTGCGACGGCAAACGACACCAACCAAAACTCACCTCCCCGCATTCCTCATTGAAGCACTGCCGACGATACCAGGTGGCGCGAGCCATGACCACCAGCCCAAAGTCATCCAGACTCCACTGAAGGACGTTCATATGCCTCTGAAAAGAGATTCAGCACAGATTAAGGATTTCGCTCAGCTCACTCACCAGGCACGGTTTCAAGATCCTTAATCTCCTCTCCCTCGTGCGTTTCCAACGGACGAAGATATATAGACCACATGGTACCGCTACCAGTCACGCTCTTAGTCGCTCTTGCCGGTCGCGGTGTAGTCTATTGTAATATGAGGAACCGCACCTACTGCAGGATATACTAGAGACGAACCGATATGGATCTGGCGCATACGTTCCAGGAACATCGTGTCCACTCTTGCAACAGCTTCGGCTCTTGCCATAGATTTTGGTGAACCCTCAATCTTCGCATGGCTCTGTATATTAGAGCGATTAAAAACGTCAAAACATGGGGTTGTAGGCACACAGACCTTCGAGATGTAACCCGAACCAACTTTCGAATACTTTCACACATACGTTCGGTATCCTATATGTCCCTCACTTCTTCCGAGAGGTCTCTGCGTGTGTTTAGGTCAATGAGTGTCTCAATTTGCAGTTTGAGAATCGGAACTGCTGATGATGTTTATATCAATTCGGATAATACCCGCTGAAAGACTACGTGTACTCGCAATGATAGTCGTTCTTTGCTTGTCCAAAGAGCTCCAGCAACGTTCCTGCGCTGTCTGTAGTGTTCACGTCGAGTGTTGCAATTTCATGCCGCAGTAGTGGCAACCATACGTCTATATATATAGTCAGGTTGTCAGGAGGACTCTGATACGCGCCTAATACAAATATGACTTGCCGTCGGTTGCTTGCGCTGCGTTTACCATCTAACCGCGCGTCTGCAGCCATTTCTCCATCATTTTTCAATTGTAGCGTAGTCCTAATATACGCCGCATGGTGCTTAAGATTGAAGCGTTCGTTCGCAACTGACTCCAACGCTTTTGATAATTCGTCCTATCGCTGTCAGATTCAAGACGCAACACAAAGAACAACAACACGACTCCTGGAATTAAAATCGTACCTGTGAGCAAATAGGATAGGGATAAGAGTAGTATTATCTGTCACCAGAAGACACTACACACAGGCGGTCTTCGTTGGACATTACGGGCACCTGTCTCGAAAAGTACAAAACATTTGGGAAGTACCAAGAAAGTCATATTAGTAGGTTTGAATCAACAAGGACGTAGCTAGAAAGTAAAGTAGCAGGAGTCTCCGCTTCCTTCGGTTCTGGAGCAATTACTGGAGCAGTCACTAGCGATCAATTACACTAGAAGATACACCCACCGTCAAATGGGCTCCACCTAGTGTATGGTGCATGGGGACACCAGGTCCAGTCGGGATTGGGTTGGTAATACCCAGGGCATTAGTGCAGAGGCGCTTGTGCTCACCGTCGCTGTACTCATCGTGGCGTTCCTCAACCTCTCCATTACCCATTGTACCAGGTGGTATTTTGCTCACGATCCCGCTGTGCGACAGCTAATCTACCAGTCGCTGATAAGCGTGATTGTTCTCGGAGATGTAGCCCATATCGCCGCGACGTTCTTTGCCATGGAGCCCGCCATGAGATGGCGGCTTGGGTCGTGGAGCACATTGACATGGACTACGGTTCTATCAACTGTGTCAGCTCTCGTCACCCGGATCCTGTGGTATTGTGGAGTCGGAAGGGACAATAGAAATGGAAGAGAAAGGAACTGGAAAAGAAAGGAAAGATGAATGAGAAAGGTCGAAAGACGCATTCAGGCGTGGTACGCGGATTTGTGTTCCGTCTGGTACGAGGAAGTACCGAGTACCGGTTTTGATTGTATCATGTTTTTGGTTTTTCTGCACCTGCAAACAAAGCGGTTGACTCATGTCGGCGTAATAAATACCCTCATGTCACTTATCCATTGTTCCCGGACCACCGTCGTTGAAATCTCATCTGTGTGCCTCTTCTCAGAAGGATTGCTGGTTCTGTCACTTTCTGAGACCACCCAATAATGTTCGGAACGACCGTGAGGCCATACTATTGTTTGACCTATATTGTATATATTTCAAAGGGTACAACCTTTGAGAGTTTCTCAATTTCTTTGGGCCGACCAGCGACTTGGGTATACATCTATGATGTGGCAATGGAAGAACAAATATAATATTTCCACCTCTTAACTGTGAAGAATATATATCGCCCTATATTCCCATATATATGCAAGTTGTCTTCTAACGTCGTAACAAAAACACTCTCAGGAAAATTAAATACACGAGCAAAGACGGTGCTTGACTTTCTGCCGCTTTGCTTGGAGCAATGTTGACATTTCACATGATGACCTTTCTCAAAGTGAGCTTTTCTCGCCATCAGCCAAAGTCTCGGTAGCAGGTCTAGAATAGTGCTCGTACCATAGTCTTAGTTGGCGTTAAATTGGGACCAGGATTAATTACCCCCGGTGCCGCCAGCAGAGGACCCAGGCACTCCGCTATTGATAGACACACTACCATTTCTACCACGAGAGTGGGGTCCCCCCAGCTGGATCTGCCGCTTAGATGGGGGAAGAAAATCTCCATCGACCAATGTGTCATGGCGTGGCCCGACTGCCGCGTTTTCTGGCTCATGGCGCTGTTTAAGTTCTGTGGAGGGCACAGGGGCGGAGAAGACTGGACTGGCAGCAGCGAGGGCGAGGAGAATGGTTGTGAAGCGCATGGCAGGTAGAGAAATGAGAAGGTGAAGGTAAATTGAGTCGGAGTAAGGGCGAATGACTTGAGGGATTTAAGGGTCCGATTCCTCTTCAACCTTGTTTCTTACTGTGACGCCTGAGTACAATCGAATCCCTTTGTTACTGAAAGGGGCAAGCGTGTACTAGTTGAACGTGTGATGGTAAGAGTATTGTGGTGGAGTAAAATCGACTGGGTACAGAACTTGGAAATGACAGGGTTATATAGCTAGGAGGGGTGGTATTATGTAATAGGAAATGAGAATAGCCGTAAGCGAGCCCTTACAAGGGACGATTATTCATTTCAATTTGTTCACCAGCAAGAGGCTGGTGTTCTCATATCGTTCCCGAGGCCGCGGAGCATTTCTCGACACAATCTATGGGCTTTCAATGGCCCGCTTACCATATGGAATAATACATAAACCATCGACTTCTATCTATATGACATGCAGAAGCAACAGTCGCTTCTGCTATTATACTGGATTAAGTATATTCGCACCTTTCACCCAAATTATCCTGTCCACAATTGTGGGTTCCCGAGCAAATCCATGATCTATCACATCGACGATCTATTCACCATACCATTTGTTGATCAGGTTCCCTCTTGGACAGCCTAATGCAACATTCGACAGAGCAAGGATTGTGAGACTGGCATAATTTAATGGCCAGGTTGATACCAGCCAGAGAGGAGTGAGTACCTCGATCCAATAATCGCACTCAGCAACTGCCATTGCGATCTGGGCTAAGTACTTGAGCTGTATCCTTCGAGTAGTCCAGTCACGTCGCGGCAACAGAGCTTCCATTGGTGAGTTCCGTCGAAAGGCGTCTAGCTTCCCGTGATGTCGGTGGTGTGAAGTAGGCAATGGTCCGGTCGCCTTTGGACCGGACCACTGCTTTGTCGCTCCAAAAACAAATGTAAATAAAACGTAATAAATACTCTTAAACCTCTATTCACTTTCAGGACGTAGCCCCTAACGAGATAACACAGCTACTAAAAGGACTCATTTCAGACCTAATAACAAAAAGCTGGAACGAGACGCGTTTCATGGAAGAAGACAAGAAATAACTAGGCGGCGGACACTCCGAAAGCTGCGGACGGAGGAAGATTGACCAAATTCGACCCGATAATGGGCCCACATGTCAACTTCACATAACGGGATGCGGCCGGGAACACCGGTGAAGGGGGGTTTTAGTGGGAGTGACACAGGGTACACTCACGCAAAGGCCTTAGGCCCATTGGTGAGCCCTGATGGAGTCCCCCACACAGGGCTCAGCTCAGGCGCTATGGTGCATGACGATTCCCTCCCTTTCCCACAAAAATAAAATAAAAACAAAAGCAAAAACTCTCAGATCACCTATCCACTGATTCCAGCCCACCGTCGTTGAAATCTCATTGGTGTACGTGCCTATTCTTCATTCACCACATTAAGGCGGTCAAGCACGCCATTGTTGTGAGTAACACGAAATTATGATATGCATGCTACCATATATTCATACAAATGACCCGTGGGGCTCCCCTGAGTCACCACCACCCACATTTTCGCTCTCATTCCTCGCGTCACGGTCCACTATAAAGATGATCTTCCATTCACATTAGCACATCTTCAATTTCCTGTTCGACTTGCATTTACTATAACAATTAACAAAAGTCAAAGATAGTCAGTGTGGCTTGTGGTAATAGCTAGACCTCATCCCAGATGAAAGTTCTCCTACTGCAAGAAGAAGCAGGAACTGTAACAAAAAATGCAGTCTCCAAAGACGCTTATTGACCCAATAGATGTTTAGATATTTATATCAGTGCGAAACCCAGCCCGCTTCGCGGGCTTAACTAATGATCTCGTAGCGGAGGCGGAGTGGCATATGAAAGGGGACGGAGGGGGTAGGGAAGGGGTTCTAAATGAGTATAGCATGGAACTCATATTCGGGTTGATCTAGTACTTTAGAATTCGTGAAAGCAGGGTAGTGGGTACGTGCGCTGCATGGGTGTACACGTACGAATTAAGCACATGGTTTTCGTAATGATTGCTGAGGTCACAAATCAGGCCGAGGTTCATCGTCGGTTGGTCATCATTAGATTGCCGCCCATAGAATTATCGTCATTGTTGAGAGGGGGCGGTGTAGTCAATACATTCAGTGTGTATTAATACTCGGGTTGCTTGTCGGTGCCGGTAAAATTACATTCGTCCGCAGAAAGGTCAAGAAGATCGAAGTGGGTGCAGTGGAGACGGGGTGCGATTCTAAGGACAGTACTACTGCGGTGACGCTCGGGCCTCCTTAATACACATTCGATGTTGACTGGATGTGGTAAAGTCATCGATCCGTTTCTCAGCTCCCATAACCACGCCACGCTTGCGCCCCTCTCGGCCACTCACGGAATGCAGATGCACGCGCCCACCTTAGCCTCATGGAATCTCACACATACCAGCGAGTATGCACGGATCGGGGACTCAAATCATACACATACAAAGTCGCGTTGCCACATAACTGCTGGATATTTTGAACTACACACGCCGCACACACTGGGGTCGAAATACCATCTCAAGTCTTGGTTGGACCTGCCTCTCGATACCTGAAAAACAACACCCGGAGTTACGTGTACTCCACTCACGCAACTCTCGCCACCAGGAGAAATCCCTCACATCACCATATATGTAGACAGAATGGCGCGAGACTGACTGGCACTGACCTTATGATAATCCGTTATATTCCCATGGAGAAGCAGCATTCTAATCTTGACTTATTGTTGGTTTGGCCAATCCCATTCAATAACTATTTAGCTTTGAGCAGCGGGACAAGCGGCGCATAATGTGCAGGGAACTCGACCAGGACCCACAACACGAGGAAAGGTTGGACCCCCCCACTACCAAGATATTCAGAGATCGATGTCGCCCAATCCTCTCCCAGCGCATTACTACTTCTTCCTTTGCGTCATCGATCCGCTTGTCTCTATCACGGCATGCACCTGGGCATTCTTCCATCCGACAGAGGTGAGCACACAACCACCAAGCACACAACCCCACCTCCCGTAGTACTCGGGCTGACACGTGAACGCGACACCAATCAGGCGTTTAATTCCCAGGCTCCATGGGCGACCTCAACATCTCCGCCTACGGAGCTTAGTGCACAAGCCAAAGTCACTCTCTTTCAGCTCACCGTCGTTGTACTCGTCGTGGCGTTCCTCAACCTCTCCATAACGCATTGTGCCCGGTGGCACTTTGCTCACGATCCCGCTGCGCAACAGCTAATCTACCAGTCGCTGATAGGCGTGCTCGTGCTCGGAGACGTAGCCCATATCGCCGCGACGTTCTATGCCATGGAACCCGCCGTGAGATGGCGGTTTGGGTCGTGGAGCACATTGATGTGGGTTACGGTTCTTGCAACTGTGTCGCTTCTTGTCACCCGGACCCTGTGGTATTGTGGAGTCGGAAGGGATGTGATCAATAGAAATGGAAGAGAAAGGAAAGTTGAATGAGAAAGGTCGAAAGACGCCGGGCGGATTTGTATTCCGTCTGGTATGAGGAAGTACCGAGTACCGGTTTTGATTGTATCGTGGTTTTGGTTTTTATCGTATGCATCTGCACCTGTAAACAAAGCGTTTGACTCATGTTGCCATAAAGTTTTCGAACACAACTCGTAATTCGTCGTAAATGAATGTCGTGACAATACACTCCAGGAACAAAACACGGAACAGTAACAACAAACACATGAAACAAAGAGAATGTCGTGATCGTGAAGTGCAAATAATTGAAGTAGCCGAGTCGCAAGTCCGTACAGGATGGTCTCACTGAGTCCGAGAACCACCTGGCAAGTCGTAAGTCGTCCATTATCGTCAATAAGTCGGTCAATAAGGTTCGTTGTGCACCAGTATTACGTCGTTCTCCAAAGGTCACGCTCGCATAATCACACCAGCTCGTCGATCGATTATAGGAAGACCGTCCACCCGCCAATAGCCACACCTACTATCGCGGTAATCATTCCAAATGCCGCACCGCGCATGCCGTCAAACGCGCCCACCCACCGACGGAGGGCTGCCGAGTTGGAGACCGTGATGGGAGTCTGGCCGGGCAATTCCGAGTTTTTCGTGCCCACTCCACCCTGGAGGGTGGATAACATCGCGCAGACTTGGCGCATGCCAGTTATTATGCTGGAGAGGTTTCCTGTGGGGAGCGAAGGCGGTGTGAATTACGTCTGAATGGGATCGAGAAGAGCGGAAAAACCGAAGAAGGAAAGGGAAATTGTGTATTCTATATGAGTGGTAGGCGTCGAGCCGGTTCGTGTATGGGGCTCTAACTGCAACGAATCATGGCCGATAGCCTAAATGCGAAATGAACACCATTAAAACGCGGAAGTTTGTCAATGCGCTTAACGGGAATTAGCACCCCAGAGGCCGCATTGCACTTTGCTGCTGAGGTTTGGGTGCATGATACACTTTCCTGTATCAATTGCGCCATAGGAACCTTCAAACGTGGCGCACGGGCTAGTGAGAACCATTGTCACTTGGCCCTTTGGCCTAACAAGGGCGACAAGAAAGGCTGTCTCTGCCATCGTTCATGGGCTACTTGAGTCCCCTATCGGCGTGACGAAAACCAAGCCCGATTAGCAGCGTTGCTACGGCGTCACCAGAGTTGGTTGCTTTGCCGCCTAACCACCTCAACACGGAACATACACCTGAGGGCTCTCCCGTTATCAAACTGATCAGCTATGCTCTGGGTTCCGTTACAGGCTACCAGACCAACAAGACCCGAAACGGTTCACCAAAATTAAGGTGAAAGGCAAGGACTTACCATCCTGCGGAGCTAAGAATGCGGTCTGGTTGGTTTGAGTAAAGCAGTCGACACATTGCGGGTAGGCGGACTGAAACGTATCGGTGCACGCGCACTGGATGACTTCGATGAACCGTGTGGGGTTGTAGATCATCTGCGAACACCTGTTAGTGCCTCTCAACTCTCCGGTTGGTAACTTCCAACTGGCTCCCAACTGGGGAGAACAAGGAAGTGGTATAGAACTGGGAAATGGGGACGTACAACCATGGGCTGACTGAAGGCCACACTAGCATTCGCACAACTCTGAATGTTGAGATAGTCCCTCTCACACAGTTTGCAACTAGGCGGGTTACTGGGGAACTCTGTGCGCTTGCTCAACCCCGATTCCAGACCGAGTTCTTCGAGGTGTGCGTCTCGCGCGAGCTTCTCGGGGGCGTTCCGGGGTGGATCCCAGGCGTATTTGAGTGCCGGAGTAGGTGATGCGACAGAAACGGATGCGATGATCGAGAGCAGGTAAAGGAGAGCGAGATACATCTTCTGAGGCGATTTAAGGGTTGAGGAAAGAACGACGAAGACGAAGACGACGACGATAAAATAGCTTGACTTGAACTACGACCCGAGGTCGGACGTGAGGAGCGAACGACTGGGAAGTGGCGACGGAGGACGGGATGATCAGAGTCCAACGTTCGACGGCCAACCACCTCTCGCCAAAATTCACCATAATGGATTGCACAACGTATACGTATTTTATTGGTCTCACAACACACAAATCCTCGAGTATTTACAGATACGCCACTCAGAAACGATCAGAGCTCTATCGGCGTTTTGAACATCAGCGAAACATATCGGAAAGGTAAGGTGAATCAACGTACTCTGCATGGCAGCAATATCTGAGCTCTGGACATAGTCGTCAAACTCGGCGACCTTTTCTTGCAGCTCATCAAGTGAGATCTTATCGTCCTCTGTAGTCGAGACAAATCAGCATCAGCTACCGCGATCAACCCAGTAGACGCACCAATGACAATGGTAATCTGCAGCTTCTTAATACCGTACCCGACCGCCACAAGCTTACTCGCTCCCCAGACGAGCCCATCCATCACGATACCACGCACGGCGCTCTCAAGCGCGACCATGTCCGTCTCGTCATCCCATGGCTTAACCTCGAACGTGACCACGGACTTGGCAGCGGTTTTGGGCTTGTTGGCCTTTTTCGCAGCGTACGCAGCAACACGTTCGGCCTTGAGTCTCTCAGCCTCTGCATCCTCTTCGTCGTCATCCCCGAAGAGGTCAATCTCATCTTCGTCTTCTGCAGCGGGGGCGTCTGCGTAGAGAGGGA
>Ga0307515_10012784_pt1 | contig 15757 bp, 14 predicted proteins | sample 17_EM_MG_FD_194513 | JGI IMG/M metagenome (GOLD analysis project Ga0307515, IMG submission 194513) | Populus trichocarpa ectomycorrhiza microbial communities from riparian zone in the Pacific Northwest, United States - 17_EM | ecosystem: Host-associated > Plants > Roots > Unclassified | place... | reverse complement strand
TGGCTGTCGAGGTTGAGCGCGTCGTTGACGCCGCCATCGAGCACATCGTCGAGCACGAAGTTCATCGCGTGCAAATTGGGCAGCAGGTGGCGCACCACGCGGCTCGGCCGGCGGTGGGCGAACTGGCGCGCCACCACCGCTTCGGTCACCTGCTCGACCAGCAACTCCCACAGCTGTGGGTGCCAGGCGATCAGGCTGATGTTGGAGCGGTTGCCCTTGTCGCCGGTGCGTGCGTGCGCGGCGCGGTAGAGCGGTACGGTGAGCGTGGTTGGCATGGTGGGCTCCTGTCTCGGGCATCAAGAGAGGAAGACATAGCGGCCAGGCGCGCTGCCGCGCGGCACAGTGCAGCTCACCGTGCCCAGGCGGCGCCGCAGCGCGGTGCGCACACCGCCGCCGCCGGCCGGGCCGCAGGTGTAGAGGGCGGTCACCTCGCGCGCCAGGCGCTCGGCCTGTTGGCGGTCGGCGTGGTGCAGCGCCACGCGCAGGCGCACGTCGCGGGCGCCGCTGTCGGCGTGGGCTGCGAGCCAGTCGCCGGCGTCGTCGGCAAACACGCTGCTGACGCCGATCAGGTCGGCGCGCATCGGGCCGAGGCCCTTCAATCGTTCACGCAAGACCTCGGCGGCCAAGCGGGCGCGTGCTTCGGCGCGCGGGCCGGCGTACGAGATCTCGCCTTCGGCGAGCCAGCCGGTCTCGTGGCACACGTTGACCTTCAGCGTGGCCGGGCGCGCATGGCCGCGCACGCCGCTCAGGCGCACGCGGTCGGCGCCGAGCTGCGTGACCTGCGCCTCGCCGATGTCGGCCACCACGTCGGGTGTGAGGTAGGCGGCGGGGTCGTGCAGTTCGTAGAGCAGCTGCTCCTTCACCGTGTGCTCGTCGATACGGCCACCTGTGCCGAGCGGCTTGGTGACGACGCAGTGGCCGTCGACATCGATCTCGGCGATCGGGTAGCCCAGGTTCGCCATGCCCGGCACGTCTTTGTAGCCGGGGTCGGCGTAGTAGCCGCCGGTGACTTGCGCGCCGCACTCGAGCAGGTGGCCGGCCATCGTGGCGCGGGCGAGCCGGTCCCAGTCGTCACGCGCCCAGCCGAAATGCGCGAGGGCCGGGCCGACGGTCAGTGACGGGTCGGCCACGCGGCCGGCGACCACGATGTCGGCACCGGCCAGCAAGGCATCGGCGATGGCCTCGGCACCGAGGTAGGCGTTGGCGGACACGATCTTCAAGCCCTGCGCCTGCGGGCCGAGCGCATCGGCCAGCAATGCGCGGTGCGCCTCGCCCATCAGGTCGTCGCCCTCGATCACGGCAATGCGCGGCGCGCGCAGGCCGAGTTCTTGTGCCAGTGCGGCAATGCGCCGCGCTGCGCCCACGGGGTTGGCCGCGCCGAAGTTGCTGACGATGCGCACGCCATGCTGCAGGCACCGCGCCAGCACCGGGCGCAGCAACTCGTCAAGCAGCGGTTCGTAGCCGGCGTCGGGGTTCTCGCGCCGTGCGAGTTGCGCGAGCGCCAACGTGCGCTCGGCCAGCGTCTCGAAGATCAGCACAGCCGGCCCGCCTGCCGCGATCAGCGCGTCAACCACCGGCGCGGCCGCGTCGGTGCGGTCACCCGAAAAACCGGCAGCGCAGCCGATGCGCAAGAGTTCGCGGTTCATGTGTCTCCTGTCCCGACGGGCTTGGCCGCGGGTGTCTGTTGATGCGAATCCAAGCGCAATGTAGGCAATGCCCATTAATATGAGAATTCGTATGTTCAGATGAGTTGATTTGAAATGCAGATGAATGCAGCAAGCCGCCTGAACGTCTCTACCCGCCAGCTGCGCGCCTTCATCGCGCTGGCCGAGCAGCGCAATTTCACGCGCGCCGCGGTGCAATCGCACCTGTCGCAGCCTGCCTTCAGCGCGCTCATCCGCCAGCTCGAAGAAGCGGTCGGGCTGCGCCTCTTCGACCGCAGCACGCGCTCGGTGGAGCTGACGGTGGAAGGCCGCGAGTTCGAAGCCTCGGCGCGGCGCGTGCTCGACGAGTTCGACAACGCATTGAGCGGCGTGCGCGACCAGGCTGCGCGCCGGCGCGGGCGCGTGTCGATCGCGTTGCTGCCGTCTCTTGCCGCGGGCTGGCTGCCGCAGGTGCTGGCGGGTTTTCGCGCCGAGTACCCGGGCATCGAGATGCAGGTGGCCGATGTGCTGTCGGAGCCCTGCATCGAACTCGTGCGCAGCGGCGAGGCCGACTTCGCGCTCGCCGCCACGCGCGCCGAAACGCCGGAGCTGCGCGCCGAGCCTTTCTGCAGCGACGACTTCCACCTCGTCTGCCCCGCCGGCCACGCGCTCGCGCGGCTGAAGGAGGTGCGCCCGCGCGACGTGGCGCCCTACCCCTTCATCCACCTGTCGCGCACGACCAGCGTGCGCCAGTACCTCGACGCCGCCACGCAGCCGCAGATGATGAACAGCGTGCTCGAGGTCGACCAACTCGCCACCGTGATGGGCATGGTGCGCGCCGGCCTGGGCATCAGCGTCGTGCCGTGGCTGACCTTGTTCCACTTCCAGGTGCCCGGCCTGGTGACGCGCCGCCTCTCGTGGCCCGGGCTCGTGCGCCACCTCTACCTCGTGCGGCGGCGCGACCGCGGCCTGTCGGTTGCTGCCCAGGGCTTCTACGAATGGGTGATGGCACGGCGGCCCGAGGGCGCGAAGCCAACTGGCGCGCGGAAGAAGAAAACTTAGGCCAGCGCGCGGCCGATCAGGATCTTCTGCACGTCGCTCGTGCCTTCGTAGATCTGGCACACGCGCACGTCGCGGTAGATGCGCTCGACGGGAAAGTCGCTCAGGTAGCCGTAGCCGCCGTGCACCTGGATGGCATCCGAGCACACGCGCTCGGCCATCTCGCTCGCGAAGAGCTTGGCCATCGCGGCTTCTTTGAGGCACGGCTTGCCGGCGTCTTTCAAGCTTGCGGCATGGTGGATCAGCTGGCGCGCGGCCTCGATCTGCGTTGCCATCTCGCCGAGGCGGAACTGCACGGCCTGGTGCTCGAAGATCGGCTTGCCGAAGGCCACGCGCTCCTTGGAATAACGCAGCGCCGCCTCGAAGGCCGCACGCGCCATGCCCACGGCTTGCGACGCGATGCCGATGCGCCCGCCCTCGAGACCCGAGAGCGCAATCTTCAGGCCCTGCCCTTCTTCGCCCAGCAAGTTGGCGGCGGGCACACGGCAGTTCTCGAACACGATCTGCGCGGTGTCGCTCGCGTGTTGCCCGAGCTTGTCTTCTATGCGAGCCACGATATAGCCTGGCGTCTTCGTCGGCACGATGAAGGCGCTGATGCCTTTCTTGCCTGCGGCCTTGTCGGTGACGGCCATCACGATCGCCACGTCGCCGTTCTTGCCGCTGGTGATGAACTGCTTCACGCCGTTGATCACGTAGTGGTCGCCATCGCGCGTGGCGGTGGTCTTGAGCCCGTCGGCCTGCGAGCCGACGTGCGGCTCGGTCAGGCAGAAGGCGCCGAGCATGTCGCCACGCGCGAGTGGCTTGAGCCACTGTTCTTTCTGCGCATCGTTCGCCCAGGCCATCAGGATCGAACACACCGGGCAGTTGTTGACGCTCACGACGGTGGAGGTGGCGCCGTCTCCGGCGGAGATCTCTTCGAGGATGAGCGACAGGCTCAGGTAGTCGAGCCCCGCGCCGCCCCACTCGGTGGGCACGGCCACGCCATAGCAGCCCAGCGCCGCCAGGCCTTTCAACTCAGCCGCAGGGAAGTGGTGCGTCTTGTCCCACTGTGCAGCCTGCGGCGCGATGTGGTCTTGCACGTAGGCGCGCACGGCGTCTTGAATGGCGATGTGGTCTTCGGACAGCAGCATGGGTTACTCCGTCAGTGACTCGGTCAACTCGGTCAGCGCTTTGACCAGGGCATCGCATTGCGCATCGGTGCCGATGCTGATGCGCAAGTAGTCGGCAATGCGCGCCGGCTCGTTGAAGCGGCGCACGAGGATGCCGCGCTCGCGCAGGGCAGCCGCCAGGTCGGCACCGCGGTGCGCAGGGTGGCGCGCGAAAAGAAAATTGGCCTGCGAGGGCAGCACCTCGAACTGCAATGCACGCAGCGCGGCGGCCAAGCGCTCGCGGCTCTCGATCACCGCGCGGCGCGTGCGCTCGAAGTACGGCGCGTCTTCCATCGCCGCCACGGCACCGGCCGTGGCCAAGCGGTCGAGCGGGTAGGAGTTGAAGCTGTCTTTCACGCGCGTCAGGCCTTCGATCAGCGGTGCCTGGCCGAGCGCGTAGCCCACGCGCAAGCCGGCCAGAGAACGCGACTTCGACAAGGTCTGCACCACCAACAGGTTGGGGTGGGCGTCGATCAAAGGCACGGCCGATTCGGCGCCGAAATCCACATACGCTTCATCGATCACGACCACGGTGTCGGGGCGGGCCGCGAGCAGGCGCTCGATCTCGGCGCGCGGCAGCGCACGGCCGGTCGGCGCATTCGGGTTGGGGAAGATGATCGCGCCGGCATCGGGTTGCAGGTAGTCGTCGATGCGCAGGCCCAACTGCGCATCCAGCGGCACCGTGCGGTGCGTGATGCCGTAGAGCCGGCAGTACACCGGATAGAAGGCATAGCTGATGTCGGGGAACAGCAGCGGCTTCGGGCCGTGCTGCAGCAAGGCCATGAACGCATGGGCCAGCACTTCGTCGGAGCTGTTGCCCACGAACACCTGCTCGGGCTTCAGCTTCATCTGCTGTGCCACGGCCGCACGCAACACCTTGCCGGTGGGCTCGGGGTAGAGGCGGAGCGTGTCGCCCACTTCCATGCGCAAGGCTTCGAGCACGCGGGGGCTGGGCGGGTACGGGTTCTCGTTGGTGTTGAGCTTGATCAGCCCGGCGATCTGCGGCTGCTCGCCCGGCACATAGGGCGTGAGCTGGTGAACGACGTCGCTCCAGAAATGGCTCATGGTCGCCAGTCGAAGGCCTTGCCATCGATCTGCGATGCCAGGCCCGATGCGTTCACGGCATCGGCCACGTCGAGCGCGAGCGCTGTGGCGGTGACGGCAACACCGGCTGCGCGGTACTGTCGAACGAACTCGAGGCCGATGCCGCGAGAGGCGCCGACGATGAGAACCTTCATGCCGGCGAGTTCACGAGAATGGTGCCGCGCGCGACCACGGCCGGCTTGCCGTGCGCCACCGATGCGTGGCCGTCGAGCAGCCCGACCAGGCCCTGGAGCTTGACGTTGGGCGTGACCGACGACACCTGCCACTGCAGCACGATCTCCTGCTCGGCGAACACCGGCGCCTTGAACGCGAAGTTCATGTTCAGGCAGATCATCTGCCGCGCCACGCCGTCGTCGCTGCGCGAGTAGTGGGTCGCCAGCATGCCCATCAGAATGGCCGCAGTCTGCTGGCCGCTCGCGACGATCTCGCCGAAGCGCGCCCGCTGCGCGACCATCGAATCAAGGTGCAGCGGGTTCTCGTCCAGGCTCATGCGCGAGAACTGGGCGATGTCGTCACGCGAATAACGCATGCGCCGCGTGACCTTCTCGCCGACAGCAATCAGCCGTGTGTCCATCAGTTTGTCCATTCAGACCAGCTCCAAGGCCAGAGCCGTTGCCTCGCCGCCGCCGATGCACAGCGCGGCGACACCCTTCTTCAACCCACGCTTGCGCAGCGCGCCCAGCAGCGTGACGACGATGCGCGCCCCGCTCGCCCCGATGGGGTGGCCCAGCGCGCAGGCGCCGCCGTGCACGTTGACGATCTCGTGCGGCAGCTTGAACTCGTGCATCGCGGCCATCGTGACGGCGGCGAAGGCTTCGTTCACTTCCCACAGGTCGACGTCTTTCGCGGCCCAGCCGGTCTTCTTCAGCAGCTTGTCGATGGCGCCCACCGGCGCGGTGCTGAACCAGGCGGGCGCCTGCGCGTGAACCGTGTGGCCGGCGATGCGGGCCAGCGGCGTCACGCCCAGCTTGCGGGCAGTGGACTCACGCATCAGCACCAGCGCGGCCGCGCCGTCCGAAATGCTTGACGCATTGGCGGCGGTGATGGTGCCGTCTTTCTTGAACGCGGGCTTCAGGCCGGGGATCTTGTCGAGCTTGGCCTTGAAAGGCTGCTCGTCGAACTTGACCACTGTGTCGCCTGCCTTGCCGGGAATGGTGACCGGTGCGATTTCCCAGTCGAAGCTGCCGTCTTCGTTGGCTGATCTGCTGCGCTGGGTGGATGCGATGGCGAACGCGTCTTGCGCCTCGCGGGTGAAGTTGTACTTGGCGACGCATTCTTCGGCGAACACGCCCATGGCGCGGCCCTTGTCGTACGCATCCTCCAGGCCATCGATCGCCATGTGGTCGAACATCTGCGCCGCGCCGTAGCGCACGCCCTTGCGCGCGAACATCAGGTGCGGCGCATTGGTCATGCTTTCCATGCCGCCGGCCACCATCACGTCGGCGCTCTCGGCCTTCAGCATGTCGTGCGCGAACATCATCGCGCGCATGCCGGAGCCGCACATCTTCGACAGCGTGACGGCGCCCACCGATTGCGGCAGCCCCGCGCCCAATACGGCCTGCCGCGCGGGCGCTTGGCCCTGGCCGGCCATCAGGCAGTTGCCCATCAACACCTCGTTGACGGCGTCGCCGGTGATGCCGGCGCGTTCCACCGCGGCCTTGATCGCGACGGCGCCGAGCTGATGCGCGGCGAGGCTGCTGAAATCGCCCAGCAGGCCGCCGATGGGCGTGCGGGCGGCAGAGACGATGACGACGGGGTCGTCGGACGAAGCGGACATGGTGGTGGCTCCAAGTGATACCGGGCGCTAGGCCAGGCTGTTGTCGATCGAAGAATTGCCGGGCGACCTGAGCGACGCGCGGCGCTCGTTGCCCGAAGGGGAAGCGCCGTCGCGCAAGCGCCGCTGGTTCTTGAAGCGCTTGGACGGCTCGTAGGGAAACACATCGTGCACATGGCCGGCGAGGATGCGCTCCTTGTGGCCTTGCCAGAACGCCGGGTCGAGCAGGTCGGCGTGGTGCTTCATGAACACCTCGCGCACGCTCGCGTTGCCGAGCAAGAAGGGCTCGAAGGTCTCGGGGAACACATCGCGCGGGCCGACGCGGTACCAGACCTCGTTCGACATCTCTTCCTCTTCGTTGCGCGCTTCGGGCACCTTGCGGAAGTTGCAGTCGGTGAGGTATTCGATCTCGTCGTAGTCGTAGAACACGACCTTTCCATTGCGCGTGACGCCGAAGTTCTTCCACAGCATGTCGCCGGGGAAGATGTTGGCGGCCACCAGGTCCTTGATGGCGTTGCCGTATTCAACGACCGCATGCGCCAGGCCCTCGGGGTGGGCTTCCTGCAGGTAGATGTTGAGCGGGATCATGCGCCGCTCGATGTAGACGTGGCGGATCACCAGGTCGCTGCCGTCTTCTTCCAGCAGGCTGGGGCAGAAATGCTTCAGCTCGGCGATCAGCTCTTCTTCGAAGCGCACCCGGGGAAAGGCCACGTTGCTGTACTCAAGCGTGTCGGCCATGCGGCCGACGCGGTCGTGCGTCTTCACCAGCAGGTACTTGCTCTTGATGAGTTCGCGCGTGGTGTCTTTCTGCGGCGGGTAGAAGTCCTTGATCACCTTGAACACGAAGGGGAACGATGGCAGGTCGAACACCAGCATCACCATGCCCTTGATGCCGGGTGCGATGCGGAAGTTGTCGCTGCTGTGCCGCAGGTGGGCGAGGAAGTCGCGGTAGAACAGGTTCTTGCCCTGCTTCTGCAGGCCGAGTGCGTTGTAGATCTCCGAGCGCGGCTTGCGCGGCATCAGCGAACGCAAAAACTGCACGTAGGCCGACGGGATCTCCATGTTCACGAGGAAGTAGGCGCGCGCGAAGCTGAACAGCATCTGCAGCTCGTCTTCGCCGAAGAGCACGGTGTCGATGGCCAGCAAACCACCACCTGGCGTGTGCAAGATCGGCAGCGCAAACGGCGTCTCCTTGAAGCCGTTGATGATCTTGCCGACCACGTAAGCGCCCTTGTTGCGGAAGAACAGCGAGCTCAGCACCTGGATCTGGAAGTTCGCGCGCGGGCGGAAGTCGCCCAGCTCCCTGGCCACTGCCGTCATCACGTGGTCGACATCGCGGCCCAGGTCTTCGAACTCGCACTGCAGCTGGAAGTTGTGGATCACCCGCAGCCAGCTGTCGCGCAGGCTTTCTTTGGTCGGGTAGTAGGCGCGGTAGGTCGGCATTGCGGCCGGCTCTTCGTTTTCGATGTACTCGGTCGACACGGCCGGCCGCAGAAAGATGAAGTCGTTGTGGAAGTAGCTGCGGTGCAGGATCTTGGTGGTGACCGAGTTGAAGAAGGTCTCGGCCAGCTCGGGCTGGTGGTGGTTGGTCAGCAGGCCGATGTAGTGCAGCTTGATCTGCTGCCACACGTTCATCGACAGCGTGGCCGCCTTGAACTCGGTCTGCAGGCGTTCGGCGGCCTCGTCGACCCGCTTGTCGTAGAACTCGATGCGCTCGCGTTGCGCTCGCTGCTGGCCGTGCCAGTCGGCCCGCTCGAAGCGCTCTTTCGCTTCGGCGCTGGCCTGGCGGAACAGGGTGTAGTGGCGGTCGAACCCGTCGAGCATCGCGTTGGCGATGTCGAACGCCCGCAGGTCGTTCAGCTCCTGGGGGAACACCGCCATGCGCATCAGCGGGCCTCGTTGGCGGCGGTGGTGGGGATGTAGCGGGCGCGCACCGACGCAATGGCCTTCTCGTACGCGGGCACGGTTTCGTCGGCGTTCGTCACGGTCATGTGCAGGTCTTGCAGCAGGCCGTTGTGCAGGCCGTAGACCCAGCCGTGGATCACCAGTTCCTGGTTGCGCTGCCAGGCGTCTTGCACCATGGTGGTCTGGCAGGCATTGAGCGCCTGCTCGACGACGTTGAGTTCGCACAGTGCGTTGACGCGCTGCGATTCGTCGATGGTGTCGAGCCAGGCCTGGTGCCGGTTGCGCACGTCCTGCACGTGGCGTATCCAGTTGTCGGCCAGGCCGATGCGGGTGTCGTGCAGGGCCGCGGCCACACCGCCGCAACCCGAGTGGCCGACGATGATGATGTGCTTGACCTTCAGCAAGTCGGTGGCGAACTGGATCACCGACAGGCAGTTGAGGTCGGAGTGCACCACCACGTTGGCCACGTTGCGGTGCACGAACAGCTCGCCCGGCAACAAGCCCACGAGATCGTTCGCCGGCACGCGGCTGTCGGCGCAGCCGATCCACAGGTACTGCGGCGCCTGCTGCTTGAGCAGGCTGGTGAAGAAACCGGGCGTGCGGGCTTCGGTCTGCCGCGCCCAGAGGCGGTTGCTGTCGAGTAGTTCTTGGAGCTGCGTGGTCATGGCATCGGTACGCCGGGAAAGAGTGGCACGAGTGTAAGCAGGCCGCGTGTCACATCGTCTCGGCAAACAGCTCGCGGCCGATCAGCATGCGGCGGATCTCGCTGGTGCCCGCGCCGATCTCATACAGCTTGGCGTCGCGCCACAGCCGGCCCAGCGGGTACTCGTTGATGTAGCCGTTGCCGCCGAAGATCTGGATGCCTTCACCCGCCATCCAGGTGGCCTTCTCGGCGCACCAGAGGATCACGCTCGCACAGTCCTTGCGCACCTGCCTCACGTGCTCGGAACCGAGCGCGTCGAGGTTCTTGCCCACGGTGTAGCAATAGGCGCGCGCGGCCTGCAGCACGGTGTACATGTCGGCCACCTTGCCCTGGATGAGCTGGAATTCGCCGATGCTCTGGCCGAACTGCTTGCGGTCGTGGATGTAGGGCACCACGTTGTCCATCACCGACTGCATGATGCCGACCGGCCCGGCGGCGAGCACGGCGCGCTCGTAGTCGAGGCCGCTCATCAGCACGCGCGCGCCGCCGTTCAGCGTGCCCAGCACGTTCTCGGCCGGCACCTCCACGTTGTTGAACACCAGCTCGCCGGTGTGGCTGCCGCGCATGCCGAGCTTGTCGAGCTTTTGCGCGATGCTGAAACCGGGCATCCCCTTCTCGATGAGGAAGGCGGTGACGCCGCGTGCCCCCAGCTCAGGCTCCGTCTTCGCATAGACCACCAGCGTGTCGGCGTCCGGCCCGTTGGTGATCCAGAACTTGCTGCCGTTGAGCACGTACACGCCGCCACGTTCCTCGGCCTTGAGCTTCATGCTGATGACGTCGGAGCCGGCGTTGGGCTCGCTCATCGCCAGCGCGCCCACGTGCTCGCCGCTGACGAGCTTGGGCAGGTATTTCTGTTTCTGCGCTTCGTTGCCGTTGCGCTTGATCTGGTTGACGCACAGGTTGCTGTGGGCGCCGTAGCTCAGGCCCACGCTGGCCGAGGCGCGGCTGATCTCTTCCATCGCGATCATGTGGGCCAGGTAGCCGAGGCCGGCGCCGCCGTACTCCTCGCCCACCGTCACACCGAGCACGCCGAGTTCACCCATCTTGCGCCACAGGTCCATCGGGAACTGGTCGCTCTTGTCGATTTCGGCCGCGCGCGGCGCGATCTCGGCTTGCGCGAATTCACGCACCGCATCGCGCAGTGCGTCGATGTCTTCACCGAGTTGAAAGTTCAGGCCGGGCAGGTTCATGGTGTCTCCAATCAGGCGGTTTTCTTGTCACCCTCGGCGAGTAGCCGTCGGGCTTCTTTTTCGTGGGCTCGCACTTCATCGAGCGTCACGTTCAAGTCGGTCATCTGCTGTTCGAGCTGCGCGCGGTGCAGCGCCAGCACCGTCAAAAACTTCTTCAGCTGCGCCTGTGTGTCGCGCGGCGACTCGTACATGTCGACCAGTTCCTTCACCTCGGACAAGGTGAGCCCAAGGCGCTTGCCGCGCAGCGTGAGCTTCAGCCGCGTGCGGTCGCGCAGCGTGTAGACGCGGTTGCGGCCGCTGCGCTGCGGCTGCAGCAGGCCGCAGTCTTCATAGAAGCGGATCGCGCGGGTCGTGAGGTCGAACTCGCGCGCCAGCTCGCCGATGGTGAAAGTGGTGCCTGGCGCGGGTGAAACCTGGGTGACAGCGGGGGCGGGCATGGCTACCTACAATGGCGATCAATTGACGTATACGTAAAGTGTAGCGAATGAACGCACTCGAGCATCAGCTGACTTACCCCTTCGGCGACACGCTGCCCGAAACCGGCCGCACGCTGGAGGTGGCGCCCGGCGTGCGCTGGGTGCGCATGGCGCTGCCTTTCGCGCTGGACCACATCAACCTGTGGCTGCTGCGCGATCGGATTGATGACCGCGAGGGCTGGACCATCGTCGACTGCGGCATCAGCAACGAGGCCACACGCGCCGCCTGGGAGCAGGTGTTCGACAACGATCTTGACGGCCTGCCGGTGCTGCGTGTGATCGTCACCCACCTGCACCCCGACCACATCGGCCTCGCGTCGTGGCTCACCGAGCGCTGGAGCGGCGGCGGCTTCGAATGCAGACTGTGGATCAGCGGCACCGACTACAACGGCGCGCGCACGGCCAGCAACCCCGACACCAAGGCAACGGTCATCACGCCGGCCTTCGCGGCCAGCCACGGCATCACCGACCCCGAAGCGCTGCAAATGATCGCCACCCGCGGCGGCCACTACGCAGCCATGGTGCCCAAGGTGCCCGAGCGCTTTCGCCGCATGATCGACGGCGACGAGATCGCGATCGGCGGCAACAGCTGGCGCTGCCATGTGGGCTATGGCCACGCACCCGAACACATCTCGCTGCATGCGCCCGCCCTGGGCGTGCTGATCTCCGGCGACATGGTGCTGCCGCGCATTTCCACCAACGTCGGCGTCCACGAGAACGAGCCCGAGGGCGACCCGCTGAAACGCTACCTCGATTCGCTCGAACGCATGCGCGCCTTGCCCGCTGACGCGTTGGTGCTGCCCTCACACGGCCGGCCTTTCCGCGGCCTGCACACACGCATCGACCAGCTCAGGTCACACCACGATGACCGCTTCGCCGAAGTGATGGCCGCCTGCGCCGAGGCGCCGCAGACCGCTGCCGATCTGCTGCCCGTGCTGTTCAAACGCAAGCTCGACCTGCACCAGACCACCTTCGCGATGGGCGAGTCGATCGCCCACCTGAATGCGCTGTGGCATGCCGGCAAGCTGGTGCGCCATGTGGATGGCAACGGCGTGCACCGATTCTCGACAACGCGCTAAAGATTGCTTCAAAACTTTCTCTTAAAATTCAATAAACCATTGACATAAAAGGAGTTTTTGTAAAACAATCGCGTCAAAACAAGCTCCAAATATGAGACCTCGCAACCAGATTGCACGCGAACGCCTCGAAGCCGTGCTGTCGCGCAAGGCCCCCATCAGTGCGCCGGATCTTGCCGAGGCTCTCGACCTCAGCACTGCCACACTGCGGCGCGTTCTCGATGAACAACCCGGCAACATCCTCGCCGCCGGAAATGCCCGCCGCCGCCGCTATGCACTGCGGCGCTCCTTGCGCGGCGATGCACGCCCCCTGCCCCTCTATGCCATCGACCCGGAAGGTCGCGCCACCGACGCGGGTAGCCTGTCACTGATCAGGCCGCAAGGCACGCACCTGATGCTGGACATTGAGGCCTGGCCCGTGCCCGAAGAATCGCGCGATGGCTGGTGGGACGGCCTGCCCTATGCGTTGCAAGACATGCGGCCCCAGGGCTACATGGGCCGCCTCTTCGCGCGCACCCACAGTGAAAAGCTGCAGGTTGACCCAGACCCGCAGAAGTGGTCCGACGACGATGCCCTCGTGGTCATGAGCCGCGAGGGCCACGACCTGACGGGCAACCTGATCCTGGGAGAAGCCGCGATCACCCAATGGCAGGCACAGCACGCCCACTTGGCTGCCCCTCTGCGACCCAGCGAGACTGGCCTGCGCTACGCCCAACTCGCCGAAGAGGCCATTGCCACCGGTACCGCCGGCTCGAGCGCTGCAGGCGAATTCCCGAAGTTCACGGCCCTGCGCGACATCAAGACCGCACAAACACCGCACGTGATCGTCAAATTCTCCGGCGTGGAATCGTCCAGCACCGTGGAACGCTGGTCCGACCTGCTGGTGTGCGAGCACCTGGCGCTGGAAGCACTGCGCGGCTTGAACGGTATTGACGTCGCAGCCAGCCGCATCGTCCAACACGCGGGGCGCACTTTCATGGAAAGCGAGCGCTTTGACCGCCACGGGCTGTGGGGCCGAAGCCCGCTGGTGAGTCTGATGACGCTGGATGCCTCGTTCATTGGAACTGGCACGGCCGACTGGACAGTCTTGGCAACTCGGCTGGCTACGCTCGGCCTTCTGACACCCGAGCAAGTTCAACAGATTGCCTGCCTGTGGTGGTTCGGCCGCCTGATCGCCAACACCGACATGCACAACGGCAACCTGAGTTTCAGGCCTCACGGCGTGCTGTCACTGGCGCCGGCCTACGACATGCTGCCGATGATGTACGCGCCCTTGCCCGGCGGCGAGCTGCCTCGGCGCGATTTCGCACCGGTGGCGCCGCGCCCCGAGCAGCGCACGCCTTGGCTTGCCGCAGCACCCGCGGCGCTGGCCTTCTGGCGTTCGGCCGCCAGCGACACACGCATCAGCAGCCGCTTTCGATCCATCTGCACCGACAACTCTCAACGCCTGGAAGACATGGCCAGCAGAATGCGCTGAAGAACGGGCTACTTGGCCGAGTCCGCTCCACCCGCCTGCCAGCCACCGCCCAGCGCCTGAATCAGCGCCACGCTGGTGGTCTGCCGGTTCGCGAGCAACTGCAGCAACGCGCGCCGCGCGCTCAGCGCCGAGACCTGGGCGGTCACCACGTCGGTGTAGCTCACCTGGCCGGAGCGGTAGCGGTTGAGCACCTGGCGTTCTACGTCGTCGGCAGCGGTCGAGGCTTCGCGTCGCAGCGTTTCCTGTGCGGCCAGGGTGCGGGTGGTCGAGAGCTGGTCTTCGATGGACTGGAAGGCGGCCAGCACGGTCTGCCGATAGCGGGCGACCGCCGAGTCGCGGCTGGCCTTGGCACTGTCGACGCGGGCGGTGGTCGCGCCGGCATCGAACAGCGTTTGTGCGACCGACACGCCGAGCGACCACAGCGCGTTCGGCGCGTTGAACAGGTCGCTCACGCCGGAGCTGCTGCGGCCATACGAACCGCTCAGGCTCAGGCTCGGGAAGTAGGCCGCGCGCTCGATGCCGATCTGCGCATTGGCAGCGGCCACGTCGCGCTCGGCGGCGGCGATGTCGGGGCGGCGCTGCAACAGTGTCGAAGGCAGCAGCAGCGGCACGTCCAGCGCCGTCGGCTTCCACTCGGCGGCCGGCGGCACGCTGAAATCGGCCGGCGCCTTGCCCACGAGCAGCGCGATCGCGTGTTCGAGCTGGGCACGCTGGTTCTCCAGCGTGAGCAGGTCGGCCCGGGTGTTGGCAAGCAGCGTCTGCGCTTGCAGCACGTCGCTCTTGGTCGCGATGCCTTGGTCGTAGCGGTTCTGTGCGATCTGCTGGCTTCGCTCGTAGCCTTCAACCGTGGTACGCAAGAGCGCGAGTTCAGCATCGGACGCGCGCAGCGAGAAGTAGTTGGTCGCCAGCTCACCCTGCGCCGCCAGCCGCGCCGAAGCCAGGTCGGCTTCGCTCGCCTGCGCCGTGGCGCTGGCGGCCGACACGCTGTTGCCGATGCGGCCCCACACATCGGGCTCCCAGCTCGTGCCCAGCGCCACCTGCACGCTGTTCGACACGCTGCCCTCGCGGCCGGTGCGCGTCACGCCACCACTCAAACCCAGCGTCGGGAAGTACGACGCCCGTTGCACACGCACCAGCGCCCTCGCCTGCGCATAGTTCGCGACGGCCGCGGCCACGTTCTGGTTGGAGACCTCGACCTGGTCCACCAGCGCATCGAGCTGCGAATCACCAAAGGCCTTCCACCAGGCCGTGCCATCCACATTCGATGGCGCCGCAGGCTGCCAGCCGGCAGGCGCCTCTTTGTAGCCGGCAGGCAACGCCATCTCGGGCCGCTGGTAGGCAGGACCGACGGCGCAGGCGGCCAGCGCGAGCGGCAGCAGAACGAACGGGAATCGAACGAGAAGGCGGCGTGATTTCATGTCGATGCAATCGGTGGGGTGCCCGCTTCGCCCGAGCGGCTCAGGTGTTTCTCGTCGGGTGAGCGGCGGCGCAGCTTGTCGAGCAGCACGTAGACCACCGGCGTGGTCAGCAAGGTGAGCAGCTGGCTGGCAATGAGCCCGCCGATGATGGCGATGCCCAGCGGCTGGCGCAGCTCCGAGCCTTCGCCGAAGCCGATGGCCAGCGGCAAGGCACCGAGCGCCGCCGCCAGCGTGGTCATCAAGATGGGGCGGAAGCGCAACAGACAGGCCTCGCGCACTGCTTGCGTCGCGGTGAGGCCACGCGCGCGCTCGGCCTCGAGTGCGAAGTCGATGATGAGGATGGCGTTCTTCTTCACGATGCCGATCAGAAGGAAGACGCCGATCAGCGCAATGATCGAGAACTCCATGCGGAACAGCAGCAGCGCCAGCACCGCGCCCACACCGGCCGAGGGCAGCGTGGAGAGCACGGTGATCGGATGGATCAGGCTCTCGTACAACACGCCCAGCACGATGTAGATCACGACCAGCGCCGCGGCAATCAGAAAGACCTGCTGGCTGTTCGATTGCTGGAAGGCCAGCGCCGTGCCGGCGAAGCTGCCGCGCACGTTGATCGGCATCGCGATGTCGGCCTGTGCTTGCGCCACCACCGCCTGGGCTTCGCCCAGCGTGACGCCTTCGGGCAGGTTGAACGACACCGTGGTCGCGAGCTCGGTGCCCTGGTGGTTGATCGACGTGGCGGCGGCATCGTCGCTGAACTTGGCCACCGCCGACAGCGGCACCATGA
>Ga0307515_10012783_pt1 | contig 15758 bp, 11 predicted proteins | sample 17_EM_MG_FD_194513 | JGI IMG/M metagenome (GOLD analysis project Ga0307515, IMG submission 194513) | Populus trichocarpa ectomycorrhiza microbial communities from riparian zone in the Pacific Northwest, United States - 17_EM | ecosystem: Host-associated > Plants > Roots > Unclassified | place... | reverse complement strand
GTGCCCTGTGCGACCGCCACGCCCGGCCCGACGGCGCTACCGCGATCGACGGCGTGCTGGTGTCCAAGGTGGAACACTCGACGCCGCCGTCCGCCTCCATGTCCGGCACCGTGCTGGCCCTCATTGCCCAAGGGGCCAAACGGATCGCGCTCGGTGATCGTGTCTACGAGTACCGCGCCGGGCAGTACCTCATCGCGTCCGTGGACCTGCCGGTCACCGGGCACTTCATCAACGCCACCCCGCGGGACCCGGCGCTCGGGTTCGGACTGGTGCTGCAGCCGGCCGCGGTCGCCGAGTTGTTGCTGTCGTCCAGCCCGGCCGACCTGCCGCCCGCGGCCGCCGGAGTGCCATCGGGGCTGGCCGTCAGCGACGCGCCCGGCGAGCTCGTCAACGCCGCGGTCCGGCTGCTGCGGCTGCTCGACCGGCCGCGGGACATCGCCGTGCTCGCGCCGCTCATCAAGCTCGAGATCCTGTGGCGGGTTATCACCGGCGAGCAGGGCACGGTGGTACGACAGCTCGGGCTGGCCGACAGCGGGCTGACGCACATCGCGCGGTCGGTGCGCTGGATCCGCGAGCACTACACGCAGGCGTTCCGGGTCGAGGACGTGGCCCAGCTGTCCGGCATGAGCGTGTCGGCGTTCTACCGCAACTTCCAGGCGGTCACCGCGATGAGCCCGATCCAGTTCCAGAAGCAGATCCGGCTGCAGGAGGCGCGACTGCTGCTCGCCACGCATCCCAACGACGTCACCGGGGTCGGGCTGCGGGTCGGCTACGACAGCCCGTCGCAGTTCAGCCGCGAGTACCGGCGCCAGTTCGGGGCGCCGCCGAGCCAGGACGCGGCCCGCCTGCGCGGCGTGCCCGCCCAGTATCGCCTTTCACGCGCAGAAAACGGATCTTGAGTTTGACACCGCTGATGGTCTCTTCGATGTGGTCGGTCAGGCGGGCGTCGAAGACGGTGCTGAAGTAGCCGCGGAGCTGCGTCGGCCTGGTGGATGTGATCGCGACGTGGCCCATGCCGGAGTCGCCGGTGACGAAGCCGGAGGCGAGCATGCGCAGCGGTTCGGCCGACGTCAGAGGGGTGGTGTAGATCTCCTGGGTGATGCCTTTGGGACCGGGGAAACGCAGGAGACGCGCGACCCCGCGCAGGGCGGCCTCCTCCGCGGTGCCTTCGACGAGTGGGACGCCGTGCGCGTGCGACGGCCGTCGACCGGGCGCTGAGCCGCTACGACCTGGCCTACGACGCCCAGCTCGTGCTCACGTTCGCCGGCGGCAGCGAGACGTTTCTGCCGACCGGACAGGCCATCACAGCCGGGGAACTGCTGTCCAGCTATGTCGAGTTGTCCGCGGTCGCCGGGCGTCGCCAGATCGGCCGGCATTGTCCGGGACGGGCATCTATGAAGGGTAGCCTCCACGTACCTGGCGAGCGCCCGGCCCCGCACCAAGATCGCGGTCAGCGTCCGCCCTTCCAACATCGCCTTCCACCCGCCACAGTCGCTGAGCACGCCGATCGTCATGGTCGCCGCGGGCTCCGGCATCGTCCCGTTCCGAGGTTTCCCGCAGGACCGCGCCCTGAGCGCGGCAGAGGACAGCGTCACACCCGCGCCCGCACTGCTGTTCTTCGGGTGCGATCACTCCGACCTCGACCTGCTCTACCACGACGAGCTCACCGAGTGGGAGAGGACAGGCATCGTGTCGTTGCGGCCCGCGTTCTCCAGCCAGCCCCACGACGCCGTGCACTTGGTCCAGGACCGGCTCTGGGCCGACCGCAGCGACGTCGTCGATCTCGTCCGCAACGGCGCTATCTTCTACGTCTGCGGCGACGGCCGGCGCATGGCCCCAGCCGTCTACGACACGTGCAAACGCATCTACCAGGAAGCCACCGGCGCCTCACCAGACGAAGCCGGATCCTGGATAGCGGACATGCAACGCAACCGCGGACGCTACGTCGCCGATGTCTTTGCCTGACCATTGGGGCTTCGCGAGGGGTCTGGGCGGGTTCAGCTTCCGGGGCGTACGCCGGCGGCCGATCGGGGCCGCGGTGGATCTCTACCTGCCTCGAGCTCAGCGTGCGCCCGCCCGCGTGAAGGTGAGGGTCCCGGTTCACGGCCCGTGATCCAAGAACGAGGGGTCAGAAGTCGCCGGTGCTGCGGCGCATCTCGGTGATCGAGTCGATCAGTGCGGTGACCGCCTCGGGCGAGATCCACGGCGCGGCGAACACCTGGTCGTTGAGGTCGGCGGTGGCGGCCTCGGCCAGCTCGCGTCCGGGCTTCAGCAGCTCGACGACGGTCGAGCGGCGGTCGTCGGGGTGCGGGACCCGCCGGACCAGGCCGGCCGCCTGGAGCCGGTCGACCGCGTTGGTGATGCTGGTCGGGTGCACTTGGAGGCGTTCGCCGATCAGGGCCATCGGGAGCGAGCCGCGGCGGCTGAAATACAGCAGCATCAGCACCTCGTAGCGGGCGAAGGTGATCGCGTACGGCTTGAGCACCGCCTCGACCCGGGCCAGCGCGATCTGGTGGGCGCGCATCAGGGAAGTGACCGCCGCCATGCCGTCGGCCGCCGGCGCCCAGCCGTGCTCCGCCCACAGCCGGCGGGCCTCGGCGATCGGGTCGGGGGGAAGGCCGCCGCTGCTGGACACGAACGTCATCGTAGCGGGCCGGGCGAATACATGGACGTCCGATAGTAGGACGACCTAGTATTTGCCCATGAGCCTTCACGTGCCGGCCCACCCTGTCCGTTTCGTCACCGCGGCGAGCCTTTTCGACGGGCATGACGCGGCCATCAACGTCATGCGGCGGCTGCTGCAGGCCCAGGGCGCCGAGGTCGTGCACCTCGGTCACGACCGCAGCGTCGAGGAGGTCGTCACCGCGGTGGTCCAGGAGGACGCGCAGGGCGTTGCCCTCTCGTCTTATCAGGGCGGCCACGTCGAATACTTCGGCTACCTCGTCGAGCGGCTGGCCGAGTGCGGCGCCGCGCACATGCGGGTCTATGGCGGCGGGGGCGGCACGATCGTGCCAGCGGAGATCGCCGGCCTGGCCGGGCGCGGCGTGCGGATCTTCAGCCCGCAGGACGGTCAGCAACTCGGCCTGCCCGGGATGATCAACGAGCTGATCCGCGAGTGCGACGTCGACGTGTCGCGCCAGCCGGTGGACCTGCCGGCGCTGCTGGCCGGCGACGAGACCGCGCTGGCCCGGGCGATCACCGTGCTGCAGGGCGGTGCCGACCCGGCGCTGGCGGCGGCGGTGGGCGAGGCGGCCCGCGGGCGTACGGTGCCCGTCCTCGGCATCACCGGGACCGGCGGCTCGGGCAAGTCGTCGCTCACCGACGAGCTGGTCCGGCGGTTGCGGCGCGACTCCGAGGACAAGCTGCGGGTGGCCGTGATCGCCATCGACCCGACCCGGCGCCGGGGCAACGGGGCGCTGCTCGGCGACCGGATCCGGATGAACAGCATCGCGCCGGGGGTGGTGTACTTCCGCTCGCTGGCGACCCGGCGCCAGGACGGGACGGTCCCCGCGCACCTCGGCGACGTCATCGCCGCGTGCAAGGCCGCCGGCAACGACCTCGTGATCGTGGAGACGCCGGGCATCGGCCAGGGCGACGCGGCCATCACCTCGTACGCGGCGGTCTCGCTCTATGTCATGACGCCGGACTTCGGTGCCGCCAGCCAGCTCGAGAAGATCGACATGCTGGACCTGGCGGACGTCGTGGCGATCAACAAGTTCGAGCGCCGCGGCGGCGAGGACGCCCGGCGCGACGTCGCCCGGCAACTGGTGCGCAACCGGGAGCAGTTCGGCACGCCCTGGCATGACATGCCGGTCTTCGGCACCCGCGCGGCCCGATTCGCCGACGACGGCGTCACGGCGCTCTACCACGAGATCAAGGAGCTGCTTTTCGCGTACGGGATAGAGCGCTTCTCCGGGGTTTTGCCGCCGGTCGCCGGGCGGGTCTCGACCGGGCTGACCTCCGCCTTGCCGCGCGGCCGGGAGCGATATCTGTCCGAGGTCGCCGACACCGTGCGGGGATATCACGCCACCACGGCGGCGCAGGCGGCGATCGCCCGGCGGCGGCAGCACCTCACGACGGCCCGGGACCTGCTGCCCGGCGAGGCACCCGTCGCGCAGCTGCTGGCGGCCACTGAGCGGGAGCTCTCCGGCGAGGTCCGCGAGCTTCTGGACGCCTGGCCGGCGACCCGCGAGGCATACCGGGGGAGCGAGCTTGTCTATCGGGTGCGGGACAACGAGATCCGCACCCCGCTCACCCGCGAGACGCTTTCCGGCAGCGTGATCCCGCGGGTCGCGCTGCCCCGCGACTCCGACGACGGCGAGCTGGTCCGCTTCCTGCGTGCGGAAAACCTGCCCGGCGCCTTCCCGTTCACCGCCGGGGTCTTCCCGCTCAAGCGCACCGGCGAGGCGCCCGCGCGGATGTTCGCCGGCGAGGGCGACGCCTTCCGCACCAACCGGCGCTTCCATCTGCTCAGTGCCGGGCAGTCGGCGACCCGGCTGTCGACGGCCTTCGACTCGGTCACCCTTTACGGCCGCGACCCCGATCCCCGCCCCGACGTCTACGGCAAGGTCGGCACGTCGGGGGTGTCGATCGCGACCCTGGACGACATGCGCGAGCTGTACGCGGGCTTCGACCTCTGCGACCCGAAGACCTCGGTCTCGATGACCATCAACGGGCCGGCGCCGACGATCCTCGCGATGTTCCTCAACGCCGCGATCGACCAGCAGACCGCGGCCTTCGCAGCCGAGCATGGGCGCGACCCGGAGCCCGGCGAGCGGGCCGCGATCCGCGCCCGGACGTTGTCGAGCGTCCGCGGCACCGTCCAGGCCGACATTCTCAAGGAGGACCAGGGCCAGAACACCTGCATCTTCTCCACCGAGTTCGCGCTGCGCTGCATGGCCGACATCCAGGAGTGGTTCATCACCAACCGGGTGCGCAACTTCTACTCGGTGAGCATCAGCGGCTACCACATCGCCGAGGCCGGGGCGAACCCGATCAGCCAGCTCGCCTTCACGCTCGCCAACGGACTGACCTATGTGGAGGCGTACCGGGCGCGCGGGATGGATGTGAACGACTTCGCGCCGAACCTGTCGTTCTTCTTTTCCAACGGGATGGACGCCGAGTACACCGTGATCGGCCGGGTGGCCCGCCGGATCTGGGCCGTCGCGATGCGCGAGCTCTACGGCGCCGACGAACGGTCGCAGAAGCTGAAGTATCACGTGCAGACCTCGGGCCGGTCGCTGCACGCCCAGGAGATGGACTTCAACGACATCCGGACCACCCTGCAGGCCCTGTGCGCCATCTACGACAACGCCAACAGTTTGCACACCAACGCCTACGACGAGGCGGTCACCACACCCACCGCCCAATCCGTACGCCGCGCCCTCGCCATCCAGATGATCATCGACGCCGAGTGGGGCCTGGCCGCGACGGAGAACGCGTTGCAGGGGTCGTACATTGTGGACCAGCTCACGGATCTGGTGGAGGAGGCCGTGCTCACCGAGTTCGATCGCATCTCCGACCGTGGCGGCGTGCTCGGCGCTATGGAGACCGGCTACCAGCGCGGCCGGATCCAGGACGAGTCGATGCTCTACGAGCAGCGCAAGCACGACGGGTCGCTGCCCATTATCGGGGTGAACACCTTCCTCGGCGCGCCGCGTGACGGCGGGCCGACCACCGACTTGGAGCTGGCCCGGGCGACCGAGGGCGAGAAGCAGTCCCAGCTCGACCGGCTCGCCGACTTCAAGACCCGGCACGCCGCCGACGCGCCGGCCGCGCTGGAACGCCTCAAGCAGACCGCGAGCACCGGCGGCAACGTCTTCGAGGCCCTGATGGAGGCCGTCCGGCACTGCACGCTGGGCCAGATCACCGAGGCGTTCTTCGAGGTCGGCGGCCAGTACCGGCGCAACGTCTGAGCGCCGGGCGGTGCGATACTCGCGGGACGTGACGTCCCACTACCCAGGAGCCCGCCCGATGTCCGGAACCGATGTCACCAGCCTGATCGCCTTCGACTCGCTGCTCAGCGAGGAGGAGCGGCTCATCCAGAGCACCGTGCGCGGCTTCGTGACCAAGGAGGTCCGGCCGTTCATCGGCGACTGGTTCGAGCAGGGGAAGTCCCCGGCCGAGCTGGCCCGGGCCCTCGGCGACCTGGGCCTGCTCGGGATGCATCTGACCGGCTACGGCTGCGCCGGCACGAGCGCGGTCGGCTACGGCCTGGCCTGCCTGGAGCTGGAGGCCGGCGACAGCGGACTGCGCAGTTTCGTCTCGGTGCAGGGCTCGCTGTCGATGTACTCGATCTGGAAGTACGGCTCCGAGGAGCAGAAGCAGCAGTGGCTGCCGCAGCTGGCGTCGGGGCGGGCGATCGGCTGCTTCGCTCTGACCGAGCCCGACTTCGGCTCCAACCCGGCGGGCATGCGGACCCGGGCGGTCCGCGACGGCGCCGACTACGTGCTCACCGGCAACAAGATGTGGATCACGAACGGCAGCGTGGCCGACGTCGCGACCGTCTGGGCGCGCGCCGACGACGGCATCCGCGGCTTTCTGGTTCCGCGGGGCACCAAGGGTTTCACGGCCTCGGACATCCACCACAAGCTGTCGCTGCGGGCGTCGACGACCTCGGAGCTGACGCTCGACGAGGTGCGCCTGCCGGCGTCGGCGATGCTGCCCGGCGCCCGGGGCCTCTCCGGCCCGCTGGGCTGCCTGAACGAGGCCCGGTTCGGCATCGTCTTCGGCGCGATGGGCGCGGCGCGGGACTGCCTGGAGACGGCGGTGGACTATTCGCTGTCCCGGATCCAGTTCGACCGGCCGATCGCGGGGTTCCAGCTCACCCAGGCCAAGCTCGCGGACGCGGCCGTGGAGTTGTACAAGGGATTGCTGCTCGCGCTGCACCTGGGCCGGCTCAAGGACGCCGGCAGCCTGCGACCCGAGCAGGTCAGCGTCGGCAAGCTGAACAACGTGCGGGAGGCGCTGACGATCGCCCGGACCTGCCGGACGATCCTCGGCGCCTCCGGCATCACCCTGGAATATCCGGTGCTGCGGCACGTGAACAACCTGGAGACGGTGCTGACCTACGAGGGCACCAGCGAGGTGCACCAACTGGCCATCGGGCAGGCGCTGACCGGCATCTCCGCGTACCGCTGAGGCCGAAGAGCACGCCGTTGGCGATCCAGTCGGCCCGGCCGAACACGCCGCGCATGCGGGGCAGTCGTGACATCTGTCATCGGGTAGCCGGGTGTCCTGCACGGGAACCCGTGCGCCGGGGCACTGCAGCGGTGCCCGCCGGGCCTCGAGACTCGAGGTATGACGAAGTCAGGCCTTGCGGTCGAGGTATGTGAGCTGAGCCGGCGCTACGGCGGGCCGGGCGGGTACGAGGCGGTCCGGGGGATCTCGTTCCGGGTGGAGCGGGGCGAGCTGTTCGCGCTGCTCGGCACGAACGGCGCGGGCAAGACGTCCACTTTGGAGCTGGTCGAGGGGCTCGGCCGGCCGAGCGGCGGCAGCGTGCGGGTGCTCGGGCACGATCCGTACACCCAGCGCCCGGCGGTCCGGCCCCGGGTCGGGGTGGTGTTGCAGGAGGGCGGGCTCCCCTCGGACCTCACGGTCACCGAGACCGCCGCCATGTGGGCCGGCACGCTGACGGATCCTCGCCCGGTCGGTGAGGTGCTCGCCCTGGTGGGATTGGAGCACCGCGCCCGCGTACGCGTGCAGCAGCTCTCCGGTGGCGAACGCCGCCGCCTCGACCTGGCGCTGGCGCTGCTGGGCCGCCCGGAGCTGCTGCTGCTGGACGAGCCGACGGCGGGGCTGGACCCGGAGAGCCGGCGCGACACCCGCCGGCTGGTGCGCGAACTGTCGCGCGAGGGCGTCACGGTGCTGTTGACCACGCACTACCTCGAGGAGGCGGAGGAACTGGCCGACCGCCTCGCGATCATGCACCAGGGGCGGATCGTGGCGGACGGCTCGGTCGGCGACGTGGTGGCCGCCCATCCGGCCCGGATCCGGTTCAGCCTGCCGGCCGGCGTACCCGAGCATGATCTGCCGCCGCTGCCCGGTGCCAGCGTCGCCGCCCAGGACCGGCCCGGTCAGGTCACCATCCACACCAGCGTGCTGCAGCAGACGTTGACGGCGTTGCTGTGCTGGGCCGGCGATCGCGACGTCCAGCTCGCCGGGCTGGACGCCAGGTCGGCGTCGCTCGAGGAGGCGTTCCTGGCGATCGCCGCTGCCGGACCGGCCGCTGCCGAGATCGAAGGGGTAAGCAAATGAGCGCTTCGACCACCACCCGCCCGTTCGCCCCGCACCGGATCCGCTCGCTCGGCCGGGCCGAACTGCTGCTCCTGCGGCGCAACCGGATGGCCCTGTTCAGCACCCTCGGGATGCCGTTGTTGTTCGTCGGGGTACTGGCCGGGGCCGGCCTCGACCAGGACGGCCGGTCCACCGGAGTCACCCTGGTCACCTCCATGCTGGGGTTCGTGCTGCTGGCCGCGGTCTACTACAACCTGGTCACGGCGTACGTGGCCCGCCGGGAGGAACTGGTGCTCCGGCGGTTGCGCATCGGCGAGCTCACCGACGCCGAGATCCTGGCCGGGGTCGCCAGCCCGTCAGTCGCCGTCGCCCTCACCCAATGCGCCCTGTTCACGGTGGGCGGCGCGGTGCTGTTCGACCTGCCCGCGCCGGTCAACGCCCTGCTCCTGCTGCTCGCCGTGCTCGGCGGGGTGGCGGTGTTCGTGCTGCTCGCGGCGGTCTCGTCGGCCTTCACCCGGACCACGGAGCTGGCCCAGATCACCACCCTGCCGATCCTGATCGGCTGCCTGTTGGGTTCGGGGCTGATGCTGCCGCTGGACGAGCTGCCCGGCCCGGTGGCCACCGCGCTGCGGGCGCTGCCGCTCACGCCGGTGCTGGATCTGTTCCGCCTGGGCTGGACCGGCACCGTCGGCCCGGCCGCCCCGGCGGACTTCCTTGGTACGTTCGGCCCGGCCGCGCTGCCCGCCGGGATCCTGCTGGCCTGGGTGGTGCTGGGTACGGTGGCGGTCCGACGGTGGTTCCGATGGGATCCGCGGCGATAGCCGAGTGAGGTGACGATGATCCTGCTGAGGTGGTGGCGCCGGCGCAGCCAGGCGGCGAGGATCGACCTGTTCATCCGGGCCTCGTTCTATGCGAACTTCGCGCTCATTCCGGTGCTGGCCGCCATCGGGCTCAGCCCTGAGCTGGGCGCGGCGAGCTGGGTGGTGTTGCCGTTCATCACGGTGCACATGCTGCTCTGCCTCCTGGTCGTGCGCGCCGGCCTGAACAGCTACCTGGGCCGGCGGCCCCGGCCGACGATGCTGGTGGTGGCCGTCATCGCCCTGACCGCCGCCGGGACGGCCGGCGGCTACCTCGCCTTTCCGGAGGTGCCGCCGGGCGCTATGGGCGGGGTGGCCACCGGCATCCTGACCGTGCTGGCCGGCTGCTGCGTGGCGGCGATCTCCGCGGCGGTGCGCCCGCGGGTGACGGCCGCCGTCGCGGCGGCCTTCTGCGCCGCCGCGTACGGGATCACGGTCGCCCAGGGCGACCCGGCCCTCGACGCGATCATCGGGTACGCGAACCTGCTCGCCGTGGTGGCGATCGCCGGGCGGCTGTCCACCTGGATGCTCGGCGTGGTCTGGGAGCTGGACCGGGCCCGCCAGGTGCAGGCCAGCCTGGCCGTCGCCGAGGAGCGGCTGCGCTTCGCCCGGGACCTGCATGACGTCGCGGGGCGTACGCTATCGGTCATCGCCCTGAAGGCCGAGCTGGCCGCCCAGCTTGCCAGGCGCGGCCAGGACACCGCCATCGACGAGATGCTCGAGGTGCGCCAGGTCGCCGAGGACTCGCTGGCCGAGTTGCGCGCGGTGGTGGGCGGATACCGCTCCGCCAGCCTGGACGTCGAGCTGGCCGGGGCCCGGTCGCTGCTCGCCTCGGCCGGGATAGCGTGCCGGATGATCGGCGACGGCAGCGGGCTGAGCGCCCCGCTGCAGACCACGCTCGGCTGGGCGGTCCGGGAGGGGGCGACCAACGTGCTGCGGCACAGCGACGCGCGGGAGTGCACCATCGCGCTGCGCTGCGACCCCACCGGAACGGTGACGCTGCGGATGGACAACGACGGCGTACGCGGCGAGCCCGGCCCCGGCGGCCGGGTGCGCTTCGGCGGCGGCCTGGTCGGGCTCGCCGAACGGATCGCGGGACTCGGCGGCACGGTGACCGCCGACCGCCGTGCCGACCGGTTCTGTCTCGCCGTCGAGCTGCCACCCGCCGTCGAGCCACAGCCCGTGCTCGCCCGGCAACCGGGCGGCGACGGGGACGGAACGGCGTGAGCGGCGTGCCGATCCGGATCCTGCTCGCCGACGACGAGCACCTGATCCGGGGCGCGCTGGCGGCGCTGCTCGGCCTGGAGGACGACCTGATCGTGGTGGCGCAGGCGGCCACCGGCGCCGAGGCGCTGGGGATGGCGCGCGCGTTGCACCCCGACGTGGCCGTGCTCGACCTGCAACTGCCGGACCTCGACGGGGTGCGCGTGGCGCAGACGATCCAGGCCGAGATTCCGCACTGCCACACGATGATCGTCACGAGCCACGGCCTGCCCGGAAACCTCAAACGGGCACTGACCGCCGGCGTACGCGGCTTCCTGCCCAAGACCGTCTCGGCCGAGACGCTGGCCACTGTGGTCCGAACTGTCCACAGTGGCGGCCGGTACGTCGACCCGCAGCTCGCCGCCGAGGCGATCAGCATCGGAGACAGCCCGCTGACCGGCCGCGAGGCGGAGGTGCTGGAGCTGTCCGCCGAGGGCGCCCCGGTCGAGGAGATCGCGCGGCGCGCCTCGTTGTCGCCGGGCACCGCCCGCAACTACCTCTCCTCGGCCGTCGGCAAGCTCGGCGCCGCGAACCGCCACGAGGCCGCCCGGATCGCCCGCGGCTTCGGCTGGATCTGACATCTGACATCTGTGTTCGCCCGGCGCCGGATCTCGAGCCAGGTGACCGACTAGCCGGGCGGTTGGCCGATCAGGCGGCCGATCGTCTGGGCGGGCGCCTGCATCAGTTCGTCGGCCACCTGCTCGACGAGTTGGCGGATCGTGAAGGTGTAGCCGCTGGCCATCATGGTCTCGGGCATCGAGGCGACCAGCTTGCGGACCGGTCCGCCGACCATGTCCTTGATCCACCGGTCGACCTCGGTGACGATCTCCGGCGCCATCTTTCCCCAGCGCCACTCGGGCAGCGCCGCGTTCAGGAAAGGCACCTCGTGCGGGATGTAGCGCTCGACCGCGGCGTACGGCGGGCCGAAGGCGCCCACGACCTGTTCCGCCCGTTCCCGGATCGGATCGATGCACATGCCGACCGTGGCCGGGTCGGTGAGGTTGAGCACCAGCCGCGACGACCAGAGGAACTCGACCCGCCGGTTCTCCCCGTACTGCTTGGGGTCCTGGCTGCGCAGGCTCGCCTCGCCCTGGCTGGTCGCCGAGACCTGGCCCGGCTGGGCGCCGCCGGCGATGAGGCCGGCCCGGACGGCGTCCGCCCGCCGCTGCCCGAGCGACAGGTTGAAGTCGTCGGTGCCGATCGGGTCGGTGTGGCCGACCACGTCGACGTGGTTGTCCGGGTGCAGGTGCAGGTAGGCGCCGGCCGCGTCGACCTGCGACTGGGCGCCGTCCAGCGCGGCCGAGTCGAACGCGAAGTGCACGACGAGGGCGGTCGGCGGGTCGGCCGGAGCCACCCGGGCGAGCACCGTCTCGCGTTCCCCGGCGGCGCGTGCGGCGATCAGCTGCTCCCGGGCGGCGATCACCGCCTTCTCGGCTTGATCGCGGCTCGCCGAGCTGGTCGGGGCCAGCGGGCCGGCGGGATCGTCCAGGTGGGAGTCGCCCTTGGCCAGCCACGGCTCGGGGTGGTCCTCGCTGACCACCGTCACGCCTTCCCGGCCGTCCCGGTCGTGCAGCGCGGCGCTGACCGCGCCGGCGATGGCGAGCCCGAACATCTTGACCAGTTCCGCCATCCCGCCGATCCCGGCGAGCGCCTCGTTGAGCTGGCCTTCGATCGTTGCGTGGATCTCCTCGCGGGCCTTGCTCTGGCTGAGGCTGCCACGCAGCGACGGAACGCCGCCGGTCATCGGCGGCGCCTGCATCGACGGTGGCCCGAGCCCGGTGCCGAGCTGCAACATCACCTGGGAGACCAGGTAGTTCTCGAGTCGGCTGCGCAGGCTGGCGATGAGGGCCGCGGCCATGCTCGGCGCCAGGCCGGCGTGGAATTCCATGATCTCCCGGCGCGGGGTGCGGATGTGGCCGCCGGAGAACATGTCGGTGAGGAAGTGCTGGCCGAAGGCCTCCAGGAGCTGGGCCCGCTCGAACTCGGCGGGGTTGCCGGCCAGCCCGGCGCCGACGGCCGCCTGCAGCGCGCGGGCGTGGTGGTCGCGCCAGAAGCTCAGCGCGTCGCCACCCGCGGCGAAGTGCGAGACGTTGCGCATCGCCAGGTTGACGTAGATGCCTTCCTGCTTCTTGCGTTCGTCGTCGGTGGAGGCGGGCAGCGCCGAGGTGATCGGCTTGCGTACCTCGTCATGCTCCAGCGCGGCCCGGATCTGCCGCCGTCCCGCCGCGGTTGTCGCCGCCTGTTGCAGGTCCTCCACGCTGCCGATCTCGTCGCCGGCGATCGCCACGACCTGGCCCCAGGTCAGGGTGAGCCCACCGCCGAGGTCGATGACGGCCTTGGTCGCGTCGCCGAGGCTCTCGTGCTCGAAGCCGGAGAACCGCTGCACGGCGTGCCGCGGCCCGCCCGCCGGCCAGGACTGCCCGCCGGGCGGGCCCGGCGCCGGGTCGGGCGTGCTTCCCCGGGCCCGCAGCAGCGCCCCGGCGGCGGCCTCCGCGGCCTGCTCGTGGGTGTCGCCGGGCCGGCTGACGGCCGGCCCGGCGTGGCCGGCGGCCGCGCCGGGATCGATCGCGGCCGCGTTGACTTCGCCGGAGCGCTGCTGGATGGTGTGGGTGACCTCGTGGGCCAGCAGCCGGTAGCCCTGCTCCGAGGCGGGTTGATAGGCACCCGACCGGAAGTAGATGTCCGGCCCCGTGGTCAGGGCGCGGGCGCCCAGGTCGCGGGCCAGGCCGTCGGCCGCCGAGTCCGTGTGGATCTGCACACCGTCCAACGCCGCGCCGGTGCCCGCCTCCAGGTCCCGTTGCACCGGCCCGGGCAGCGGCTGCCCCCGGCCCGCCTCGGCGGACAGCCGGGCCGCGAGGTCACCGCCGGTGCCGGGTGCGCCGGCCGCGGAGCGCTGCACCAGGCGGGCGACGGCGGCGTTTCCCGCGGACAGCAGTGCCGGGCCGCCGCGTTGCTCCGGCGGTCGGCGAGGGGCCGGCGCGAGTTGCGCCTCGGCCGCCGGCGCCGGCACGCGCTCAGGAAACACCGCTCTCTCCGGCATGGTTCCGGCTTACCAGCCCGCGGACCCCGGGCGCACCGGCCAGCCGGGCAGGCATAGGGGCACAACTCAGGGCGCGAGCCATACTCCTTCGCCGGCGGTGCGGTGGTAGCCGAGCGACTGGTACACGGCGTCCACGAGGGACTGGCCGCGGGCGTTGACGCCCAGCCCGGAGCCCTGCCGGTTCATTGTGTAGCCGAAGGACATCCGCGCCCTCGGGTCGGCGAAGCCGAAGCTGCCGCCCATGCCCGGATGCCCGAACGCCTCCTCGGCGATCAGCACGCCTTCCCGGTCGGCGAGCGGCAGGTACCGGTTGTCCGTGCCCTTCACGTAGCCCATCGTCCAGCGGGTCGGCACCAGCAGCACCGCGTCGACGGAGGTGGCCGCGGCGACCGCACCCATCCGGTACAGCTGCTCCGGGCCGACCAGCGTGACGCCGTCCGCCGCGCCGCCCAGCGCCAACGGCCGGTACATGCCGGCCAGGCCACGGGCGTTGGTGATGCCGCCGACCGCGCCCATCTCCGCGGCGTGCGCGGCCCGGCTGTCCGATTCGCCGGGAACCATCATGTATCCGCCGCTGTTGACCAGCATCAGGCCCTGCACCGATGCCGGGTCGCTCAGCGCGGCCACGTACAGGCTGGGGACCGGGTCGCCGGGGGCCGGCGGGTCGGCCGGGATCGTCGGCGCGACCCGGGGCTCGTGCTCCGCCGGCAGGCCGAGCCAGAATTCCAGGCCGAGCGGGCCGGCCACCTCGTCGGCGAAGAACCGGCCCAGCGACCGCCCGCTGATCCTCCGGACCACCTCGCCGACCAGGAAGCCGAAGGTCAGCGCGTGGTAGCCGGCCCGGGTGCCGGGGCGCCAGAAGGGCTGTTCGGCGGCGAGCGCGTCGACCATCAGCTGCCAGTCGTAGAAGCAGCCGGCCGGCAGCGGGTCGCGTACCGCCGGCACCCCGGCCTGGTGGCTGAGCAGGTGCCGGACCAGCACCGCCTCCTTGCCGTTCTTGCCGAACTCGGGCCAGTAGTCGGTCACCGGCGCGTTGCCGTCGAGCTGGCCGCGGGCGGCCAGGATGTGCGTGCACAACGCGGTGGCGCCCTTGGTCGCCGACCACACGTTGCCGATGGTCCGGGCGTCCCAGGCCCGTCCGGTGGCCGGGTCGGCGGTGCCGCCGTACAGGTCGGCGACGGTCTCGCCGTCGACCGTCACGCACACCGAGGCGCCGATCTCGCCACGCTCGGCGAAGTTGCGCTCGAACTGCTCCCGTACGGAAGCGAAGCGGGTGTCGCAGGTGCCTTCGATCGCCATGCTGCGATCGCAGCACCGTGGCCGGGCCCGCCATAGTAAGGAGTCCCCAACTGATAACAGCAAGGTAACTTGTCTGACATGACGCTGGTCGCTCGGGAGGCGGAGCTGGCACAGGTGCTCGACGCCGCGCTCCGGGTGCCGACCGCCGGGCTGGTGGTGGCCGCGGTCTCCGGTGCGGCGGGCATCGGCAAGTCCGCGCTGCTCGCCGAGGTGGCCGACCGGCTGACCGCCCGGGGCTGGCGGGTGCTCACCGTCGCCGGCGACCGGTTGGAGCGGCAGATCCCGTACGGCGTGCTGGCGACGGCCGTCCGCGCGCTCGCGCCGGACAACGCGTACACCGAAGGCCTGCGCCAGGATGCCCTGGCCGCGCTGGATCCGGACCGGACCGCCGAGCCGGACTCCGCCTTCGCCCGCGCCTGCGCGGTGCTGACCCGGCTGCTCACCGCCCTGTCCGCGGCCGGGCCGATGGCGGTGATCGCCGACGACCTGACCGATCTGGACGACGACTGTCTCGCCCTGTTCACCGTGGTGCTGCGCCGGCTGGTCGCGGCCCCGATCGCGCTGGTCACCGCGGCGCGCAGCCATCTTGCCCAGCCGCGGCCCGGCGCGGACGAACTGCTGGCCCGGCTCGGCGAGCGGGCGGAACTGGTACCCGTGCGGCTGGGCACGCTCGCCGGGGACGACCTCGCCGCGGTGGTCACGCCGGTGCTGGGCGCGCCGCCGGACGAGGCGCTGGCCGCTCAGATCCACCACCGAGCCGACGGCAACCCGTTCTTCGCGATCGAGATCGCCCGGTCGCTGGCCGAGGGCCGGCTGCTGATCGAGGAGGGCGGCCGGGCCCGGCTGGCGGGGCCGGCCGGCCAGATCCCGCTCGAGCGTCGCGACGCGGTGCTGCGCCGGGTGGTCCCGCTGGCGCCGGCGGCCCGCTCGGTGGCCGGCGCCCTGGCCGTGCTGCGCGCGATCGAGCTGGACCGGATCGGCCTGGTCGCCGAGCTGGCCGGCGAGCCGGAGACGGCCGTCGCGGCCGCGTTCGATCAGCTGGTCGGCGCCGCGGTGGTGGTCCG
>Ga0307515_10012782_pt1 | contig 15759 bp, 14 predicted proteins | sample 17_EM_MG_FD_194513 | JGI IMG/M metagenome (GOLD analysis project Ga0307515, IMG submission 194513) | Populus trichocarpa ectomycorrhiza microbial communities from riparian zone in the Pacific Northwest, United States - 17_EM | ecosystem: Host-associated > Plants > Roots > Unclassified | place... | reverse complement strand
ATTTATGGTTTTTAATTTAAATATTGTAGATTTAACTATTGTTATTATATCATGAAATAAATAATACTTTATATAAAATATTTTTCATTGTTCCATTAAACTATCTACAATTTCATCACGTATGAAATATATCTGACAAGGACTGCAGTTTTTTTGGTTTCTTAAGTGCGCGACAACATCAAGTAAAATATAATTGGAACAAAATTGGAATTGCGATCAAATTCTGCAAATGCTACGTCATCAAGCGGTCTCTGTCTAATTTATGTAGTGTCATTGAATAATATTAAACACTAGTTTTTCGAATAAAACACAATTAACAAATTAAAAATAATTTTTATTTTTTATTTTACTGGGTCGGACCCGATTCAATGCATGTTAAGCTTTGGACCGAATCTGGTCCGACCGAATCTGGTCCGACCGGAACAGTGTAGCATGCTACATGCTAATTGCACTGTTCACTGAACAATGCAATTAGCATGAACAGTGCACGAAAAGCAGGAATTCCTTGCTTTTCTTTCCCTGCGTCTCGGACGCAAAAATAATATGGGACCCATGCACAGTAAATCTCGTTTTCATCTTTACCAGACAGTTTAAATCTGTGATTTAATTAAAACGCAGCCGCAGCCGCGTAAACAAATGGGCTCTAAGTGGCATTGCAGTCGAGTAGTGTTGTGTGTTGTGATGTGACTAAGAAAGAGAGATGAAATATTGGGTTCCTTCTTTCTAAAAAAAACCTATTTTCTTTAAATTCATTATATATAGTTAATAGCAAAAATATAATTTTTACCAATTTTATAGAAACAAATATATACATATATTACACATAAATCTCGAGTTCAATATGGGTAGAATTTTGAATCGAGTAGAGCAATATGCTATAAAAATATGGTATTCATAACCATATTAAGTTAATAATTTAGTGGTCTTGGTTAATGAGCTTTAAATTTTCATTGACAAAATTCATGTATCTTTATGAATTGATACATTAGAATTGTTACAAAAGTCATGTATCTTTATAAGATACATTAGTTAAAGTCATGTATCTTTATGAATTGATATTTGATTTTCCTAAATACATTAGATACATTTACCAATATCATATACCATAAATATTAATATATCATGAAGTTAATGTATCATATTGTTTAAGATAAATAAAGAGCGTATATCTATCTTAAAGAGAGATAAATGATTATGTATATATTTATGACTCTTTGATGAATCGAGTCACTTAGACAATTATTCCTTTATCCAATCGCATATTTTTTTTATAACAATTTCATCACTCGTGTCAAATATTAGAGTGAGTAAAGAAGAGAAGATCAAGTTGTTTATGTATAATTGAACATTGATATTAGAAAGTCAAAAGATACGAATAAGGAAATCATAGTAGAAGGAATAGGTATTTATGATAAGCATATTGGTTAAAATGGTGCAAAGTATGAAAATTACATATATATATATATATATATATATATATATATATATAAAAAGTTATGATTTATGTGTTTATAAAATAATAAAGATCCTCATATTATCTAACACGTGATAATATTATGTATATTATACATACATGTCATGATCAACTATTATGATTTTTTTATGGTTAAATTGATAATCACCAAAGCAACCTATTCATATGACATTGAAGTACAATTGATTAGATAATTTTTTATGAGGTTATGATTGTAAAAGTATAAATTGTCCAAAAGGTACTTATATTTTTATAATTTTAGTCAAAATTGAAATGTTGATACCCAAAGGTATTAGTATCTCAATTTTAACAAGTTTATGATGTTACAAGCCCATGAGCATAATAAGTGAATTGTTTAATACTTAAAAGTGTTTAACATCTCCTTCATGACATGACATTAAAGTATGACAGAGTGAATTAATGGCATGCCTTTTTATATCATAAAGAATGGATATGACAATGCAATGAATTGCTTAATAAAATATATGTTAGTGTCACTTTAAGGTTTTACTAAGCAACTACTTTAACTTTCTTTTTGGACCATATGTCAAATATTTCAGAGTTAAAAGGTTCTAATTTTTCATATTGGAATGAACATATACTCATTACTTTAGAGTGTTTAAATTTAGAATTATATCTTTGCATGACTGACATAAGTTCACCTCAAGAAAAAAGCCTTATGAGAATTGTGAACTTTTCAATAGATTAAGTCTCATTATTATAAACATCAAAATTGTTAAGAATCTTTATAAGTCAATTCCTATATACGATAAGGCGTATGAATACTTGGCATCAATCAGGAAATAATTCCAAGGTTTTGATAAAGAATTGATATGTATTTTAAAGACAACTTTGATTGCTAAAAGATATAATAGAGTTACTAAGATGATGATTGCAAACCCATTAACTAAAGCACTAATATCTAGAGTGTATAGTAAGCTTGTAAAGTCTATAGGTTTGACTAATAATTCCTAGTTATGTTTAACTAATATGACTAATTGTTCCTTTTCTTATCTCTTAGTGCATAATATTTGACGATGAAAAAGATGTAATGCTTTGAAATATTAGTGTCATTATTTATAACATGAACATGATGCATAGTTCGTAGTCTTTCTCATTAAGAACTTATCTTAATAAGTATTAGTATTGTGATACATATGAGAAATTATGTAACGTAATTTATGCAAAACCATCATGATCCATTTTAATTGTTTGTTTAGTTAAGTGTTACTTTTTTTTCTTTATTATCAACATGTATAAATTAATCCATAGATGAACTTAATATGATCATTCAATCGAGTGGGATAATGTTGTAAAATATGACCTTCATGACCACATTAAGTTAATAAATTTAATGGTCTTGGTTCATGAGTTTTAAATGTTCATCGACAAAAATCATGTACTTCATTAATTAAATTTATAAGATACATTGTCCAAAGTCATGTATCTTTATAAATTGATATTTGATCCCTCTAAATATATTAGATATACTGACTAAAGTCATGTATCATTAAGTTGATATATCCCAATGCTCAAGATGAATAAAGAGGATAAATTTACCTTATATAAAGATAAAAAGGCCATATATATATATGATTATTTGATAAATTAAGTAACTTAGACAATCATATGAAGGGCTCTTAGTCCGTTTCTCTTTTCAGGTATTTTTTATAACAATTCCATCACGTATCAAATATTAGAGTACGTAAAGAGAAAAAAGATTGAGTTATTTCTGCATAATTAAAACTTGATCTTAGAAAGTCCAAATATATAAAGAAAAAGATCAAGATATAAGGAATGTGTACTTGTTTTAAGCATCTAAATTATTGGTTGACGTGGCACAAGGTAAAAAAAATTACTTATACATATATATTTATGATTTATGTGTTTATAAAATAACAAACATCCTTATCTTACCTAACACAATAAGTTTTAGATTTTATTTTTAAAATATTTAAATAAAGATATTACCACGAATGATATCATGCAAAGGTAAAACATCTATTTTAGTTTGAATTCTTTTTCTTCCTCTATATTCTTTTAACTTCAAGACAATGAAACCTAACAAAGTGAAAAGTTAAAGTGCATTCGATATCATTTTTTTTTTAAAAAAAACTTATTGTTTGACTTTTTTTAGTTTATTTATTTTTTTATAAAATACATTCAATTTCAATTAAAAACTTAAATTAGTAGAGCCAATGTTCAAGTTTAAAGGCACAATCTTATCATTTACTTGATCTTGTATAAAATATAAAGTCAAAACTACGATGAAAGTTTTTATATATAAAATATAAGGAAGAGAAAAAATTTATGTTCCACACAATTTTGATATTCAATGAGTATTTGAATTGATGTGATGTTAGTAGATTCAAATTCAATCAAGTTTGATGTAAATCTTGTTTAAGCGTCTTTATTCACCAAAATACTCAAACTCGATCAATCAAGTGGCTATCTAATATTCGATCTTCGAACATTTAATACTTATTTATCACTCATTTACCATTTTATAGTTTACTTGTTAATAATCCATATCTGTTTAGCATTTGCCTATTAAAGATGAACAAAAATTAAACATAAAATTGTAGATGCTAGGAAATAAGCCTTGATGAAGTTGTGAAAACTTCAAACAGGAACTAAGCTTTTTATGGTTGTGTTCTGGGTTGGTGGAGTGATTGAGCTTGGTTTTGGGTCCATAATTTTTCCTGCAAAACAAATTTTACGTCAGAATAAAGAAACTTTCAATGCTTAAGTTAATAAATATTATAAAAAAAGATTATGTGTGTGAAAGAGAGACTATACAAAGCATTAGAGTAGAGAAAACTAGCGTGACATTGGTGGATGATTTGGTGTTTATTATTAGTTGTAGAGCTAACAATTCATTAGATTTTTCCATAATAGGTGATTTATGTTTTGTGAGCTTATAAAATATAATGAAAAGTTGACATGTTTGTATAAAAATTCTTTCTCAAAAGAGGCTAAACATTTATTTTCATTATAATTCGATTTTTCACTTTATGCATATATGCATGGAGTAATTGTTTTTTTGAAAGACACAGTAAAAATATTATGAATCTTAAAACTCTCGTAAGAATATTTTTTTTAATCAATCATATGTACACTTAATTTAAAAAATTAGTTCAAAAATTTCACACATACATATTATAAAAGTCCTGGGTTTACTCATCAAAGGTCACCAGTTCGAGTGTCATAAATTTTAAAGCCACTAGAGACTTACATGGTCGTTAACTTCAGGATCTCAAAGGATTAGTTGAGGTGCGCGTAAACTGGTCTGGACACCCACTATTATTAAAAAAAAAATCAAGTAAATTAAATTCATCCCTTGTTATATTTTGCCAAGAAAAGGACAAAATAAAAATAACACCACTGAACTTTTATTTAGCGGTCCAGGCATGTTTTGGAAAAATATATCTCAGGTTAATCTATATTTAGTTGGTAAACGATTTACATTTGAACTATTTTTTTCCCCTGCAAGATTTGAATTCAAGATTTCTTTTAAAATTAAAGACCTAATAATATCACTTGAGTAACGTGTGATTGAGCTTATTTAAATTCATCCACGCAATTCTCAAATTTAAATTAATTGGAAAACAAATTCCTATTATTTTCCAACCTGAGCCAATGATAAAAAAATTAAAATTGTGACGAATTTTACAGTGAAAAAAGTAGTTTTCGTACCATTAAAAAAGAATTTAAATTAAGAGAGTTAGAAAAGAACAGTGTTTAAAAGTAAATAATGATATTTTATTAATTATAATCCATGTTCATTTTAAAAAAATTATAAATAAAAATAATTTTATGATAAGTTATGCATTTATTTTTACTATTTATATTTATTTTTTCTTTAAAATATCATAAATGTTTTTCGAGAAGTACCCTCAGATTTTATTTGTTTCTGAGTAGTAAAAAGTTTTTATAAAAATATGATTTTTTTTAATTAATTGTTTTTTGTGTTTTTAAATTTTTTTAATGTTTAAAATAAATTTTTAAAAATAAAAAATATTATTTTAATATATTTTTAAATAAAAAAACAAACAATCAAATTCATCCATTAAACGCAAAAACCCATCAATAACCGTCCATCCTAATCATACATCGGCTGGACCAACCAACCACCACCACAATGATCTCCATTTTATTAGTCACTGATTATTATTATTACTAAAAACTAAAAAGAGAATTTTTGCTACATAGAGTTAAAAATAATAATAAAAAATAATTCCATGTGTTTTTTTCTACTGAAACCAGCGACTATAGTACGACGGCCCACAGCGTCTGGTTCCTGAACTCCCAGCACCTCCACCCGAAAAATACCCAGAATTGAACCCTAATTTTGTGATCCTTCTCTCTCTGAAAGTCCCACGAATTTATTCATTTGTATTGAAAATTCGAACAAATAATTCCCTTTCCCAATCTTTGCCCTAATCATTTTCAAATTAACATCTCTGTCCTTAACTGAAACCAGCTCACGTGTATTTTATTTTTGGGTTATTAGTTTCTGTGGATCAAGTTTCGATTCTTAGCTCGATTTCGAGGATTTCAACAAGGGGTAATTAAATCGCCTGATTGTATTTGCGTGGTTTCTGTTAATTTTAGCCGTTAATTTGCATGATTAAGCTGAATTTCAAGGTTGCCTTTTCTTTTTCTTTTCTTTTAGGGTTTTGATTGATCAGTTTCTATTTACAGATTGCCATTACCTGAATTTCTTTTCATTTTTAGGGATTTGGTTAATTCATACGGTTTATGTCTCATTTTTTACTATTTCAATAAATGATTAATTCATAATCTAGGGTTTCTCAAAATGAATTATAGTCTCCGCAAATAGTTTTGGATATGATGATAACTATTATGGAGAAGTTAGAATCTATTGAAAGTTTGAAGCTTTGCTGTGTTGGATATGCTTCTGCAGCTTCTGCTGTGGCTTTGTTTTTTGGGAATTTTTATTACCCTTGAAATTAAAACTTATATGGAGGCACAAATATGATATATATTATTCTTTTTCTTCCTTCAGTAATTTGACTGTAAATTGTAGTTGGAGTCAATTCATGGGTTTGTAATGATGAGAATGATGGCTGTTATATTGTAGGATGGTGTGAGGAATTGTTGGAAGGTTATATATAATAATGGGTAGCAGTGATATGGATAAAACAGGAAAGGAGAAGGAGGCCAAGACACCATCTGCTGCTTCTACACAGGTCTACTTGCGTGTTTTTTGAATACTTTGTTTTTTGTCATAGAATAAACTATTCTCATATGTTTTTCACTCTGTTGCTGAAAAAATGTGATATTTTTATGCTCCTCAGGAACAGCCTTCAACTGCCGGTGCTGCCACTGTAAATCCAGACTGGTCTGGGTTTCAGGTTCTATTAAGGAAGACCTTTTCTTGGTTTCTTTTTCAAAGATAATTCTGGTTTCATACTTTAGCAGGCTTATTATACAGATTGGTTGTTTCTTTAACAGGCCTATTCTCATATACCTCCACCAGGGTTCTTGGCATCAAGTCCCCAAGCTCACCCATATATGTGGGGGGTTCAGGTACCAATGATTTTGTATTTACCTTATCCAGTATGCATTAGTTGTTATTAAAACCTAATGTAAAACTATAGAGGCACTAAATTTGGGTGTTGCAAGAAAAAAGTGTAATTAACTTCTAATTATCTTAGCCTCGAAATGGACTCAATTGTGTCAGGCATCTGACCATTTGAAAGATAAATGAGTTTACAGGTCACATGAATGCCTGTTTTGTCCTTGTCTGTTTTGACAACCTTGAGACTGCTCGTCTGACTGGTCTTGTGAAGTAGCATAGTCAATGTGGTTTGTTTTCCTTTTTAATAATTGAAATATAACATATTGGTCAGACAATTTGCTTCAGAGATCTGCATGATTCTTTTGTCATACTAACTGCGCTTCTATCAGAAAAAACTACTTTTCTTATGGGTTTCTTTGGCAATCATGAAAGCATCTGGGAATCATGGCTGCTTCACTTCCAGGACCTTTAGCTGGCCTTCTTGCAGCTCCATTTTGATTTGAACGCCAGCTTGAAATTTGATTTCTAGCCTGGCTAAAACAATCCAAAATTAGTTGCGTTAATGATTAGATGCAGCTCATAGGCAGCATGCTTTTTAGTTCATTGAAATGCCATTATTTAGCCGGTGCTTTCTATACCTGTAGCCAAAAGATGTTATAGATTGTCTTTGGGTCACATAAAGATATTAATCATCAAATTACATGAAGCTTTAGATTGTTTGCATGTTAATTTCATTTGCATCTTTTCAAGTATATTTATATCTCTCAGGAAATTTAAACATCCTCCTTCAGCTTCTGTAATTTCACCTTTTGGTTGGTAATTGTCACAGTTCCCATGTAAATTTTAAATTGCAGCACATTATGCCTCCCTATGGTACCCCACCACATCCATATGTTGCAATGTATCCTCACGGTGTATATGCTCATCCGTCCATTCCCCCGGTAATTTGTTTTCATTATGCTTAAGATTTTTTCTCTCAAATTGACACCATCAAATCCAGCAAAAGTTAATCTTATCCTAAATCCATGTAGGGTTCTTATCCTTTTAGTCCTTTTGCAATGCCTTCTCCAAATGGTATCGCTGAGGTTTCTGTGAGTTTCCTTTACTAAGTTTCTTCTGGAATAATTGCAAACGACAAGGCATCTCTTTTTCTGCATGTCAACATAAATTTAACTTGTATGTTTGAATGTCTGATTTAGGGAAACACTCCTGGCAGCATGGAAGCCGAAGGAAGACCATCTGATGCCAAGGAAAAATTACCTATTAAAAGGTCCAAAGGAAGCTTGGGCAGTTTAAACATGATTACTGGGAAGAATAATGAGCATGGGAGAACAACAGGAGCATCTGCTAATGGAGCTTATTCGAAAAGGTAATGATGGACATATGTAACATGCATGGCTGTGACGTATGTTGATAGATGAATTTTACCTAGTGTTTTTTGGGCTACAAATGTCGTTGAGCTCTGCTTTGTGGTCCAAGTTCACCATTTATTGATGATTTTTTTTGTTAGATGGAAGGAAAATAGCAGGGTAGGATCATGTGTCTCAGATTTTTTGTGACCACCATTACCTTATCATAACTAATTGTAGAAAGGGTGTCACTCTGCATTTACTTATTATTGCTGCCATGACATTTTCCTAATAATCTGACATTGGAATTAATCTTGATATGTAGTGCTGAGAGTGGAAGTGAAGGCACAAGTGAAGGAAGTGATGCGGATTCTCAGAGTGTAAGTGCATTAAGATCATTTGTTTATCTTAGTTTTATTAAATGCCTCACATGATTGATTGGCATGCTTGGCGCCATTCTTTTTTGCATCAGCCACTTAAATGTAGAATTTGTGGTTAATCAAACTTATGCCCCATCTTAATTCTTTAGCATTACCTGGATGATTGGACAAGAAAGTTCTTTGGGCTGTCTGTGTGGAGCAATATTGCCACTAATAACAGTGGTATTATTTTGAGCATGGAATTTGTGATCATAATAGGGTCAATGATAGAATGTTGATTGCCATTTCCTGTTACCTTTTCTTCACTCATGTAGGAATACATATATCTGGTTCATGATCACATGTCTCTGGGAATAATTATTACTGGTGTTAAATGTTATGGGGACAGTTAATCTGTATAGAAGCCAGTATTAGACATTTTTTTCGCACGCTGCACTTATCACCTTTGAATTGACACGTTGAAAATCACTTACATGAGTAATCTTGTTCTGGTTGCTTTGCATCCTTGTTATTCCACAAACAAATGAACTTTCTCAATTAGTGTTTTGTGCAATGAAACTTGATTGCAATATAGGTATATGAAATGCTAACTACAAGATGCCCAAATGAAAGAAAGAAAGAAAGAAAACAAAATTGCAATTAGTCTCAATATATCAAGAAAAGCTTCATAAAGTTTTCTTAGAATATAGGCTTGTTCCAAATCCATTTATCCTAAATAAAATTTTCTATTCCTGTCATCATTGCATGCTGCTTATCCCAAATAAAGTTAATAAGGTTTTTGTACTTGTCATTCATCATCTAATGGACTTGGTTGCTTATGGATGTGGGGGCACCTTTTCTTTATCTGTATGCATCTTATAATATCATATTCACACGCTTCATTTTCCTCTACTTTTGTAGGACTCACAAATGAAGTCAGGTGGCAGACAAGATTCTCTGGAAGGTTTGATTATGATCATATTATCTTTAGTGAAGTCATCATACTGAGTGTTGCATGTTTATTGATAAAGAACTTTATTACAACAGAAACATCTCAGAATGGTGGTTCTGCACATGCTGCTCAGAATGGAGGACAGGGTGCATCTACAATCATGAATCAAACAATGGGTGTCCTGCCAATATCTGCTGCCAGTGCCCCTGGAGTTATACCTGGTCCCACAACCAACTTAAATATTGGAATGGACTATTGGGGAGCCCCTGTTGCTTCTAGTGTTCCTGCAATTCGTGGGAAGGTTCCTTCTACTCCAGTTGCTGGAGGGATTGCTACTGCTGGATCACGGGATGGTGTTCAATCGCAGCATTGGTTACAGGTTAATTTTAGTCTTTAAATTGTTGGTTTCAAATTGATGGAAATACTTTGTTTCTATAGTTTGCACCTACCTACATGAGTTTTGTTTTGATGCACCTGCCAATGCATTCGCATGGCCTTATACTTATTTACTATAGAGTCAACTAACTCCTTGCTGTTTGAGACTGTAATTATATTGGAACATCTGTAATGTAGATACTCTCAGAATAGGAGAAGCAATATTCACTGGCATAGGGGGCTCTCCAGATTCTCAACACCTAAAACCTGAAATTAATTGAACAGGCCACACAGTGAAATAAAATCATCTAAAAATGCTGCTCCCACTGCTTTTCTGAGGCCATACCTTAGTGAAATCATGCTTTTGCCATGCTCATTCATTCAGCGTTCTAAATTAACTCTTATACCATGAAAGATCATAGTATTTCAAGGGAGTTTCCATGCAAAAATTGGATTTGTTGGATTTTTTTCTTATCTAATGTCAAGGTCTATTGCTATATTTGATAGTGATATTCTAGATGTTCTTCTATGAAGAAATTCAGTTTTTATCTTCTGTGTTTTTAAATATTTTTTATGCTCTCCAATTGAGTTGTCTCAAATGGAATGAATTTAGATTCTGTTAGACATGACTTATAGAAACTGACTTTGGATTTTGAGTCATAATTCACGAGTTGTTTTTTGTTAAATAACTTATGACAAAAATAAGTTAAAATGACTATAAGTTAGAAGTATGTATGGTAAAAATGACTCAAGGCAACTTTTTTGAAGAAAAGATGTGGTATGAGTTAGAATCTATAAGTTTTAGAAGTTAAAAATTTAACTTTTGATTAACTCAAAATTTTGATCCATGTCAAAAGTTATTTTTTAACCAAATATATTTATGACTTTTCTATGAGTCAAAAGTTAAAAAGTAACTTGAATCAATCTGCAAAAGTCATACCAAATGGAGCCTTGGTCTTTCATTTCAAGTTCACAGCTTTTGAGGTGAAGTTTGAATTATCAGTTGCCATACATGGTTATTGGATTATGTGTAAAACTAATTCTTTCCAATCTTTGTTAGAGATCTGAATCAGACCCAAGTAGAACGACATGGATTATTTTGTTAGGAGCCAGAAGTTGTTGTCATACTTTTGTATTTTCAACTGTTACACATCTATAATGAGTCCTCTCATCTTGTTTTTCTGGGTGTAGGATGAAAGAGAGCTTAAGAGACAGAGAAGGAAGCAGTCAAACAGAGAATCTGCTCGCCGGTCCAGGTTGCGTAAACAGGTATCGAAGTGTTCCTTAATATCAATTCATTGGGTATGTCAAGCTACGTGCTCCTATATCAATTCATTGGCTTGCATGCATGCTTTTGAGTCAGGCTGAATGCGATGAGCTGGCCCAACGTGCTGAAGTTTTAAAAGAAGAAAATGCCAATCTTAGATCAGAAGTAAATCGGATCAAGAGCGAGTATGAGCAGCTTCTTGCAGAGAACGCCTCTCTCAAGGTGATGTTTTAATCTTTGATTTGATTTGTTGAATTCTGGTGTCTTCTATCTCAACCAGTCATCATCTAAATATCCTGCACGTGACATATAATGAAGTTTAATGCATTGCAAGGTGGGGTCCCTGAAAGAGGCTTTACAACCATAGCTATGATTCATGAATTATTGGATCTGAGCACTTTGATTTCACATGTTGGAAAATAAACATACAAGTTGTTTGAGTGAGTGGACAGAATTAAGTGGCAAATTAACCGGATTTCATGGGAACTTTTCCATGAAAAATTTCAGTTGGACCAAAAATACCTTTCATTTCGACTTGAGTACAAGTAGGCTGTTGGTTGATGATGATGAGCACCTTTTACAAATGACACTTGGGGGGATCCCGATGAAGGTCCTGAAGGGATTAAAATCTTTAATGCTAATTGCAGATAATTTTTGAACGGCATTGAGACAGCACAAATTCATTAGCCACCTCAGAAACAAGAAACTGTGCTTGTATAAAGTGGTTTTCTAATACAAATTCGGTTGCTATTACAGGAGAGGCTCGGGGAAGTTCATGGACAAGAAGATTCCAGGGCTGGCAGGAATGACCAACATACGAGCAATGATACACAACAGACTGGACAAACATAGCTTCTTCAGGGTGGTCTCTAGGATCTAGGTACTCTGTTTTCATGCAGCTTTGAAGGAGCATAACCTAACCAATTAGCAACAGGAGTTTTCTTCATATTTTACATAGCATCTAGTTTGAATTTATCGAAGCTGACCTTTGTAGTTTTAGGATATGTTCATCTCATATCATCCTAAAATTCTTATTGGGTCCATCTGTAACCCTTGAAGACCTAGGATGGGATGCAGAGTGAAATTTGAGTTGTACCCTGTTTTAAGAGGGCAGTATCCACACTTTTCTTATGTTTATCTGTATTAAAAAACTTGGTTGAGGATGGTGTTAATTGTTAAACTTAACTGTGCTATATTCTATATAAATCCCTAAATACAGTGTGCCTGGTTCTTATGTTTTGCTGCTCGGGTGCTTCTGACCCTGCATTTCTAATTTGACATCTTAAATTGAATCTATCTTATTTTGCAAGTGATATAAAATGCTCATGCTGTGGTAAAGAGAGAGACTCTAAATTTATCATGCTATCTCATCCGAGTATTGGCTTCAAAGCTATACATAATTGGTGGAATAATAAAAAATATTCTTCTGAAGTTTATAGTTTATTTCATGCTACAATTGCTGATAGTAGTGAAATCATTTCTCTTCCAAGATTAAGATATGATTTCTGTCGAAATATTGGCCATATAGTTCATGTCAAAAGGCACACGGTCCACGGTATTAGTGCTTAGAACTTGAAATAGGAAATCTTTATCAGGAGATATCATTTTCTCTTGTCTTTTGAAAAAGAAAAAAGTGAAATTGTTTAGTAACATGGCATCAATGAAAAACACTGGCAGCCATACGTCTGAATTATTTTAATTCCCTAGTATGCGTGCTCGGAGGAGGAGATGAATCGAGTGTATTCTACTGCTTTCATCTTTTGACTCTCATTTAATCATGTTACCTTTTATTCCCTTTCACTCTAGATTTTTACTTCCTCATCCAAGAGATCAATTATGATCACTCTTTTTTTACTACTTTTGCTTGGTTTTTGTTTCCCTTTACCTTATTTCTAAGGAGAAAGAAATCTTTTATTAGAAAATCTTCATAAATATATCAATTGAACCATGAATACTGTGCAAAAAGATTTAGCTTTCGGCCTCCAATCTTGAAATAAGAATAAAATAAAACATTGTTCCTGTTGGGTTGGCCCATTTTTATGTCATGTTCAAGATAAAAAAGAAAGAAAGAAGCGAAACAGGAAAAAAGCCGAGAGTATCCATACCAGATGTGAGACTTCGAGGTGGTTTGTTTTTCTTATTAAAACTCTGCTGATTATGTTTTAAAAATATATTTGATGTAAAGAATTATTAAATTAATATATTTTTTGTGTTTTTTATAAGAATTTTAGTGTGTTAGAATTAAAACAATTTTTAAAAAAATTATTTTAATATATTGACAAAAATTATTTTTAAAAATCATACTACATGGTATTTGATATTGTATTTCAATTGTATTTTTAAAAATTTTAATTTTTTTAAAATTAATTTATTTTTGTTTTTGAACGATTTTAAATTGTTAATATAAAATAATATTATTTTAATATAACTTTTAAAAAAATTCTTTAAAAAATAAACTCACCCACCCGTGATCATGCACAATTCAACAACCACAATTTCTCTCCAGTATCACCATCAGAACGGTTCTCAATATCTCCTTCCATCTACCTTTTGGATTTGGTAAAAGTAAAGAAGAGGAAATAAAAATATGCAGCAGATAAGAGGAGGAGGAGCAAGCGAAGTGTTGTCGGTTTCTATCCCTTCAACTTCAACAACTGGAGGAGCTCTCAAGTCTCCTCAACTACTTGCGCAGAACTTCCATTCTCTGTCCTTTCTCTCTCCTCCTTCCCATCTTACTAAAGTAAAAAATCATAATTCTCTCCATCTGTTGCCTGTACTTTCATATTCTTGGTTATGCTTTTCATGTTGTAATAATGGGAAACAAGTGTTTGTCTCTCTCTGTGTGTATGTTGGTTCTTGATCATTCATGTACTTGATGTTCTTCTCATGATAATTTTTTTTCTTTGTGTTTTCTTTTTCGTTCCTCTTCCTCATTATTTCAATGGAAAGCCAGTCTTTGAATTTGGAATGCTTGATAATTGATATTTGTTCTCACACAATCTCTTTCTCTTCTAGAGATGCCCCTCTTTTGGCATTCCGAGGCTAGGAGCCGGCATGTATAAGTGCCGACCAAGAGGCTTAACTGTGAGAGCGTCAGGGGATTCGGCTGGTAATCCGGTTCCAGTTTCTCCTCTTGAATTCGAGTCCCCAGTTGGGCAGCTTCTGGCACAAATATTGCAAACCCATCCACATTTACTCCCTGCAGCCATTGATCAGCAACTTGAGAACCTTCAAACGGATAGAGATGCCCAGAAAGAAGAAGCTGCGTCATCTCAAGATTTCCTTTACAAGTTAGTGTTTTCCACCTTCTCTGATATAAGCACTATTAATTAAAGTTAAAGATTGATTTCATTTTAGATTTTGGCATGACCACGCATGATTACTGTCTCGAGACATAAAAAAATATAGACAGTTGGGATAGCGAGGAAATGTCACTTGAAAGGACATAAATTCATTCTCAAACTGTTGTGAGATAGATTTATTTGAAGTATCTGTTTTCATCCTCTCTAACCAAACATGTTTCAGAGCTGTATAGAAATAGAATCGTGGTGATGAATTGCAAATTCTGAGGTGCACTTGCTGTGGATTTGGGCATTTATTAAGATGCCGACTACATCTGTGGGGATAGACTTACATGGGATGCCATTTACTGAATTTGGCCAAGGTTTAGGTTAGCCTATATGACTCCCTGCATCATGCTATTGCTTGCAGGAAATGGCCTCGTGATGAGCCTAAGGTGTGTGCCTTGGAACAATTCCTGGGAACCTTGGGGCATTTCCTCACAGTGTGGCAATCAAACATCCATATGGAAACCTTGACAAGTTAATAAATGTTTGTATGGTATCCTTTTGGAAAACCTGTTCTTGGTATCCGTTGCAACTCTAATATAAGCTTACAAAATAAATGTAACCATATAGTAGTTTGCCAACAGTAAAGCAGTAGAAAATTCTTAAAATAGCTACAAAGACGGTTGTAACATATAGTTTGCCCAATACAAATTAATGCAGCTTTTCTATCAGAGTAGGAAGGAAATTGATTATTACAAATATCATAACATAAGCTATAAAGAAGTCATAAATATGATGCCCAATTGAAAGCCCTTGAGGATTTGAAACACGGTAATCGTATGGATGTATATGATTTGAAGTGTGTTCTAAGTCAAGGGAATTCTAGGTGGCTAAGTTTTATATGCTAAAATTGATCAAAGAGGTATGAAGTCTGGATCAGGAAGAACATGTCAAACTTGATTGTAAACCAGACTTTATCACTTAAACTTGGATGGTGAATGGAAGGTATAAAGAGTCTACATGGTACAAGATTCTTAAAACAATAAATGAGTGGGTAGTTACGTTGAATAGAGTGAGTGAGTAATTACAGAAGTTATCATGAATAAGGTGAGTAGGTAGCTACTTGAAGTTATCTTGAACTTTATTTAAAG
>Ga0307515_10012781_pt1 | contig 15759 bp, 15 predicted proteins | sample 17_EM_MG_FD_194513 | JGI IMG/M metagenome (GOLD analysis project Ga0307515, IMG submission 194513) | Populus trichocarpa ectomycorrhiza microbial communities from riparian zone in the Pacific Northwest, United States - 17_EM | ecosystem: Host-associated > Plants > Roots > Unclassified | place... | reverse complement strand
GGTATATAACATTATAACGGGTTGTAATCTAGCTTGGGGAATTGTACCGCTGATGCTAGATTATAGCGCCGATGACCGGGTGCAACGGTTTGCCGGACTTTCCACGATTTGCTGATGCTCGCTTGCTAAGCGAGTTGTATCATCGAAGAACCCCCACTCCCCAGATTCTGTGTCGAACATACGGTAGGCATTTAGACATGAAAACTGTACGTTACAGAGTGCAACACAATCGCTTGAAGAACTTACAGCCGTCACCGACAAAGACCCTATTGTTGGATCACCGGACTGAAAAATGGATCGAATTTCAAGTGAGGAATGACCCCTTCAGTCACCTCAATTCCCTCATCTATCCTCCCCCCACGGGGAAGCGTATCATAGACGGGTGATGTCCTCCTGTGATCCTCGCGACCGAGTAAAGTGGCGGAATAGTCTCTCAAAACTCGCGTATCGTTGCTGAACACCCTGATATGCTCCAGCTTGCCCGCTCCTCTGCTTCTCCCGGCGTCAAAGTAGACCTTCCGGTGTGGTATAAACCACCCCGGGAGAGAGAGCGAGTTGGTTCTTTGTGGAGTTGTCTCGCATCGAAGAAGCGTAGACACAAGTATCCGTCTCGAGATCGTCGACGATATGCACCTTGAAATGCTGAGGGATGGAGGGCTGCTGGTACCCAGTGGCAAAGAAGTGGGGCTGAGACCACCAGACAGCGGCTGAAGCTGAGCTAAGATGAACGAGGGGAGCAGCAAGGGCTAGTAGCCCAAAGTACACCCGGTGTCCCATTGCGAACTGGCTGAGCGGAACGAATGACAACACGTGACCATGTCTTACATTTTTTGCTCAGCTTCTCGATCGCTGGTCTGCTTGCACTCCAGCCGTGTTGACACCAGGAGGTAATCCTACAGCGTTGGTACCGAATATCGCTGAGAACAAACAACCAACAGAGATGGGCAAAGGGAAAAAGGCAGAAGATGTCTTGATTGACTCAAAAGTCTCCACCGCTCAATGCAAGCTAGCGGTCGAGGCTTTGTTCAAACACGCTCTCGCACACCAAGTTGCGAAAGAACAGAACGAATTGTTACCTGATAGGACGGAGCAATACGTTTGGTTAGTTGTTGCAGTCAAGAAGATGTTTCCGGAGCGGAAGTTGAAGCCATTCAAGATGTGCGTCTGCCTGTCCCTTCTTCCTTTGTGCAGATTTGAACGTCGGGTCCCTAATAGCCCACTATCCCACCCGCTGATTGACCCACGCATGACCCCAATATGTTTGATCACAAAGGACCCGCAACGAGAGTACAAAGATCTGTTGGAATCAAATAACGTCAAGTTCATCTCCAGGGTCGTTGGCGTTCAAAAGCTGAAAGGGAAGTTCAAACCCTTTGAAGCTCGCAGGATGCTCCTGAAAGAAAACGGCTTGTTCCTGGCGGATGACCGCGTTATACCGTTGCTACCGAAGCTTCTCGGGAAGGCTTTCTTCAATGCCAAAAAGTACGTCGGCCTCTCCACCATCGTGTCCATCTACTAATCTACAATCCTTCAAGACAACCGATCCCCGTCTGTCTGACGCGCAAAGATCTCAAGGGAGAACTTGAGCGTGCAGTTTCATCCACTTATTTCCACCAAAACCAGGGTACCTGCTCGTGAGTGCTTCTTTTCATCCTAAATCGCTCCCCCGAGCATGTTTACGCTGCATTAGTTCCGTCAAGATTGGTATCCTAGGTCAGCACTCATCTGCACAGCTATTACAAAACCTCTCAACTGCCCTCCCCCATGTTGTCAAAAATATTCGAGAAAACTGGGACAACATTCAGTCGATACATATCAAGACGAGTTCGAGTGCTAGCTTACCGATATGGAGCTGTAGACTGGACGAGGAGGAGGGCGGAAGGTGGGATGGCTTAACGCGGGTGCCGATACCGGACGATATGGACGAGGAAGTGAAGAAAGGGAAGAAGCGGGCTCTCGAATCCGGGGAGGAGCCAGGAAAGAAAAAAAACAAGTCCGACGCCGCCCCCACGAAAAAGTCCACTTCGCAGGCTCCGAGATCCGACCCTCCACCGGCGACGGAATCCACTCCCTCAAAGAAGTCAAAATCCATACCTTCAGCTACCTCCGCTGGATTACCAACGAGATCAAAGAAATCAGTGCCCGAATCCTCGACAAAGACGTCCACCAAGGAATCCACGGGAGTTAAACAAAATCCCGTTGGGGGTTCTAAGGACTCTACCTCGATGGGATCGAAGTCACGGCGCGAGAAACCTTCCGAGACGAAGACTATCCTCAAGTCTTCAAGGAAGATTGCTGAATCCACCACCACGGACATTCCTGCGAAAAAGAAGCACGTGAAGTTCGCGGTCAAATTCTCCGATTCGAAGACGAAGAGAGACAAGGCGTTGGGTATGACGGACAAAAAGGTCAGGTCTGGCGGCGGGAGGGGAGCCAGCGCGAAGGACCGAGTGATTAGTAAGAAGGTCGCTACAAAGTAGTACTGTTGTTGGCTTTTTCGCGGTAATCTTTCTTTTTTTTCGCATTTCTGGGAGAGGACGGGATCCGAGCAGGATAGACGCCAAAAAAGCGTAACAGCATGTATCACCTGATTAGGCAAGCACCACCTTGTTCCCTGACCACTCCCACCGCAACCATGAGTTTCCAAGACGTCGAGGCCGGTTTGTCGAATATCGAACCCCCAGTTAGGAACACGCAGTCTCCAGAGGAGGCTGCCTTTGCGAGCCTCCAATCTTCCTTATCCATGCAAGTCTTCAAGATCGACAACAATGTCCGTGGCATTCTCAAGCTTGTCGACCAACTGGGCACCCAAAGAGACTCTCCTGCATTGCGGAAATCTCTGTATGCTACTTTCTATGTCCGCAGCTTTCGCTCCGCTTAATGCGCGTGTTGGTGACTTAGGCACGACCTGACCGACTCCACTCGGGAGATGGTTAAACGAGGTTCAGCGGATCTCAAGAAACTTGCTGCCCTTCAGCTCAACCTTGTCCGTAATCCTCTCTCTTGTCGTAATTATCCCTGATCGGGCTTTTGTCGTCAGCCTCGGCAAAAGAATGCTCTTCAAAAGACATCCCATGACCTCCAACTATCCCTCGTCTCTTTCCAACGTGCGCAGCAAGTCTCCGCAGAACGCCAAAGAACAGTCGTAGAGGGTGTCAAGCTTGCCGTTGAAGAAGAACATGGCGAGTATGTCACCCACCACTTCACTTTTTTGTCCCGGTTGGTTCTAATCAAGGTCAACCACCTAGACACAGGCCGGAACACGACGGTACCGTTGAGCAGCGGCAGGCCCAAATCTTCCAGACGCAACTGTCTTCCGCTGAGCTTGCTCACCAAGAAACCCTTATTCAAGAACGCGAAACCGAGATTCGGGAGATCGAGACTGGCATTCACGAATTGCACGAAATATTTAGGGATTTGGGTACCATCGTCCAGGAGCAAGGGGAAATGCTGGGTTCGCATCTTTTCCGCAACCCCGTTTTCTTGGCTAACCACGTTTCATTATCACAGATAACATCGAGATCAACGTTTCCTCGATTGCTGTCGACACTTCTGGCGCAGCAGAGGAACTCACCACAGCTCATGAGTACCAACGAAAGGCAGGGCGGAGGGCAGCATGCCTAGGGGTTGTCCTCATTGTCGTTGTTGTAATCGTCCTCCTGGCTGTACGTGTCGCCCTCTGGCTTCTCCACCACTATCCTATATGAACAACTGGACTCACTCGTGTGCAGATATTGTCATAGTGATATAGGGTTTTACTGGGTTTATGGGTACTTTATTTATTGCCTGTGCTTCCCCTCGCCCCTTAGACACATGGACGAACCGTACGCCCCTATATCGGTATACCACTTTTTCTTATCCATATAATAGTATTTCACCCTAGCGCAAGTCCTACGGGCAGAACCGGCATCCTAACAAGGTACTTTACTTCTCAAACCACAAAGCTAGATGCTCCCACCCCACCTGACGGTAAGATCTGGGTTGTCTATCGGGTGGGTGGCACAGTATGGAACGCATTTCTTTCATAAAATGTTCCTCATCCATGTAGCCTCTTGGGTCTATCCGTTGTGGGTGCATGACGCTCCTCCGACTTTCCGGATGCCCGATGTCGATTTCACACCTCTACCCATCACTGGCCTTCCTAACAATGAGAATTTCCACAGAGCGGTCCACCATGCACTGGCAATGGCAAAGATCAGCCAGCGCCGGCCTTTTCCAGCGCTTGTGATGCCCCCTGCATGTGCTGAGCACCCCCCCTGGTTCCCACGCGAATATTGGCACAGACCACCATTTTACTCTCGTGGTTGACCGAGATAAACGTTGCACTCGGCGCTTTTCTGCACCACCTATGCGCTCGAGGGTAACGATTCTGCCCTGCGATAGCCAAATGACGGATATGTCGACCCCTGCTGTTATGCTAGGGGTCAAGTTGTACATCCTAGCGCGCGATCCCGGTGGAACATCAACTGCTCACGTTCAGCTCTCGCACAGAGACTCAGTAGATGACACGCGAACCTCAACTCCCACGCAACTCTAATCACTGGGCACTGGATTGTGGGACAATGGTGCTGAGCCGAGCCCGGGACCCTCTTCCCAAGAGCAGAAGGCAGAACCCCCCGCCGTATGACTACTGCGTCACTTCCCCTGACCGACTTGTAAAAACCCCAGACCCCCATCACTGAACAACGAAACGGGATTCTCGAAATGCAAGGCGACTACGCTCTATTGTCGTTCCTCGATGCCTACCTGCTTACCCGGAAGTGGATGGCGGAGACACTGCTTTACTTGTGGGTGATTCACCGGTCGGAGTTCCGTTTCCCCGCATCTGACACATGGTCCAATGTTCCCTCCGTGATTATGCGACTCGCATAAATCGCTCGGTGGGGGGTAGAACGATTTCAGCTGTGGAAATGCTGACACGTCGGTCAACCTTGCCCAATCTGATGGTAAGTTTGTTCGCGGTAACGCCCCAGCCAAGTCCAAGGTTTCTCTTGGGTTTCTTATCTCGCTGATGTCGCCTTTCAGATCACTGAACTGACTGACGGAGCCGCCAAGTTCTAACTCAACGGCCACAACCTGGACTCCAACAACTCCGAGGTCCGGGGCCTCGTCCCCTCGCAAGGCGTCTCGACTCGGTCACCAGAAACCTGATTTACGGCATTGTTATCACCGACCAAGGCGTTTCCGATAGTCGATAGACGGCCCCTCGTTCTTCTACCGTGTGTGAGCTCGTTAATGACCCCTAGAACCTGTCGCGTCCCGGTACTGCTACTTGTCGGATTAGTTGTCAGAGAGAAGTGAATTCGAACAGACCCTCACTCGTTTACTGGGCGGCTGCCCGTAAGGCTAGATATATATGTATATTATATCCGCCGAGGAGGGTATTACCAGCAGAATTTTATTTCCCAAAACCTTGGGACTCTCCGAAAGCGTATACCAACGAACTCGAGAAAATCAAACGTAGAGATGAACACCAACACCTTGGACGGTTGAAATGGGTGGGGTTGCAGGGCTACCTTCGAGCGAAATGTCCATAGCGCCGCGATCCCAGGTGGTCGGTTTGGGGACAATATCCATGGCCCGATACAACGGACGGGGTCCTAACAGTTCCCTTGGGGGACTCTGAATGTTTGTCTAGACTCGTACACACGGTGTAGCCTTACGGCAGTCACCCAATCACCCACTGATAGGCGGCCCACTGGCAGCCATGGCTGTCTTTACTTCGACGTCGCGCTTTACTCGATACGGTAACGATGTCCATGCGACCGACGCCCCGGTCTGCATATGCTTGCGGAACCAATCTCTCGCATCGTATCATCGTACCGGGCGAGAAGGTCCGGACTATCGAAAACCGAACACAACCGTCTCTTCCTTATGGTTGGTTGAAACCCCCCCCCCCTAAGGCGCAAAATCGCGTGCAGGTCGGACGAGTACAACGGTCTGACTAAATCGACCTGATCAGGTATAGTTCAGGGTCGTGTGTATGCAACCCCCATTTGAAACGGTCAGCGCATCACAGGAATGAATTGGGCCCTGGCCCTAGTCCCGCAAGCAGTTTCGTTGCGTGGTTCTACTCTCCCCAAGAAATCCAGTCGGGCCATGTGCATGTGCTAGGGATCTGGCTCTCTCACCAATCATATTCAGGTCTTCCGCAATCGTGACAAAAACGATTGGAAAAGCGTATATAGCCCTTTTCTTCCATATCCCAAGCAAACGGCTTGCACAGATGTCGCCACGCCTGTATGGAGAAGGAAAAGAACAAAACCAAGTGTCGGCGTACAATATCTGTATTACATTATTCACATTTCTTGCTACGGGTCGCTGTCTGCGGTTCCTTCGACTACTCATCTATGCCACCAGGATCCTCAATCCAGTTGAGCGAGGCCGTCCTTCATGTACTCGTCGAACGCAGCCTTGTAGCTGGGGTGCCACCTACTCAGAGCCGGTCGACCTTCCGTGATGTCTGCGGCCCCCCACATGATCCTCAGTTCATCAACCTCACGCCGAGTTTCGTTGTCGGGAACAAGAATGTAGAAATCTCCAGCGCGGACCCTGTCGAGCATGAACAAGACGGTCTCTTCAGCGGACCATGAACCGTCTGGTTTGTCGCCGATTCCAGCTGCGGGAGCACCCGTGAGCCCGGTATATGTCCACCCGGGGCTGTAAACATCAAATTAGCCAAGTTCGGGGTCAAACGGGCACAGAACCTCACATGAACAGATGGGCGGTCACATGTGGATCGGGCTGGCTCCGCAATTCGTGAGCCAAACTCTCCGTAATAGATTTTACAGCGGCTTTTGAGGCGTTGTATGCGGGGTTTCCTCTAGATACCGTCGCAATTAGGGTTCAACCGGGCGACAATGTGTGGAACGCTTACGGGGGGTTAGTTATTGCTTGCTTAGAACCCGTGTTGATCACGAGACTGGGATTTTCCTGGTGCAGCATCGACTGTACGGGCCGGGGTTAGGGACACACCAAGGGCATTGTCTTCCTCAACAATCGATGGCGGTGGACGTGGGATCCACCACCTATCGAGATGAGATGAAGATTTTCCGCCCCTGGAAGCACAATCAACGAATACGATCGCTTCGTCATCTTACCTGTACGAACGTGTGCTGAACGTTAAGAACCCTGGGGATCAGACGACAAGTTTTTCAATCAGGTCACGGCTGATTCTGGGAGAAGGAGAAACGTACCCCATAACGTTAGTGCTGAAGACCTTTGTCCAGACATCTCTGTTCTTCCAGGACGTGCCTCTCCCGCCGTCCCATGTGGCGACCCCGGCATTGTTCATCAAGACAGCGACCTATAAGCGCGCGAGCATATCAGCAAATAAACACTTCTATAAGAGGCATATGTGGGGTCAGACCTCATCCCAAGCTTCAAAGACTTTTTCCTTGAGTTTCACGACTTGATCGAGGCTCGCGACGTCGATTGGGAAAGACATTACGTTGGATGCGTCGATGATTGAGGAAACCTCTTCTACGGTCTGTTGCAAGCCCTCTTCATCCACATCGACCAAGGCGAGCTTCATCCCGAGACTAAGCGGAAGGAGAGGCGTGGGAGAGATAAACGATTCAGTGATACTGACCCCCCGGGTGCTTCTTGAAGGAAGAAACACCAAACGGGGCGATAAGGAACGCCGACGCACTTTGCGAGCTCTTTTGCTGCGGCTCGACCGATACCGCTGCCAGCGCCTGTGATAACAGCGACACGATCCTCATGCAAGACTGGGTGGGCAGCCTTGTCCAAGGGGGAGAGTCCGCTATCATCGACCTTGTATGTGACTCCGAGGGAGTAGGGGGTGGTTCGTAACGGGGATGGTCCTCTGGATCCAAGAGGCATAGTTTCCGATTAAATACAGGAGGAGGGTGGATGGTAGATGAAGAGAGAGAGAGAAGAAAGGGAGTCAAGTGTCAGCAAGGTTCGTTCCGGGGTATTTGTACGCCCCCAATGCCCTGGGTACAACCGATTGGCGCTAAACGGAAATCTAGATCCCAGCGGACGAGGACGAGGCGGGATGCCCTTGTCTGTGTCGGATCCTCGCCCCAAACCTGATGAGTTTCGAAAGATAACGCAATTTATTTCACAAGAGTTCCGTCTAGCAAACGGCTCGGTCGCACCCATCCCTCATTCAACATAAATCAAGAGCCTTGCGTAAGACGATGCGAGAACCACATCCATTCTCCCCACGCAGGTCGCATTATTTCTTGGAATGCGCGTACGTCTCTTCCAGTCTAGACCTGACGTACTCACCAGCCGTAACTACTGGATACTTTGGGGGAAATTCCTCCGAACAGCACGACGGGATTGCCTAATCAGACGCCTATTTAGCAAAGGCACGAAAATGGAAAGCGCCAGGGAGAAAAATCAGGGCGGGGAGAAAGATGATCAAGGCGGCAATCCGCACCAGAAACGCACCTCCAATTTGACATCATAATTCGACCCGAAGAAGAGTGGGATCGAATATCTCTCTACTCCGGTCCTGTTCACAGCCCGATGAACGGTAGATTTGAACACATCGTCTACCAAAGGTCGTACGCCGGATACAGGGTACGAATGGCGTGGGGAAAGCGGGAGGAAGAGCACGGGGCGGTAAAATATGAGGTTAGAATTCCGAATGTGTTTTCGAAACAACTGACTTGTCCAACGCGCCAGCTGATCCCCGATGCTGTTCAAAATTGTCACGAGGCCGTTGTGGGAGGTCGCGCCTGCGCCATACGGTCGGGATGTACCTACTTTATAACCAACGTGCCGGGGATGGGGACGGCATTTACCCATCTACCATCAGCGTTCAGCACCTGGAGTGCCTGCACGTTGTCTTGCCAAAGGATGGTGAAACACTACCGAAGCCGTTTGTTCAGCCGGCTGGAGCGGTCGTCAGTTCTAGACAGTACCTCATAGCTGAGAGTAACAGTAATGGTTCAGCGGCGGTGGCGTTCGGGTTGAACGGGTGATCTCACTCAGTGTGTGCACCGATGCCTTGTATAGATTCGATGGGACCAGTCTGGGGAGGATAATAGAGCAACCGCATGATCGCAGCTGGCTTCGTGGTCTGTGCAGTATTAGCATTACTGAGGAAGTTGAGATAAACGAGTGATGATCACGGCCAACCTTATCGTCGAAGAAGTGTTCGTCAATGCTCAATGCTAGAGCAAGCAGCGGGAACAAACGTCTTCCAAGGGTAATCCCGGCATGGCTTTGGCAGAAGCGAATCAGGCCAACGAATGGGAACAAGGAAATGGAAGGTACTAATAGTCCATCACTTTGTTTCTGAAGTTGGGCAATCCTTCAGGCCAGACGTTCTTTCCATCTAGACTTCCTTCGTCGCGAACGGCGAGCGTGACAGGGTCTTCCCAACCAACGTCAAAACCTTCATGGAGGTCTCCTCGGTTCTCGGGGTTGGTATTCTCCCCCAGAAGAGCTGTATAGCCCTTGAAATTTGGGCTCTTGTGAATATCGAGCTGCAGGGACGGTCGGCGCGGAAGAGCGGGGAGATGGACTGTATTTGAGTACCTCTTCTTTGGTTGACAAGGGCAGAGCGAAGAAACTCTTCGCAGCACCAAGAGTCTGTTCAATCACGGACTCGGGGATTCCGTGATTGCTCACTGGAAACGATTAGCGGGATGGAATTTGGCTGAAGGAAAGGCCGCACCGTAGAAGAAGCCGACGTTGATGCAGGCGTCGCGAACGCGGGCGGCTAAGGCTTTCCTGACCTGGAAGTCGGGATTCGTGGCATCGCCGAGGTCTCTGAAGGAAGAAATTGGCCAGTGAGTGGGGAACTGTGTGTTTTGATCGGTGGACAGGACGACCAACATGATGGGAATCTCCTCAAACGTTGAATCGGTGCGATAGCTGGCAAACATTGGAGGATGCTCAGAGTGGAAGAGGGGGAGAGAGCGTCTGTGCCCGTCTGCGCCTTAGATAAGTCTCGAGATAAGCCACGGAAGAGCGAAGTGTGGGTGAGATAAGCATCTTGTTCTGACCCGTTAGAATTATTCCCCCCGCCGTTGTTACTTGTAAGACAAGGTAAGACTACACAGGTGCTACTGCCTGGCGGGGATGAGTTTTTAAAGGAAAAAAAAAAAAGAAAACAAAGAGGCGAACAACTCGAGACGGCCATGCCCGAGGCGTGATGGAACCACAAAAAGGTGATGGGCGTTACGAGCTCGAAACGTGTTTCCTTCCATCTCCACCTCCTCCTCCTCCCTGGTCGACATCGTCCGTCGTTTTGACCGGCAGGCCCGCAGGAATCTCTTCTCTCTGCACATTGCCCAAAGCCAGAGCTTCCAGATCTCCAATCTTCCCATTCGACACCCCGACTCGAAGTCGCCCCCGTCCTAATCCCCCACCACCCTATTCATCCACCCCCTTTCTTCCTCGAATCCCTTTCAATAAGCGGGCTTTTTTCACTTTCAAATGGCTTCTCACCTCCCTCCGAGTCCAAGCGTATCACCTAGACCGAACGTCTCGGGCGAGAACAAGAATTCTCGTCAGTCCATGGGCCCCACCTCCCGCAACAACTCCGCCGGCTTGACCGTCGGTTCCCCACGTCCTGGCGGTCTCTCTGGTAGCGCCAGACCCACGAGCGAGCTCGTTGGTGGAAACGGATTGTTCCAAACCCCCGAAGGTTTGTGCCCGTACCCTTTTCACAGATCCAGCTCATTGGTCTCATCCCCGTTTTCCCTCCAGCTGAGGCTCTTGACGCATGGTTCGAGAATCTTCAAAACTATGAAGTCACTTTGGTGTGTCGTCTCCGCCCATCTTGAGCCCACCCATACTTAATCACAGCAGGAGGAAATGGCTGCCGCCTCTCTCGATGTAAACTTCAAAGAAGAATTGAGCGCCATTGAACAATGTAAGCGTCCATTCAAACCCCATACCCTGCGTTTTGTCTGATGTGCGCTCTATCAAGGGTTCAAGGTTTTGTCGGAAGCAGAGCGCACAGCCGCTCTCTACAGCCTTCTTCAACATTCCACCCAGGTCCAAATTCGGTTTTTCATCACCGTCTTGCAACAAATGGCTAGGTCCGATCCCATGACTGCTCTTCTCAGTCCCGCTATGGGTGGTGAGTATCGGCTCGTCTTCAGTTCGTTTGCCCCGCCCTGAACAAACGTAGGTTCTATGCAGAGCCAAATGGAAGCAAAACTTGCCAGTATGAGCCTCAAATCTCCCGGCTTTGCTGCCTCTCCCACTACTCGCAACTTTAACCTTGGGCCCTCTCGCACCTCTTCGGGAGATAACTTCCTCTCTCCTGACTCTGCCACCCTCCAGTGTAACATGGATGCTGCCAACACTCTTGCACAGCAGCGTGCAAAGTTGAAGGCCAGCAACGCTGCACATCGTATCTCTGCCCCCATCCTTGCTACCAGCGGTGCTGATAACCGCAACACCTGGAATTCTGGTGCCTCCCAGTTGGGCCAAGTTGCCGAACGTCCCTCTTCCCCAGCTCAGGAAATTACCTTGCAACCTCCACCCCCCGGATCACGCCCCAAGAGCACGGACTTCTCCGGCGCTGCTAACTCCTTCCGGGCTCCCCGCCCCAGTGACGGCCTCGACGCCCTCTCTCCCATCGTCGGCGACAGTTGGGCTAGTATGGTCAACACCCCTCTCATTCCCATGTTCCAAAATACCAACAAGGATCAACAACGAAATGGACAAAACCTCGATGCCGCTGTCAACAAGTTGAACGATTGGACCGCTGGTAACCGTGTTCCGCTCATGGAAGATCCCAAGAAGTACCGCCGACCATCCAAGGCCAGCAGTGTCGTAAGCAACAGCGAACAGCACTCGGAGGACCAGCAGAGCGGTGGCGAACGCCGAGGGTTCCGTAACGTCAGCGGCACGAACAACAATCCTAACCATAACGTTAATAACAATCAACCTGGACCTGGAAACTGGGGATCTACTTTGCGGAGCCCTAACCTCTCCGCTGGAATCGGCAGGTTCAATGGTGACGGTGGCCTGGACTCCGCTGGAGTTGGTATCGGCGGATTCAATGTGGGCCTCGGTAGTCCTGGTATTGGCATGGGACTGCCAAACGGAAACATGCTGGGTGGGATGCCGGTCTCACCGTTTGGGATGAACATGAACATGTTGAACATGATGGGGATGTCGCCCGAAGCTCAGCTGCTCGCGGCTCAGATGGCTGCTGCTGGACAATTCAGTCCATTCCAAATGGCGGCTCTGCAACAACAGCAACAGCACGCTGCAAATCAGAGGGTGACCAGGAGCGTCAGGAGTCCTGGCGTCAAGTCGAGTATCAGTGGTAGGACGGACAAGAAGGATGAGGAGGAGGTTGATCCCAAACTTCTTGAGGACGTCGCTGCTTGGTTGAGGTCGTTGAGGTTGCACAAGTACACACCCAACTTCGAGGGTATGAGCTGGAGGGACATGGTCATCTTGGACGAAGCTCAGCTCGAGGCGAAAGGAGTTGCCGCTCTGGGAGCGCGGAGGAAGATGTTGAAGACTTTCGAAATCGTCAGGAAGAAGATGAACGTCGAGTTTCCGGCTGGGGCAACCACTACCACTACATCCACCTCCGCCTAATCCCGGTTACCTCTCCCTTTCCCCTCGACGAACACGAAAAACACCTTCGACGCCAGGAGGGATTCTTCACTAATTTCTTGATTCACCTATCTTTGTACATGCCTTCCACTTTTTTCTCCGTTCGCTCGTTCTTCTGGTTCCATCACTCCCCCCCCCTGTCTCAATCTCAACGCTTCTCACAAACTATCTGGCCTTAGCTCACCTCGGCATGCTTGGAGTGGGAGTACAGAAAGGTTACATGATCACACCTCTCCAGTCCCCCTTTCTCTCATGTATGATAACGTGTACTTCTTTCCTCTCGGTTTGATGTGAAACGCGGTTTCCTCCTCTCGTATCGTACGTGAGTATATATATTAAGGGAAAAGTGCGCGAGACAGGCGTATTGAGGCACAATAAAGGATTTCAGGCATCCGATAGGTTTTGCGTGGTCCACCTCCAAACAGACTCGCGAGGTATCCTAATGCTTGTGAGCATGCTCTTCCCGCATAATATCGTGGAATCGGATGCGGGACAGTTGGTAACAGTATGGGCCATCTTCGTCCCCCACCACTGCGTGTCTCGACAGGTCGTAGTGTACATATTCTTTGGCGCGTTTCTCCTAGCCGATCGTAATTCGCGACATCATCGCTACCTGTGATTAGTGTGGCGGGGGTGAGCATATGGACTCGGAAAACTTCGAAACAAGTGAGAATAGACACACCATCAAGCTGAAGGCTGGCGAGATGCGCAAAACAGGATAAAGCCCACGGTAAGTATCCTGCAAAGAGCAGGTTGGATGCGATTCTAACTTACAGGAGCTCAAGCCTTGGTCGCAGAATCGTCGTTAGCAACAAGAACAAGAACACTACCAGTCGATCGCGAGGCGCTCACTGTGCGGTTATATTCTGTACTATCGTGCAAGAGCGATCATGATCGCGAGGATGAGGGTGATAGAGAAGATCACACTATCCGTGAAACGGTCATATTATGTAGTGGGGAGAGAAAAGTGGGGCCAGGGGTGAGAAGATCAAGGGTTGATGCCTGAGGCGCCTCACCCGTAATAAATCATCCCTCCAGCCAGCATTGTTTGCAAGATCGGGCTGCAGAAGCAGCCAGGGAGAGACCGAGTTTGGAAGGTCTTGTAAGTGGTGAGAGCCACTACGACTGTACAGTACAGGAGAGGCAACCAGGCAGATGCCGCCGCTATTTTCGTCCTGGGGGCAAGAAGGGGCAGATCAACAAGTTATCTTAATCCCTGTGGTCAACATCAGCCACAATTTCGCTTCAAACACCATAGTGCACGCTGTAAACGCAGCATCAGGACGCCTCAGAGGCAAAACCATATGAGCGGAATACACGCACGGTACCTGGGGCCAACGTGATGCACAGCTAGACCGACGGAATAATTTTAACGTTCTCGTTCGGCACCGACTCGAGATATCGTTACGTATGCCGTAGAAAAGTAACCAGGCGTTGACACCAAATTCGAGAACGAGTAATGCTGCAACAGGCCAGACGACCATCCTGTCCTTGTTGTATAACGCCCTTATCCTGAGACCCGATCAACACAGGGAATTTACCAACCGCGGAGAGACTGGAGCGCACCGAAGGAGCATCATCAGCCCAACTACATTGATTCCAATCACCGCCATGGAGCCCCCGCAGCGCACGAACCTGGCACATCTAGGGTGGACTGTTGGGTGACCTTCTCTTGGGACCAATTGTGCACCTACGTCTGAGACCTTTGTGAGCGGAGCGAATGCGGACGTATGTATCGCGCGTACCTCGGGGTCCCAATTCGACAGTTACGCTGCGGCCAATTAAGAGAGAGGAATGGACCAGATGGTGGGCAGAACGAACCGTGTGGGTTTACGGTGAATCCTAAGGGAATCAGATAACTGTTCTTTCACGGTGTCTCGTCAATCAAACCAACGAGTGGAAGTCCGGTTCATACTTATAATTAGGAATAGGTATACGACTTTGGGATGCAGGTGAGTGCCAGGACTAAAATAATCCGCGAAAAATAGCTCACGGGGACCCCGCAATCTTTTCCAGACGTATTGTACCTAAAGGATATGACCTCAGCCAAGGGATGCTGCCAAAACGGGAACGGATGAACCTCGTCTGCGAAAGTGATGAGGTGATCGTAAACTAAAACCGTGAAACCAGCGAAACCGACAAGCTGAGGGAAGGGTCACAAACGTGGCGTGAGTTGTGGGACAACTACACAAATTGAAATCTTGGCCAGAAGAAACATACGATTGTCGAATGACTACGAAGCAGGAGATGTGTCAGTTTCAATGTGCCTGATTCTTCTGACCTAGACAAATCACAGACATGGTACTCAAGTCCCTTCCGACCTTATCCAAGAAGACAGGATCCACGAGCGCATCAAGCGATTCGTTGAACGACATGCGAGGGTTGCCAAAGGGTAAACAAGTGACCAAGTGTTGTATGAGCGTCGGATAAGATGCGAAACCAAAGTCGCATGGCAGTGTTAGAGTGGTAACGGTAGGTTCGAGGGGACAGCGTCGAGTGGAAGAGGAAGAATAAAAGTAGGGCAAAATCCCATTGGAAACCTGAACTTTATGCGTCAAGGACGAGCGGCAATATAAGACATTCGTTTGACGTGGGGCTATGCAACCCATCGGCGCTCCAGTGAGCGGCGTTGAGCCAAACCAGATACAAGGTCTGAGTGATATTCGACGTGCGGATGGAGTTGAAGACTTCATTCCCGAGGTCGCTTTCTTGGGTCCCCTGTAGGCTATGGGGAAGGAGGCGCGAAACATCGGAGCCATCATTGAGGCCCGTTCCAGCACAAAAGGGTACCCTGGAAGGCTCAATTTCGGGTTGCGTAGATGATGGGAGGATAGTGATCGTAATCTTCGCTAAAATTATGTCCAATCCAACGGGTCCTTCATCCTTCAGCTCTATGCCGACGTATTCAGAATGATTCTCAATGCCGGCGATTATCCGATGTCGCTGCGATTGCTTCCAACCGGTAACCGGTACGAGAATAGCGTTTTCGTAGGAGAGCGTGATGAACGACAAGGGTCAGGTAATGAATTTCTATTCCGATCATGGTGGTTACCCAGAGGCTAAGCGCTAATCCACGGTTACGTCTCGTTGATTCCTGCGTGCATCGTCACCTTATATCAGAGGCTCAGACCTCCCGAATCCCAAAAGGGTCACAGATGCAGCAACATATGTATATGAGGCTCATTTGGATGT
>Ga0307515_10012780_pt1 | contig 15759 bp, 11 predicted proteins | sample 17_EM_MG_FD_194513 | JGI IMG/M metagenome (GOLD analysis project Ga0307515, IMG submission 194513) | Populus trichocarpa ectomycorrhiza microbial communities from riparian zone in the Pacific Northwest, United States - 17_EM | ecosystem: Host-associated > Plants > Roots > Unclassified | place... | reverse complement strand
CTAATTATAATTCAATACTTGAGAAGCGAGATAAAAACAATTAAGATCATGATTGCAATCTCACGTCTCTTATTAAATATGTAAAAATTCTTATTTTTCTTTTATTGTTGTAGATTTATCATACATATATGTTCGAGATTCATCTAAAAAACACAGGTCGAGTGTAGTAACTGAGTTCCTCATCTCAGAAAATTTGCATGTTCATGTTAAAAAAAGAAGTCTTTGAACCATTTCATTTAGCGAGAAATTCTATGCAATTTGAAACTGTAATTATCAATAATTATAATATATAAGAGATAGATATATGTAAAAAAGAAAAAAAATAGAGAATTGAAAAAATAATCGTAAGAATGAAAGATATTCTTATTATTATTTCTTTAAATTGGAATATAAATTTTTATTTATGGCTTTCATCATCGTAGCTTTATTTTATATTTAATACTAGAAAGAGTCAATGATATGAAAAAACACTCAAAATTATTTGGAAACATAGTATAAATCGTGTTTTTTAAAATTTTTAATTTTTAAATTTTTTTTAGATTATTTTAATGTTTTGATATTAAAAATATTTTTAAAAATTAAAATTTTATTTTAATATATTTTTAAATAAAATATATTTTAAATTAAAATCCGGCTATCACAATCTCAAATATTTCATAGCCAGCCAACTATCCCCCACTCCAATAAACCCCCACGTATTCATCCACGTGCCATCCAATCCTTTGTCCGTATTCCATATCTCTTAAAAACGGGGACTCTCATTTCCTTACGCTCTCTCTCTCTCTCTCTCTTACACACACACACAGAGACACACATTCACCCACCATGGATACCCTCCTCCACACCCCGACCTCCATGGCCAAACGCCCCTGCCCTATCCCTTCCTCTCCCTCTACTCCTCCTCCAAACCCTAACAAACTCCCTAACATGAACAATCAAGTCGGCAACCTTCTCCAAACATTTCTTAACCTAGCTGACTCTCATTCTCTCTCCATCGACCAATCCTTTGAGCATCTCCTCGACTCCTCCCCTTGCGATGCTGATCAGTCTCTCCTCATCGATCGCGCCCTTAAACTAGGATCTCTTCTTCTCGAAGCCGGGAACCGCTCTGCTAGGAAACGCTCTTCCTTTCATAATTCACTCACCTGGGCTCTCCCTCCTGATCTCACCATCAAGGTTTCTTTTTTATTGCTAAGTTTTTTCTTTCCTCGCCGGTTTTTGTTCAGATTTTGAGAATTTCAATTCATGCAAGTTGCGGGCTGTGTTTTGCTTGTCGGCGATAACAGTAGGATTTTTTTTAAAGCCTCGTTATTAATGTAATGTGGAATTCAAGGTTTGGTTTACTTGTTGGTTGATTTATGAGTGAAAAGTTTTTCGTGTTGCTTGCTTCCGTGAATATGGTCTAATCAGGTGTTGTAGAGGAATTTTTAAGGGAACATGATTTGTGTTTGGTAATCTTGAATTTCCATTTCGCAATGCTTTGATTGATGGATGTGGCTTCAAATGAATTGATTGCATAAAAATGTTGATGGTATTAATTAAACGTGGTTAATTAAGTAGCAGCGAAATACTGCCTAATATAATAGTTTCTTGAGTTTGAAAGTGCATTGATGTGCTTATATTCTGATACATTGATGTGGTGAATATTCTGTGGATCCGAGATCCATGAAGATGTTACGAGGCTGCCATGTTTGGTTTGATGGCACTTGTTGATTTAGAATCAAGAATTTCTAGATTCCTGTTATGGAAATGTCTACTTTGTCATTTTCAGCTCGTGCTGAGCATTTGAGTGTCTAGTTAATTATAAATTCATTTTTATAGTAAAATGGTTTTCTTTTTCCGAATGATCGATTCATAAGCATTATGCACGTGCAGTTATTTTCTATGCTTGATGCACAAAGCCTGTGCTATGCTGCTGCAACTTGTTCTATGTTCTACAAATGTGCCATGGATCCCTTGTGCTATGCCAATATTGACTTGACAACTGTGGTCCCAAAAGTTAACAATGCAGTTGTGTCTACAATGATCCAACGTGCTGGAAAAGCCCTTCGGTAAGAATTTTTCACGTAACAATTCTATATCCTGTGCAAGTGTTCTCATGGGTCTATTATATGCTTTGCATCTCTGTATTAGGTATCACTGGTGATAGAATTTTAGAAGTTTTGATTTCCTTTGGCTTGGTGTGGTAAAGAAGACAAATCATAACATACCAAAGATTTGTCTTGAAAGCTAAACTTCTTTACATTGAGCCTGATGTACTACCTGTGCAACCTTCATTTTTTTTCCTTCTCAGTTTCAATATCTCATTTAGATCCCCTATTATGTAATTATGAAGATTCTGAAAAATAATTTCTTTTTTTTTAAATATAGTATTTCATTCATTTTGATCTCATATATGACTATGAAATTTAATTGATGTTTGTTCGTATGTTCAGTATGGAGAAGGATTAATCCTTCTCTGTCTGTACTGGGAAATACTCTGTTGATTATACTAAAGTGAGCCTGTATTGAGTGTTATATTGATGAATGAGAATTATGCTGTATAGCATGCAAGGTGTATTAGTTAGTTCTCATCTTTTATGACTGTTCCCATGATGTCATATGTGGATATTGTATTATTGTTGGTGGCCTTGCTGATTTCCTTTTCTCTCTCACTCACTTGGTCACTTAGGTCCCTTAAGCTTGGTATAGTTCCAGGTCCGACTCTGCCTCATGGATCTTGTCAACCATTGGTTTATGGAATTAGGAATGCTGTAGAAGTATCTAACTTTTCATGGAATGATAAAAAGACCAGACAGGGGAAGGAGTCATCCACTCTTACTAGATACTGCTTAACTCCTTTAAGTGGGGAGAATGGTGCTGCTGGGTATGTTTGGAATTTGGAGACATCGATTACAGATTTTTTTGTCCACATCTGTGATTTCCTTTGATCCTAATGTTTGTGTTTTTCGTAATACAAGGGCTGTTTTGAGAGGATTGCATCTATACAATATTGAAAGAATTGACAACACATCACTTTGTGGGGCATTGTCAGCCTGCCCATCTCTGCTTGACCTGGAAATAATTGGCCTGTAAGTTTCTGTTGAGTTTGTTGTCTGTGTGATAATGTTGGTTTAAAAACATTACATTAGGGTAATAACAGTGGTTGCGTTATTTGAATAACATTGATAAATGGAGTGGATTTGATACAGCAGGTGTAAACAATGATGCATTGCATCTCCCAAAATTGTTGTGATTTTCAAATGCCACTACTAATGATGTGATTGGATGCTTTATCCATACACAGAACTTTCCAAGTTTGGCTATCAGTAGCTATTCTCTTCCTCCAAGTAGTAATAATTATATGCCTATTTTGTTTATTTTGTTACCTTTCCTCATCAGCATTTTTTAGCTATCTTTGTAGTGGTAACAAGGTAATATTATTATTACAATAATTTGTTAATACTCATGCACTTTTTAATTGATTTTAGTTCTCGCCTTTAGAAAGTTCTAGTGGCTTAAGTCAGCTTCTTTTATGGAATTTTATGTGTTTATTTTACAAGTTACCTTTAATATAATTATGCATCAGCAATTCATGTAGATATATTCATGAGTAAGTTTATGCAAAATATATTATTAAATATGTATCCTGTAACGAGGACAAGTGCATGTTTTCACGTGACTTATCTTTTGATAATTAATTTTGAGCCATTCTTTCTGAGACTTTTGGGCAAAAATTACTCTTTATGGTGGTAGATGAATATTTTTTTTTGGAGCAGACATGTTGACTTGAGGCAAACATTGGTGTCAGTGAGCATGAATTGTCCCTTGATAGAGCGTTTGTTTTTTGAATCTTCAAAAACAGGTGCAGCACCTTCTTATTGAGAATTCTTTTAGTTGCTCGTGTATGTTTTTGCTAACTTGAGCATGTTCACTATCAGGAAGAGATGACAGTTTGAAATCATCAACCTGTGTGGATCTAGTAAATAATTGTCCAAATTTAACCTCACTGGCTCTAAGAGGTTTCAAGCTGTATGATTATAAACTTCGGATACTTGTTAAGGTATGTCAAAAGTCAAGTTGGGTACAGCTATTTTTTTGATAACAATGAATTTCCGCATGCTACTACTTTTCCATCTAATTGGTACTAATCTTTCCTTTTCTCCCCCCTTTTAAGTAAGACCTAATATTGCTTTACTCTGTTGTGCAAAATCTTCGAATGTTTCATAGTTGGCATAATGCCAATGAATGACCTTAAAAAATGGAGTTTTGTGGGAGATCAAGTCCCACTTGTACTCAATTTATAACATACCCAATTTCTCCAATCTCAAGTTTTTTTTTTATTTCTAGTTAAATATTTCTCTTTGTTCATGAGAGAGGTCTGCTTTTGTCGGTTGCTTCAAGCACCATGGCTTGAATTTTCACTTCTGGTTAATTTCATTGATCAAACATTATTGCTTGGTTCACCAATCTTATTAAAATTCCAGGGGGGAATAGCAAATTTTTCTTTTTATCTTAAAATTGTGTTAGTTCGCATTATGGAATGATCTACACTTCACGACCTGAACGAGCAATCTATACACTCTCTGTCATTAATATTTCTAGCACCAATTTTACAATGATGGTTGGTCTAATGGCATGCCATTCACTATCGTTGTCTTTTGTTGTCAAAATTTGATCTAACCAAGATTCGATCACAGAACAAAGGAAAAGTTTGAGAAATACATTTCTTTGCTTTACAGTTTTTTGATTTTGGTACTTGGTCTGTAAGATGCATGCGCTGTACTTTGTAGCCAATACAAAGTTTGTTCTTTGTCTGAATTGAACTCTAATGACTAACAAGATCTGGCTACCTGTACAGGGATTTTGCAAACTAAAATATGTAGATTTTTCAACGTCATATTCTATCACCGGAAGCTTTTTGAGGTCTGCATTTTTATGGAATGTAACTACATTGATATTTTCTTTTCTCTATTTGAAATCTTACAAGGGTTTGTTTTTCTTGAAACTAACAGGAACCTTGGTGGTGACATGGGTGGGAGTTTGCTGGAAGTTTTGATTTTCCGAGACTGCATGCATCTCAAAGAGGCAGGCCATAATTCCTTTCACTTCTCCACCTTCTTTACCTTAAATCTCTGTGAATGTGAAAGATCTTGGCTTTCGTGGTTTGGAGGGTCTCTGAGATCCTTTCGATGACTCATATGGTTCAATTCCTAAATGGGCTAGCATCTGGATAATCCATATCTATAGATATAGAATATACATCAACCTATGAAATGCTAATACTAATTTATTATATTTCCTATTTCCCTCCTTATTCACTTATTTATTTCATTACTTGCAGTTGGAAGTTGCTCGATTATTTGCATCAGTTCTTGCTGGGGACTTTAGATTTCTTCGATATCTTGTGGGTAGATTGATATTGTTGTTTTTTCTGCTTTGTGTTGGTCTGATTCTCATGTTCCTGCTTGATTTTCTTCTTATTCTGATTACTGCACTTTAATAGGATATATCAAACAGGGAAGGTTTGGCTGCTGCAGGTGATTCGTATGGCAGATGTTACAGTTTAAGGTGCATTTTTTTCTTTTTACATTTATCATGCTTACTCGATATTTATACCTGTTAAGATTCATGTAAAGTATTTTGGTGCTTGTTGGCAGTATCATTCCTACAAAGCAGGTATTAGAAGAAAGGCCTGATATCTGTTTGCTAGCAGAATTTCCATCAGAAGGAAGGTCAGATATCTCTCGTTCATTTAAACTTTTTTGTTGGTGACATCTGGAGTCAAACTCCAGTTTCTATTCTTATCTAAATAGCCAATGTCAAATGGGGAAAAAGAGCAGAAAACATAGGATTTTGGAATTAAGTTCCTTGGTTGTCAATCTGATTTTTGCAGTTTTGTCGACCTTGGCCAAATGACTGATAGCGATCTAACTAGCGAGGTCAGCCTGTCATCACAATTGAGCAGTCGTGCATCAGATGGTTTGTCATTCATGTGTACATCTGAAATCAACTATAGTAGTGATCAGACTAGTGGTAATGAGGAGGGGTAAAGGTTCTGGATATGTTGTTTTGAGGAGAGCTCAGATGAGTTTGATTATCCTCTCGGCTAGGTGAACCATGAAGTTCAGCAAGGTTTGGGATTTGTAGGTATCCATCTCCGTCTCTGTCAACTATGCTTTTGATTGCAAGTATTTGAACTCTATGAAGTGATAACTCCTTCCACTTAAGGACCAGTATTTATCTTTCTTCAGAACATGGTTGACAGGGATATGCATGATGATTAAGTAAAAGAACTGGAATCGCATGTTCGGAAGCCCTTATTCCTGACATTTTATCAGTATTATTCAAATCAACAAGGCCGGGGTACTGACAAGTTGCATGCTAATTGATGTGGACCAGTTTTTTCTCTAACATTGGGCTCTTATGCTTCGTGGATTTATGAAGGAGGCTTTTATTGAGAGCAAGCTGATTATAACCTTTGTTGAATTTACTAGTGGACAATGGACTTTCTTGCACATTACATCTTCACTTTCATGCCTCCCGTACATCAGATGCCTGTAGATTTTAAAGCTGCTGATGTTCCCGGACAGTGGATTGAGTTGGGGGTTTGTCGTCCTTGTTTACTGAGATGACTGTCGAAGCCTTTGGGGAAGTTTTTTCCCCTTTCCCGGAATTGTGCTCTTTTATGTTATATTACATATATTTTCTTACCATACTTGGTGGTGGACTCCTCTACCTTCCCGTGAAATTTGTATCCAGGATATTGGACGATATCATATTCATTAATTATCGATGATAAATGTATATTGTGGCTTACAAGGGGTCATATTGATGTTGGGATCTCTCCCTGTCGTTCCCCATTATTTAATCCCATGGACTGTTGGCTGTGTCTGTCATCTTTCATCGTTTGTTGTTTTGGATGAATATCATCTCCCAACTGTCCCTTGAACACTTGTCCCATGGGTTAAGGAAACATTCCCTTGGATAGTCATGCAAATAGGTGCTCAAGCACCTTCAGTCAGAACTTCGCTCGTTGGATTGCAACAGCCCCACCATGCAAACCTACCGCCGCCGCTGCTTGAGAACCCTGAGGATCCACGAGCGAGCAGTCCCCAACCACCAGGGGTTGTTTGTTTTCGTGGCCTCAGCCTGTGTAAAGAGGTACATGTCATTTTGCTCCATATACAACTTCAACCAATAAGGGTTTAATGACTGTGAGACTGCATTGTAATTTCTCAGCAGTCTCCGTATTAATAAAATTATGTGTGCTTCCAGTGTTTACCAAGATAGACACAAGGTGCTTATCAACTTTATCAATAACTCGGTGTGAAAACCCTTAATACCTTCCAGAGCATAAAGGGATGTGTATGGAATTATCTTATCAATTTTTTCCCTCATGGTGACAGCACCATTATCTTCGTTATCCTCTTCATCATAAAAAATGCAAAGGGAGTCTAGTTTCCTATTTTTGCATTTGTGACCAGGCACAAATTTCTCATCACATCAAAAGCGGAGACCCTTTGCCCTTGTATCTTCTAGATCTTTATTTCTTAGTGGTTTGGTAGTTTTAACAGGTCTTTTGATGAAGTGTTTCTGTGCGGGGGTAGACAATATGCTATTTGAAGAGGGTTTTTGAATTTGGGACATGGTCGTGGTAGAGTTTCTGTAATTAGATTGAAAAGGGTTCTATTTAGTTTGAATTGTCTGAGCTGTGTACTGATGTATAGATTTGGTGCAGTATTGAATGCTATACCTATATGAAAGAGTGTTTTCTTGTAATCTAGAAAGGTTGTAGGCCTACTTAAGGGACTCGGGTTTTTTATTTCAATTTTTAGCCCACCAATGAAGAATACAAGAGCCTGTTTCTCTGAGATCTCAGCTCAATTCCATAGGATATCAAAATCCTGTATACAAGTTTCTAAACCACCCATTTGTCTTAATTCCATCAATTCTTCGAGACGGTCTTGCTGGCTCCCAAACTAAGAGCGTATAGCTTCCACATATAAAGCCGCCCCATCAAGATAGTAGGAAGCCAACTTCAGTCTGTCTCCTTCGTCAATTTCCTCCACTTCAAAATACTAGTTACAGTTATAAAACTATCTGTGCATATCTCTGTAATATCTCATATAGGCGGTGGGTGAGAATTTGATAACCTGTTTTTTTTTTTTTAGTTTAATATGGGTGTCCAGGCCAGCTTGCGCGCACCTCGACTAATCCCGCGCACCTCGGCTAATCCCACGAATCCTGAAGTTAACAACCATATAAATCTCTAGTGACCATCATATGACCATTATTTGATAACTAGTCTTAATAGTATTGGTTGTTGACTTGTTAGACGTATTTTGAAACTATACGTGATAACCAAGAACAACACCAAATCCTTGACAGATTCGGCCGGATTGTGACATTCTTCCTCATCAAACACTGGGAAGTCATGTTTGGGCTTAGGTAATTTAGAAGGCATTAGTGTTCCTTCATCTACTGAACATGATTTGACTACCACGTTGCTTTCTTGCAGGGTTTGTTTATCATTGGAGCTTCTGGCCTCACCAGAAGTTTGCTGGAGGGTCCGTAAGAAAGAAGTTTGTTAGTAAGCCATTCCACTTATTAGATCCTTCAATTCAAATAACTTCACCTCGTAAAAAACCCTGATGCTTTCCAGCTTTTGATCATGAGCACCCAACAACTACATTACTTGCTCATGCTTATGTGCATGTTCCTTACTAACCTGCTCAAGAGAATCCTCAAGTTTCCTGGCCTCCTGGGAACGAGTTTCAGGAGCCATCGCACTCGTTCGAAGAGATGTGACTCTGATACCACTTGCAATGAGCCTAACAGTGAGACCCAACTTGGATTTCCCCCAAGTTAGCTATTGACGTGGGTGATGATTGTAATGCAATTAAAAGTGGTTGAGTATCAATGAGTATATTAAGAACTAGAAGGAGAGGGACGTAGAGAGAAAAGGATGACATGGAAGGGAAAAGAAGAGAAGGGAGAGAGAAGCTTGAATTTGTTATGCCATTTTTCTTAGGATTCCTTCCCTGTTGAGTTAGTTACTAATTAACAAACTCTAAGAAAACATACTGACGCCACCACGTGGCAATACTAGATGCTGGCATAAAAAACAACTAAAACGCAGTGTTTCCACTGCAATTAAAACTCTGCGTTTTGAGTCCAATGCTTCCAACGTTTAGAGTCCATTTATTAACTTGTATAGAACATGGATTTTGGGAATAAATTAAAGCTTTTCTTGATTTTCGAAGGCTGCAAAGTCCGCTGAAAAGTCGTACATCATCAAAGCTTGCTCGCTGATTCTGTTCCGAATCCTATACAGCATTTCTTCTGAATGAATCGTTTGCATCTTCGTGCCTGATGGGTATTGTAATGGCGAGGTCTCCCATATCTCCAGACAACAACAAATATAAACAAAGAATATTTGTATCTTTTGCCGAATTTATTATTCTTTTCTGTTTTGGTTATATAACCAGAAACAAAAGAATCACATACAATCAATCCATCAATAACCCTATACCCTTCATTTTTCCTATTCAAATTCTCAAATGCAGTATCGTTGTCTAACGTTGCCCCATAGAGTAACAACCAGCCTCCTCGTGATTTTTAGACAAAAATAGCTGCACCACCTGGTAATCAAACACCAGCAGGAGCCACCTGACTCCCATTTTCCACGCCATTTCCAGACCTATCTTCACAACCCATGATTCATCTTTCAAAACGTTGCAACAGCCAACACCAGCTTCAGAACCCATGATGAGTCTGTGGAGAGCATCTCGAACCAACCGAGCAGCTCCAGCAGGGGCAGGGTTACCCTTGCTTGCGCGGTCTGTGTTCAACTTTGTCCAACCAGGGAACGTTTTAAACTTATCCTACTCTCTCCGTGACCGTGAGGTTACAGCTTTTCTTTGCTCGTCGCTAGCAGCAAAGGTTTCTTCCATCTTTGTTTCCTGGGTATCGTGGCCCAGTGAATGCAATTTATGTCGGCCCAATATAAAAAACTCAATTAGGGCCCGATGTATTGCTATTGGCATAGTTCAGTACGTCGCCCTTTACCAGCTTCGCTCCCTCTTTTGCGTCTTCACTTTTGACCCCTTTGGAAGTTGCCAGCCACATCCAAGAAACAACGAGGTTCAAGGAAGATGACGACTATTCGACGATTCAGCTGCAACGATCTTCTCCGCTTCGCCTCCGTCAATTTCGACCACCTCACCGAAACTGTAAAAAACCTCCCTTCTTTCTTCTTGTCTAAACCCTTCTTTCTTTCTTTCTACTTTCCTTCAATTCTTTTCTGTAATACAATAGTAATGAATTTTGAAACCTGTACAGTTCAATATGTCATTCTACATGACCTATTTGGCAAGATGGCCCGATTATTTCCATGTCGCTGAAGGTCCAGGAAACAAAGTTATGGGTTACAGTAAGCTTCTTCTCCCTACTAATTTGCTTTTGTTTTCATGAATTGTTAGTAAAATAAATTGTGAATTGCATATGAATGGGTTGCAGTAATGGGTAAAGTAGAAGGACAAGGCGAGTCGTGGCATGGTCACGTGACAGCAGTGACTGTGGCCTCAGAATACCGCAGGCAGCAGTTGGCCAAGAAGCTTATGAATCTCTTGGAAGAAATTAGTGACAAGATGTAAGACTAGCCTTCCATACTTGCAATTATGTTTTTTTTTAGTTGCTATTTTAATAGGAGATATGAATTTGATTTGATTTGATTTTTCAGAAATTTATCATAGTTTTCATGGAAAATTTTTGTTTCTTACGTTTTAGACATTCTATAGAACTGTTGTGGGACTTAGAAAACTCAGAGAGGTTGATTCAAATTTAGTTTTAGCTTATGGTTTCCAGTTCTATTAGTATTAGTTTCTTCAACAAGACTTTGCAGTTTTACAAGGTGCTTTGAATTATGGTTTTTGGAAGGAGCAATAGTCCCTCCTGCAATTTATGCCACATTGTTATTTCTTCCTTGCTAAATATCATTCTATTTAAGTTGACTAGCATCTTGACACAAACAGATTGTCTGAATGATATGTTTCTCTTCTTCTAATTGTTGCCCTGTTGGCCACTTCTGCAATATTGTATAATTTGGATGCAATTAATTGAAAGTTTGTTTGGTTGGTTGTGTCTGCATCTTCTTGAATTGCAGATTGTCTCTCGGCTAGTATTTGTTTAAAATAAGTCTCCTCAGCTTCTTTCTAACATGAGAAACCTTTTTGCAGTGATAAGGCTTATTTTGTAGATCTTTTTGTGAGAGCATCAAATACACCAGCCATAAAGATGTATGAGAAGGTAATGGTTCTTTGAATTCTTTTTGGATCTAGACATTTCTTGCTGTTTGATCATTCCGAGTCTGTAGTGCTTGCATTTTACAAACATGAAAGAGTCTTCAGTGAAAGAAGCTGAACCTAACCTCCAATTTATGTCATTTTAAAATATGATTCCACATTGCTACGTTTGGCTATTGCCTCTTAAATTTGGTTTTTTTGTTTCTGTAGTCCTATCCTTTCTTACAAAATGGTTGCTGGACTTCTGTTCCAACAGGTGCCTTCCAAACAAATCTAGGGGCATAAGGTGCTTAGATGCCTTGCAAAGATTGCTATTGGATAATCTTTTGCACAATCTCAGTTTTGAATGGATAATTCTGGAAATTTGCTCAATTTGTGTAATTCTTGCAATCTTGTGACCCCATGCATGGATGTCTAACTTCTTTCTTCTCTGACACAAATTCTTTTTTACTTGTTAGGGTATTAATTGAATTTGGTCACGTGCCTTGTATTAGCAATCCCTCCGGAAACACTTCATAATTTTTTTTGTCTAGTATGGCAGCTAGAAAGGAATTTGGTTGCTGCTGCTTGTTCGGTTCAGATCGTTCATATAGATTAATCAGAGAATTTATTAGCTGCCAAGTTGATGTTTTTAATAGAAAACTATGAGGGACGGTGTCATTATTTTCTGAATGAAAGAAGCCCTATTCTACAAATGATTAGCATGTAACCGGGAATTAGAACTTTGTAGTGTTGAATCAGCATATGCTCATTAGTAGGGTTCCTAGGACTGCTGATCTAAGGACCATGGCCCAAATTCATAGTACACAATGAAAGTAATGATCCCAATTCAAAGAAAGAAAAAATTGAAACTACCACCTGCACCACCTTGCCAGTTTTATCCTTTTTTTCAGTACGCAGATATTATACAATTCATTTTCTTGATATAGACTCCTGATAAATATCTTTAGTTAGGCAGTTCATCGATGTTGCCCTACTCCTATTGGAGATTATCTGGGTTTTCTACTTGACAAGGTTATATTCTTCATGTACTGCATTATGAAGGTAGTCTCCTACCTGTTATGAAGTTCACATATACCTGCTGCTATTGAGATTCTCTGGTCTATATTCTACTTTGATAAGGTCTGTTCTTGCAATTAATATGCAGATAGTGGTCTTCCTTTTAGTAGGTCTTTATAATGCATTTATATATGACCATGGAGTTATATTATCTTAGCCTCGAGTGTTTTGGATGTTACTTTTTTCTTATTGTTCAGTCAATGAGACAAGATGATTCTTATTCTTCTGTCTTTGCAAACAGCTTGGGTATGTAATCTATAGAAGGGTGCTGCGCTATTATTCAGGGGAGGAAGATGGATTAGGTGAGTATTCTGTATTTGGCTTAAGCATCCTTAAATCCCTTCCATTGAGCTTATGTTGCTTCTCACACTTACAATGCTGTGTTCTGTTTTCAGATATGAGGAAAGCTTTATCTCGGGATGTCGGAAAGAAATCTATTATCCCCCTCAAACGGCCAGTCACTCCTGATGAATTGGAGTATGATTAAATCTGCATTTTGTGGACAATTGAAGTTGAAGTGATGGTTTTGGCTCTTGGAACAACAATGATGCCCGTGACATCTTTTGTCCATTGTAGAACTTATGTTTTATAAAAGAGAGTAGTGCCTTTTATCTTTCATTTGTTCAGTATGATTGCATGAAGAAGGGACATGTGCTTCTGACAAGACTACAAAGCTTTCGTCTTGGATTCATGGACAGCTTGTTGATTGTTTTCCTGTATGCTATGTTTCTGCCTTCAGTAGTATTAAGAATGCCAACTCTCCATCCAGACACCACAAGGAGCGCCAAGGCATTTTTCGATTCCTCTCTTTTCTTTCCATCGCCTTGTTTTCTTCTTTTAGATGTTTTGTTTAAATATCTCAGCATGCGATGAGTCATCTTACGCTGTGAATGTCTGGTGATGACCAAACATGCGCTCCGTGATATTCTAGTCCATTTCTATTCCTTCAACTCAAAATGGGCTATTTATGGCCCAATAAAAAAGATATGCACTCTGTTTTTCTCTCATTTTTTTTTATATAATCTTGATACAAAGATATCAAACTTATTGGGGGAAAAATTGATCACTGGATTATCAAGCACAAACCTACAAAAAGTCTTGTATCAAAATTCCGAGCAACGGCAACCACAGCCTCTGTTTACATTTCTCATGCTGAAAACATCCCTTGGAATTTCGCGTACAAGTCCCTCACCTGAATCCAAAGAGTGGACTCTGTGGATATGAAATCCAAACCTCAAAATTGAAATCCCATTGCATTTGCATTGATGGGACCTTTGCCAACTGCATGTTTTCCGCTTGCACAACAAAGAAACAAGCATGAAGAGAAGGCTCACGTGTCATTGTTCTGAAGCCAAAAACGAATGTCACAAACTAGTGATGGAGCTTTGAAGGGCTCTACCACAACGGATCCAAAAAGATATGCCCTTTAACTTTTACACCCATTGGTCTCATGTCTTGAAGCTTTCTTTTATGAGAATTTTTTTTTTTTGTTTAGTGTGTTTGGTATTGTGATAGTTGTTGTGGTTTGAAAAAAAATTATTTTATAAAAAGTACTTTTAGCTGAAGTTGATTTGGAAAAATATATGTTTGGTTAAAACTATGGTTGAAATTGAGGTTGAACAAAAAGTAGTTTAATGTCTTTGGTTAAAAAAATACTTTTCAAATTGAGGTTATAAAATAATTAAAATATATATATATTAATATTGATAGTTTTTAATTTAAATATTGTAGATTTAACTACTGTTATTACATCATGAAATAAATAATATTGATATCAAATATTTTTTAGTATTCCATTAAACTATGTGCAATTTCATCACGTACGAAATCTATCCAATAAGAAGTATATTTTCTATGGTTTCTTAAGCGCGCAACAACAATATCATCAAGAACAAAAATTGAATTTTTTTTAACCGGATCGAACCCGGTTCAATGCATTTTTGGACCGAACCCGGTCTGGTCGGAACAATGGAGTCACCCTCCACTGTTCACGTGAACAATGGAGTTCACTCTCCACTGCATCCACAGGTTTGCGGAAAATAGTAGAGAGCTGCTTTCTGCAAACCTGTAATTTTAATCAATTTTAAATGGTCCCACATAAATAGTATATTATGGTTCTTCGTTACCAAATATTTAAAAGCTGTGATTTGCTTTAAAAGCAACCGCACTCGCGTAAACAACCGGCAACTTTCTTTTTTTTAATCAACACTATCTTGATTCATAAAAAGTAAAAGAAAAAACGTTTCTTTTGGACAGGACTTGGCATTGAGTTGTGGATTTTTATTCCCGTGCTAAAAGAGATTATAATATTTTTTCTCTGATCTCACACCTCACACAAGTCAACCACATCTAGATTGGTAAAGGTCTTAGAAGTTTGTTCCTGTAGCTTCTCCAGCTACGATTCTCTGATTCTGTGCCACAGATATCTTTGCACCTCTACAAGTGCTTGAAGTGAGTTGGGTTTTGGAATGTCATCAGTGGTTCGGCATCAAGAATTAGGATTTGCTGGATTCGGAAGAGACAGGATGAGGAGGCCATTCGAAAAGTATGCGGGACGATGGCTATGCCTCCTGAATTCATCATAATCTATATTCATACATAGTCGTACTTAAACCGTACGGACAGATTAGGATTTCTTCTCTTGTTTCTGTCCAATCTTAATTAATGGAGATAAATCATCATCAGATGACTTCCTTGATTTGACGATTTTATCCATGCCTCTTCTTTTGATAATCTCTAGTTGTTGTTGAAGAGAGAGCATCAACTTTCTTTTCTTCTCTGGTCTGGAAACTTTAATTCCATGATCCATACCAATTGAGGCCCCTGCTGGCCAAAGAGAGAATCAACTCTGAGACACGATATCATCACGTCACATTGTCTGCCATTCTTCGCTCTACATTCAGGAGGAAACTCCTACAGCAACAAGCTCGAAAAAGAGGTGTCCATAATCTTTTTCCAGAACAACTAAATGGGGTTAATTTACCACACACACATGTTAACTGACTAAATTAGGGCAACCAAATGATCATTAATTCACATAATTCAGGTTTGGACAATATGGAAGTAATCATAGTAGATTGATCGAACCATCCCATGTCAGCAATCGATACAAGTGTGTCGTGCTATTTAAAGTGCGTGCTAATGGATTCTTTATAAAGATAAACAAAACCTACTTGTATTGCACTTACTAGAGATAGAGGAGGGAGGTAATTGAAGCGAACAAGATAATTGGGATTTCCTGATCTGATCGATTGGGATGTCAAATATCATGATATGGGAATCTCCACTTTTGTTTTAAACATAGCATCACTTTGTAACATGCTTTATGTCACCTTGTCTGCCATTTTTTCACTTAACCCATTTTAGAGGGAACTAATCTAAGCTACCAATAACAATGGGGGGGGGGGGGGGGGGG
>Ga0307515_10012779_pt1 | contig 15760 bp, 11 predicted proteins | sample 17_EM_MG_FD_194513 | JGI IMG/M metagenome (GOLD analysis project Ga0307515, IMG submission 194513) | Populus trichocarpa ectomycorrhiza microbial communities from riparian zone in the Pacific Northwest, United States - 17_EM | ecosystem: Host-associated > Plants > Roots > Unclassified | place... | reverse complement strand
GAAAATAATTTTTTAATAGTTAGCCTAGTGATTAAGTATGTGTCTTAAATTATTATTTTTTAATTCAAATTTTATAAGACCGACATCTAGAAAAAAAAATACTTTTTCATCAATGCATCAATTTCATACGGGATACGATTCCAGAATTGTTCTGAAAATAAACCTTCATTAATAGGTAAACTGGTTTTAAAATAGCTCTTATTAGCTACTTGATCCACGCTCTGTTGCGAGTCAGAAATTATTTTTCCTAAAAATAATTATATATACTGACTTTTTCAACATGTTTTTATAAATAAAAAAATTATATAAATAAAAAAACTCATACATATACGTAATCCAATAAATCGAGAACTATATGTGTTAATAAAAGAGGGGAGTCTTTAATGATAAATACAAAAAAAATAAAAAAAAATCAAGAGATATATATAAATCAAGATATTTATCCTCGCAACATGGGATATTTACATGACTATACTTGTTGAACAAGTATATTAAATTACATTTTTTATTCAATCAAACGATAATAAAAATAGACACACATTAAATTGATTGAATAAAAAAAATATGCAAAGCTAGACATATTAGAAATATTAGCTGAAAATAAATATTTTTATTTTCAAAAATAATTAATCTATATAAAAAATTAAAAAAATTCATAGATGAATAAGAATAATCTTTTCGAAAACTAAATACACACAACACCTTTAAAACACAATCTCTATCCAAAAGAGGTTAAATAAGAAAAAAAATCACAAAGGAGGGATATTAATTGAAACCTAAATTTAAAAATTATTTAATAAAAAAAATTAAAAAAGATGTCAATTAAAAAAAACAATATTAGAAAAAAATAGCCTGAATGTTGTGACTTAACTCGTCAAACTTATGCTTTGGGTCATGAACTCAACCGGGTTCAATAATATTTTTTTAAAAAATTTATATTTAACCTTAAATAAAAAGGACCAAAAAATAGTTCAGGCTCTCACATGGCCCAGTGCACCTGGGCCATTACAAGGAAAAGCCCAGGCATGTGGGAGGGCCTTCAAGCAAGGTAGCGTCTTTTTTATCCCAAAAAACCCAAATTTTGAGTCATTTTAATCTAACATTAAGGTTCTAAACAACCACCATGAAGTTCCTCTCGTCCTCACGAAACCCATGGACACCAAAAAAATTCATTTTATACGTAAGAGATGGCTTGAATAGTGACCTTCTCTCTCATTGCTGGAATTTGACGACCCTTCTCTCTCTGCTCTCTCTAATCAGGGATGTCCCTGGAAAATAGTATAAATAAATATTTATACCAAAAATAATTTTTTGAAATCTAAAGGCACTTAAATTTTCTAATTTTCTTTGTTTTTAAAGTTTGAGGACCTAGATGTTTTTTAAAAAACTTTTCTGACACAATACCCATATTTGGTGTCTTTTTTATTTTGGTTTATTTTTTTAATTTTACCCTTGCCAAAACAATCAAAAGCATTTGATGTTCAATTAGGATTAAAGGATCAAAATAAATTGTTGAAAAATATAGAATATATTTATAGTGTTTTGTGTATATATAAACAGTGCAGTTGAACAATGAAATGAACACGTGCTTTAGAGTTTTTTATAATTATAATTTGTCATAATAAAATTATCAATGTAATATACATAAATAATGTAATGCATACAAAGAGGTAATGCTCATATATGTTCTTAAGTCGTAAATAAAAAACAATCATTTCTCTAAAAAAACGAACAAAGAATTATTTTAGTAATTGCAAATCCTCCTTGTGTATAAAGGCATACCTGTCATTAAAGCCATTAATTTACTAAAATAATAGGATTTATTGGAGTACAAAAATTGCTTTTAATTTTGTATATGGAAAATGCCAATTCACTTATATATAAAAAACATAAGGAAAAACAATGAGCGTGTAATATATATACATAAAATATAGTGTGTGGAGAAAACACCTAGCACTAGAGAGATTATTAGAGAGATTATTTTGGATTATAATATAAAATTAATAAAAAAATTTTTCATCAAATTAACCTAAAAAACTAAATTCGAAGGTAAAATAATATTTTTCACGTGATCCATTTATTATTTTTGTTTTAATTAGAGTTAAAATAATTTATTTTTTTTAACAGTAAAATTCATTAAAAGAAAATAATCAGATAATTAGTCTCTAAGTTTTTTTTTTAGATTTCATATTTTTTACCGCAAAGAATTTACTAAAATAACCTTAGTTTCAAAATTTAATTAAGATTTGTTTGGGGGAATTTTTGTATTTTAAATTGGTCTTTTCTGTTATTATAAAGTTATTTGAGGGGAAAATTAGCACTGTTATTAAACCTGGACCGGCCCGGCAGGTCGACCTGGTGGCTAGACCGGTCCTGGTTTGTTAAAAGACCGATTGATGCAACAACGCGGCAAAACCTAGTCGATCCGGCGGGTCGACCCATGACCCAGGCGAACCCGAACGAGACCCGATTTTTTTTTTTCAAATGTGGTTTTTCTCCTATACCCCTTTTTTTATATTTTTTTAGTGAGTTATTAACACTTTTTAAAGTTCACTATATATATATTAGAAAAATATTTTATTTTTTCAATGTGGGATTTGAAACCCTTTAGTATATATATTCTATTTTTCCAAGAAAAAAGTTATTTTTTCAATGTGAGATTTGAAGTCATTTCATATATATACTCTATGTTCACAAGAAAAAAATTATGTTTTTTCATTGTGGGATAAAAAACTTTTTGGTTTAAATACTTCAACTTAAAAGAATAACATAATATCTTTTCAATGTGGGATTTGAAACTCTTTAATATATATACTCTATGTTCACAAGAAAGAAGTTATTTTTTCAATGTCAAATTTGAAGCCCTTTAGTATATATACTTTATGTTCACAAAAAAAATTATATTTTTTCAATGTGGGATAAAAAACTTTTTTGGTTTAAATACTTCAACTTAAAAGGATAACATAGTATCTTTTCAATGTGGGATAAAAAACTTTTTAAAATATTCTTTTAAACTTCATTATTTACAACATGTATAGCATATATTCACATGGTTTTTTTCTTAATTTTTTCATATGAAATATTAAAACTTTAAATATTTTTTTAATTTTTCCGGGTTGACCCATGAAACCCGGAACCTGACCCCTTGGTCAGGTCAACCCCCGGGCCGAGTTTGATAACTATAAAAATAATTAAAAAAATATTAAAAACAACTTTGCCAGCTATGTGGGAGAAGCCACATTGCTTTCGCGATGCATGCACCATCATACAGAGGTTGAAAATATGCTTCCGCAATGTTATTTGATTCATCGCAACGTCATTTTCCTCAATAGACGGTGCATGTTTGGTTTCAATGGACTTATTATTATTGGTGTTGTTTTCTTTTTTCTCTCTCCTTCCTCAAGATTCACACCGGACATTTAATATTTCAAAGCAGTTCCCTTGGTTTGATATATTTAAATATCACTTCTCAATCTTTTACCATCAATATTTTATCTGTTAGGAATTGGATTTTGTGGTTTTTTTATGTTTGGTACTTCTAATCAAATGGATTGGGACATGAGTTTTATGGGTTAACACAGGTTGAAATTATTTTTTTTATTTTTTTATTTATTTTTATCATTCAATTTTTTTTTTCTCATTCGATATTGTTTTTTCTCATTTTGAACATTATTTTTTTAAAAAATAATTTTTATTTGACTTGCAATAAAGCGCAGGTCATATAGGTATCACGTGTATATGTGTATAGAAGCACATGTTTTAATAGAATTGTGTGAAAAGAAAAAAAAAACAAAAGAAGAAGAAGAAGAAGCTGCCTTACAAGATAAGTTCATTTTCGCTAGGGGCAGCAAATGATTGAGTTTCATATCAATTCTCTATCGAACGCATCTTTTTCAAAGATTAATAACAACAATAATAAATAAATTAAGAAAAAAGAAGAAATCCAATGATTCACAATAAGATGATAAGATTATGAGTGGTTGTCCAATAAAATTTAATAATTTTTTTTTATTTGACTATAAAATCTGTTTTTAAACCAGTTTACATGTTTTTAAACCATTATCGGGCATTCAAAGAAATTTAATACATTTTTTTCTGGGTGTTGCTCTTAAGGTTTGAATCCAAAAATTCAATGAAAGGAACTTGTCTTTGTACTCACTAGATCAACTACTTAGAGTTAAATTTAAAAATCTCAAAACACCAACTATTTATAGGGGTGAGTTTTTTTTTATAATTCTAATAAAAATTGTCAATTTTAGTAAATTTTATGATTTTTTTACCTTATTTTTTTATGTTACTCGAATTCATGAGTAAGAAATTTCGAATCTGATTTGTCCCCACTACCCATTGAGTTTTCTTTTAACCTAAAATACTAAGAAAATTATAATTAACTAGTTAAAATTAGACCCAAGAAAAATATTGATTAACATAAATTAGATTCAAGAAAAATTACAAGCTAATAACTAGTTCTAAGAGTTTACAAATAAATAATATAATTTTTAAAATTCAGGAAACTTGGAATTTTTTTTCCTATTACCCAAATTATCTATTTCTCAAACTCTTACTCGTCCTCCACTTTTTAAATTTGATTAACGTATATCTCTGATTCAATTTATATTGTATATCTCGATTAATCTCACATATTTTAAAATTAAACTCATCCTCAACTTTAACACTATTACATGTTGGTTTATAAAATACATTAAATTGCAAAATCTTAAAATTAACTAGAAAGCATTCTTCAATTATGTTTAAATCAAAAGGTAAACTAATATGCTTATATTGTCATTGTTTCTGTAGCAGTTATCATTAGGAAACAGTTAAATTCTTGGGGAAAGGTTTTTCCTAGTTCGAGGTCATGAAAATGAATGTTCACCAGGATTTTCATCGATAACGATGTATATATATAAAGCAGAAAATATCCTAAAAGGTGAAGCAACAGTCGCTTTCTGGGAGCCGACTACAGCACAGAAAAATGTGGTGAAAACAGCAATGGAGAGGCATCTTGACCTCATTGAATAGAATCTGCAAGTTTCTTCAAGCAGGCCACAGACGAGGGCAAGTGTTCTAAGCCAACGGCTCAATAATCTACTGACAAATGCATAATGCGTATAGTGACATCTTGTTGTGGTGCCACTCTCTCTTCAGGCAAAACCCATGCTATTTATTGGCAGCCGAGTCAGCGAAAGTGAGCGTTGGTCCTTCAACTTATTTATTGAAATTCAAAGCTTCAATTCCCATGTTTAAAAAATGATGTTTAAAAAAAATTTTAAAATTCTAACCGGGTCAATTCCCATGTTTTTTTTAACCATGCGTGTCAAAATAGTTAATTCATATATAATATATTAATATTTGTTTTTTATTAAAAAAAAAAAGAAATCTTTGTGTTAATTTCCACTATAAGCTTCCAAAATGTCTTTCTCACGAACACAAATGGATTTTTTAATATGTGATTACAATAATTGAACACCTATATATTAATTAACGAGATGGGACTAATTGCAACTCCAAATTGCATACAGAAAAACCATTACATTTTATAACTATAATGAAGACATATACCTAAATTTGAAGCATTAATTGAGAAAACGAAGATTTAGGTGACAATCCAATGATTTCAAGAAAAAGAACAGTAATTTTTACACAGTAAAATTTATTTTTATTCGAGGAAACCCCACTCCCGGAAAGTGTATTTTGTGGGTCTAGGTGAGCGAGTAAAACCCTAACTGTCCCAGGTTCTTGCAAGAGATGCACACCCTGTTGTGCAGATCTCAAATCCTTTGTCACACCTTTGTCACACGCTATATCCATAAAGAACTTTACACAGTAAGTAAATGATTTCATTATTCATGAAGTACTTTTCTTTTTCCTTCTCGTCCTAATATATATATATATATAAAAGAGGATTATCATATAGGAAATTGGATGCGCACATGATTTCACAGCAATGATTATGCATGACACCAGCGACATCTATTTCTTTAAGCAGCTAAACTTTACACCTCATGTGGGAGGAAAAACTTGTCTCGAACGTGATCCCTTTTGAAGGTATTTTCATGGGGGAGCTCTTGGGTTTGGGCATTTCATGCTCTAGTTGTGGAAGAATGTAATGATTTGAAGGACGAAAATAAGATGAATTTGGAATGACTGGTGTTCTTACGGTAGCCTTTTTATTCTATTGTATAATTAAGAACACAACATGCTTGTTCAAAATGAATTTATTCGTCGCACTAAGCATAGAGCAAGGATGAAAGGGAAAGGTGTCAAGAAAAAGGTCATGTGTGTAACTAAAGAATTAGGAGGTTGAAGAAGGAGGAGGAGGAGAAACTCTGGATGTGACTGTTGTCTCCCATTATTCCAAGGAGGTCTAAATCAATTTCAAAACCCCATCTTGTAATGGAGGGGCCCTAATTGCACTATCTCTTATACATGCAATCCAAAAGCATGGTCTAAAAAGTATCCCCAAATTATCATCTTAATTTGAGGTCAATAACTAATGTTTCTCTAATCCCTCTTTATCACCTCATCTAGTAACCCATCCACTCTTAATCACCTCATCTAGTAACCCATCCATTTAATCAAGGAAGTATTGGAAGCACGGTTTCTTAAAACCATGTTTCTTAAGAATTTTAATTTTTTTTAATTTTTTTATATTTTTATAACGTTTTGATATGCTGATTTTAAAAATAATTTTTTAAAAATAAAAAATTATTATTTTAATATATTTCCAAATAAAAAACACTTTAATACTCTATTATACTCTCAAACACTCTCTAGATCAGATGTTCAAACACCCAGATGGAAATAAACGTTTTTTTCCAACTTTACCCGTAAATTACTAGAATTTATTTTGTCTCTGTTTCTTATTTCTTTTCTTCTTGGTTTCTCTCTTTTTTTTTTTTTTGTAAAGGCCTCGAGTTTTGAAGTTTTTCATGTCATAATTAATTTTAAAAAATTGAAAAAAAAACCTCATCATTAAAAATATATAAAATTAGCTATGAAGTTCAAGTCCGAGTCCTCTTAGGGTTACTAAAAGCTTACATAGTCGTTAATTTCAGAACTTATATAATTAATCAATATACATGCAAGTTGGCCCGAATATCCATGTTAATTAAAAAAAAAACACTAAGAATGATCCCTTCCCTTCTTTTCATTTGTAATTTGTGTTGCACTTCTAGCATAAATGTCTGGGAACATGGTTAAAGAAAAGCTAATTAACTAGGGCATCATTTTTTTTCATTGATAACCTTACTACAAACATTAATTTTACAACTTCTCGAGGCAAAAGAAGACATTTCGCCAGAAAGATTCACCATGGCTGCTTTTCTCTGTCCTTTAAAATTTTGACTTTCAGTTTTTCCATGCACTAGCTAGTAGCCCAGATGGGGTCTGCATGGATTCCAATATCCGAGGTATTTTTCTTTCCTCTTCATAGCCCCATTAAGATGTAGTACACAAGAGTTATGGGCAATGCAATTAGCATCCCAAATATGACACTGCGATTTCAAAACCCAAAAGCAAGTGATGAGAATAAGAGAAAACAATGGAAAAAGATGGCGAATGAAAAAGAGAAAAAAATATAAATAATGGTGCATAAGCTATGATGCTTTGTTTGAAAAATATACTCACGCTGTACTGAGAATATCAGGATGCACGTTGTACTCCTTGGCAAAGACAAAGGGGACAATTCCTTGTGGTAGAGCTGCCTGTGTTTTTCGTTTGGGAAGGGAAGCACAAAAAGGCAAAGGGACATGTTAGTAAAGGTACAGATACTTGCTGTTCATCAGTAACCCCAAACAAATCCTTAAGGTTTGATTCATTATTGGGCTCGCTGTAATTACTCTTGTTCTTTTTGCTGTCATTCCTTTTTCCAGATCACTTTTAGCTACCTCCAGAATGCTTCAATCTTTTTCCTCAAAATATTAGATACAATACCCGACGAGTACAAACACCCATTTTTTACAAAGTTTTGGAGATGAAAAATATCTGAAAATAGTAAACAATATTTGTTGTTTTATTCATCTGGCAAGATAACAGATTCAATGTTTTCTGCACTAAGAGTCTAATTCCAACATGGGGATAATTTCAACCGAATAAAAAATCTTATCTGGAGATAGCAAACATTGTTTAGGAAGTAATTAAGTTTTTTGGAGCTTCTGTAGTTAAGTAGGATTGGTTGTGTCAGGAGGAGGCAAGAGAACGAGAAACAGCACAGCAGAAAAGAAAACACAGGAGATAGTGTGTTAAAGTGACCTGAACGATGGCAATGTGTAAGAGCGTGCCTCTTAGACCAACAGCAATAGAAGCAGCTGCCATGACAGCTGGACCTGTAAGGAATCTCACAGCCATAGCAAAAGCTGCGACGGAATTCCCACATGCTATGATCCTTGGTTGCAAAGCCATAAACAGACCTGTCAACACATCAAAAGGCAGCAGGCAATAAGAGCATGCTCGTCCACCATTTTTTTGATGTGATACAACTTTCATCATCACTACCACTACTATTCATCAGCACAAACTAGGCAAAAAGCGAGGGATTTGTAATAGAGTGAGAGAGAAAAAAGAAAACCCCAACAACATGATCACCCTCGGACTGTTTGGCACACTTTACTTTGCTAGTCTGCTTGCTTTCTTGGGACATTAATAATGAAAAAGTAGAAAGAGAGAATCAAAAAAGATTTTTAGAGAACAAAATGGTAAGAATAAAGGATTGTAAGCTGTAACGAAAGTAAAAAAAGGAGACGACAAGAGTCTGATACTGACCGAGACTGAACATTGCCATGCCGAGCCCTGCATCTGACAGAATGGAAATGGACTTAGCTATAATCGCAGGCATCTGTACATCCCACCTGTAAGAAACCAGAGATCCAAAGACAATCAATATCCCATTAATCAAAAATAAAAACAAAAAAAATACCCAGATACATTAACTACTGCGCTGTCCAGATACACAGATCTTAATGGATTTAGTGGTGTACCGTACCTGAAAGAAACCAAGGACCAGGTGAGACCAATTAAGCTGGAGTAAGTGTTGGGGTTTCTGATAAGTTTCCTCCAGACCATGATGAGTATAAGCCTTGTCATGACACTTGTTGGGGGCATTGGTTTTGGTTTGCCTGCAGCACCAACTTTCTCACCTTCAGGGTTATTCATTTCTCTGTCCATTCCTCTATTTCCAAAGCTAAAACCATCTCTCTCTAAATTATAGTCTTCCTGATTCTCTGTATGCCCCTCAACTGAAACTCCAAAGCCGACAAAAACAGCAATCAAGAAACGAAATAATAGTAAGTGTAAAGCAGATGAATAAAAGTAGAAAAACAAAGAGAACAATCTAAAATCTGGATTTATTGATAATATTTGCAAACTAATTAAGCAAACTGGAAAAATTAAGCACCTTTTCCAGGAGATACAGCGAGCCTAACATCTTTCTGGTCATGGGCACCATAATCATGACCACCGAAAACATCTGAAACAGGAGAAGCACTTGAACTCCAAACAAACATATGAAGGTCCCTACCATCTTCAGCTTTCTGTTGAGCTTGCCCATTAGGTTTCTTTGCAGCAGCATTATTGGCATTTGCTGCAACACCTTTAGATGCAGTTGTTGGCGAAAACATGCCAGGGTTTGGTGCTGGATAATGAGTTGCACCACCTGGCGCGTGGTAATGGAACCTTGGTTTGTTACTTCCACCATTCTCTTCTTCAAAATTGGATGGCCTCGGTGTTGGGCCCCGAGATGCTGATAGTCCATAAACATCTGAAGCACCAAAATTTGAGTTTCTACCAGCCGCCATCATTGAGTAGAAATCCGTGTGATTGAAACTAGACCCTCTCGGAGTTGGATTTCTTGATGATTGTAAGGAGTAAATCTCAGCATTGGTAAGGTTTGATGGCCTTGGTGTTGTTGATGATAGACCTTGAGACCTTCTAGAGAAAATATCCGATCTTGAAGCATTGGATTTCCTAACAGTGACATGTAACTTTCCATCTTCTTTGATCTCTGCTTCAGTTTCTAGAGGCTGTCTACCATCAAGTGACATGATATCAGAGTCTACATGGATTGACACAATGGAACCAGCAGTGTCTGGAAATTGCTCAGAGATGAGCAGTTTAGCACCCCTATATTCAAACAGAAACAGCATCAAAGTGTACCAAATGATGCATTGAAGGACCACAACTTGCACCATTAAACTACCAGAATAATCACCATACATTCCTTTGAGCAAAGGAATGCCCATAACAAGAGTGTTGGGCAGTGTTGAAAGTGAAAACAATGTAATGGTCCATTCCAAGCAACCCCTTTTACTAAACATAGTCCAAAATGCTAATACTACTAAAACTATGATCTTTTGTAGAGTATCAGCAGCTATGAAGCGAAAGTTCATTTTGTAAGGATCATTGGTAGATATGAAGTGGAAAGAGAGGAGAGGGACAGCAAAAAGCGCCACAAAACGGTTGATGCCCGAGCACTGATCAGGAGTGAAAATCTTCCACCATTTCACCGAGCCATAGGCCAAAATCATGGCCACGTAAAGTGGCACCATTGCAGTCATCACATGGTAGAAATCTAGTAAACTAATCATCTTTGGTTACTATTTGAAAACCCAAAACTTTGGTAGATTAAGTCTTTTGAATGAGAAGAATAGATTGATGTTGTTCAAGATCAAACAAAGTTTGAGCTAGCTAAAAGAGGAAAAAGAAGAAGATGAAGACGAAACTGGTTCTTGAACTGCTGGTGACGGTGATGGTTGTGGTGATGATGAGAATGGCAAAGCATGTGGCTCTGGGGTTATGGAGTAGTGGGTGGTAATAAACAGAATTGAGGAATTCTTTTTGAACTATACAATATACAGCTTTGCTTTGAGAGTTGCGAGAGCAAGCTTGCACTTGCAGTCCCCAAAGCACAGGGTCTGCTTTTTTATTTTCTTTGTTTTTTTCCCTTTTGTTTTGAGTTTTGTTTGGATTTGAGAATGAGAGAGATGATGGCCTCGGGCAGTATTTTTATTATAATATAAATAATTATTTGATATATCTTGTTAAATTGGTATCTGGCTCGATCTTCAATGGCCTAAATTGCAGTACAAAAGTGTGTAGTAGAAAAGAAAAAGCATTTTGGTTGGGAGAGGGAGGTGGGTGTGTCTCCAAGTACTCGCTTGGAGAGTCCCCTTTTAAGCATTTGGTAAAAGACCCTCTACCTTTTTCTTTTCTTTTTTCCTCCTTTTCTTCTTGGATTCTCTTTTTTGAGCTCATGGGTTGTAGTAATTGTGTTATTGCTCTGTGTATATGTTTTGTTCTTTTCATTTCATTCTTTATATAAAAAAACCTATGTTTGTACCACTAATAAGATATTGCTGTAGAAATGAGGAACACAATATTCCTTCTCTTCCTAATTAGTGGTAAAACTAGTTTACTATCCGTGTTGTGCTACATATCGGACATCGTTGTTAAATCAATTCTATCGAGTTAATCTTAAAATCTCCCGATTTGATTTTTGTCTAATTTAAGTTTTAAATTAAACCATATAAGAGTTGTCCTAACATGATCCGGTCAACTCAATGAGTCTAAATACAATTTAAATGGGCAATAAAAATATGGTTTGACTTTAAAAAAAAAAATTCAAAATGATATCTTTTTTTTATTTGAATATTGACGAGACAACATATTAGATTGATTCGAGTTTCGCGGTATAACCTGTCAAACCCGTGATCCAAATCATGGACTCCACTAGGTTTAGTAATTTTGTTTCTTTAAACTATTTTTACTTAATTATATAATAACAAAAATAAACGCTCACAAAATCAAGCATCAACCAAATACTAAGACGTTTGTTTGAGACTACAATAACCTTATAAAATTCAAAATAAAACAAATTATAAAGGTTAGTACAAAATCAATAAATTGTTAAAATTTAAAATTTAAAATAAAATAAAAAAAGAACCTACTTGTACTGTTCATATGAATAGTGCAAGTGTTTATCCCTCAATTCTTTTAGTGTTGTTAGGATTAGAAATAGTAATAGTAATTATCATCATTTTATGAAGGGAATAAAAATGTATCGGTAAAATAGTGTGGCCCTAGACTTATTATATTATGGAATGAAACAATATAATGATGATTTTGACCCTTACAAAAAAAAAAAAAAAACACTCAAAAAGCTTGTTATTAGAGGTAATATAGTCTTTTTTCCTAGATCCATTGGATATTACTAGATTGATCAGAGTTAAATTAGACTGTTAACTTTTTTAGCATAGTAAATGACTTAATTACTCTTCAAAGCAAAAAAAAAATTATTAGCTTTCATCCAAGTGCTTTTTAACCTTTAGTTTTTTTTCACAATAAAGTTATTGAATTACCCTTGTAGGCAAAAGTTATTAAACTAGCTTTCAGGGTTTTTTTTTTTTGCATTTTTATTCTGATTTTTTAGTTATAATCATGTTGGCTTAGGGAAATACGGTACGTTGATAAGTATAAAATATTATTAAAAAGAGGTTGGCACATGGAGCCACTCCGTGCTTTTCTGGAGGCGTGGAGGAACCTTGGCTTTTGCTACGGTTTTGGAAGTGTTGTAACACCTTTTTCTACATGGGGTGACATGTGTGGTGTTTTGGGTGATGTTGTGTTGTTGGCGGACTCTCTTTTTTTTTTCATTATTTCTCTTCCTTCCCTCGAAATTCACACTAGCCATTGAAAATTTCCCTCTTATTTACTAATATGTCAAATTTTGTCCTTATTTGTTTGATTTCTAGTTGTTTTTATTCTCTTTTATCAAATTTCAATTTCATCATTAGATATTCATAATTGTGTTTTGTTATTTTTTCAAATATGATCTTCATTCTTTTGATTTTATTTTTTGAATTGCATTCTTTTTTCAATTTGATTTTTCTTTTCAATTTTTTCATTCAATTCAAAATTTTAGGTTGTTTTCTCATTTACTTTTTATTTCAAATTAGATCTTTATTCTCTTGATTGCTACTTTTGTTTTGAATCCTTTTATAAAATTGATTTTTTTTCAATTTCATCCTTTGAATTTTGATTTATCGGGAGTTAGGCTTCATGGTTTTTTCAAGTGGGTTCTTTTGGTTTAGTGACTCGAGTCACGAGTTTGAAAAATTAACAAAAGTTGACATTGTTTTTTTTTAATTTCATCATTTGACAATGTTTATTTTGAAAAATGGGCTTTGTGATTTTTCTCGATTTTCTTTCAATTAGGTTATCATGATCTCATGACTTAGGCATCAGGTTTAGCCCTTTTATTTAGATACTCTTTTTAGGTTGCCTTTTTTTTATGTTTTGTTTTGTTTCATCCTTTAAAATTAGATTCCTTTAAAAATTAAGCTTTGCTTTTTTCTTGTTTTTTTCTTCTATTAGATTATCTTGTTTGCATGATCACCTCACAAGTTTTATCCATCATACTCGAGATTACAAGTATTTTGTTTTTTTTGGGTTTCTTTTAGTTAATTGATTTTTTTAATTTTATCTTTTTACATTTAGATTGTTAGGGATTGACCATTCTTATTTTTTTCAATTTGCTTTATATTTTTTCTGGTTATCATTATCACTATGCCTTTTAAAATTTTAAAAATAAAATTATGATATATTTAAAGTATCTTTTATGAAAAAATAAAATAAAAACTCGTCTAATCTTCATTTCCCATGCCTTCCTTATGGTGGAAAACTGGTTAAAAATATCTAGAGACATAAATAAATTATTTTTATTTTTATAACTAAACATGTTTTTGTTATAGATTTTTTATTCCAAGACAGTATCTAAACACCAACACAATGTAAGTGAGTGATATAGCTCAAGTATGTATCTCGTATATTGAAATAGGCAATGCCGAAGCTAAAATAGATTTAACTAGCTACCTGACCTTTGCTACTTTGCGGGTAGTAGTTAAAGTCTTTTTTTTTATTAAAAAAAAACATGTAAGTATCATTAACGTATATTTTAAAATATATATATATATATATATATATATATTAATTATTAATTTAAAATCTAATGTTTATATTAAAAATGTTAAAAAAAGGTGCTAAATTGTTTTACATTGCAAGTTTGAATTATTTGTTTACAGGAATATTTGCTTCTTAAACAATATTCTATAATTATTCTAAAAGCAAGTTTGAATTAAAAAACTATACTATTAATTTTGATGTGATTTTATTAAAAGCCATAAAACATTATACAACACTTGTGTGTTCTTGTCGGGAAAATCTTTGTTAATATTGTTATACCAGACTGAGTAGGTAAATTTTAAAATTTCTTAACCCTATTCTTTGTCTAACTATATTTTTAATTAAAATATATGAAGGTTAATTTAAAGTTTTTGAACAATAGGTAAAAATTTGGTTTGACTTAAAAAAAATAAGACAAATTTTTTAATTTTTTTTTGAAATGAAGACATCTTGAATCGATTTAAGTTAACTCATCAAATTTATGACTTGACTCATGAACCTAATTGAGTTTAATAATTTTATTTTAAAAAAATTATATTTAACAATATGATTTAAAAAAAGTGCTATAGGAAAACTATCAAATGATTTTAAAAAAATTGTAAAAAAATAACTCTTTTTAATATTATTAAAAGATTGCTAAAACTTTATTTGAAAACAAAGTTAAAACTGAATAGAATTTAATACAACAATATCTAAAATTTATTCTTAATTGATTTAAAAATTTATAAAATAATATACAAGATATATTTTAACTTAATGGATTTTAAATAAATTAAATTGAATATAAGGAAAAATAAAAAATAAAAACAAAGCTAGGTGCACGGTCCTAAGTAGCTCTGCACACCTTGCCCTTTAAAAATAAAATCATGCCCACTTGGTTGCGCCCTTTTAAAAAAAAAAACATGTCAGCTGTTTAAATATTTTTTTTTAAAGAAAAGCAGATAATTCATTGTCTATTATCTAAACACACTTTTATAACCTCAATACATGAATTACTCAAGTAAATAAAAATATCAAAATCTATTAAAAAATAAAAAATTAAACTAAAAACAAAAAATCTCTCAAATCAACCTTTTTCAACAACAAAAAAGATTAAAAATACCTTAATAGCACTCCCCTCATTAAATTAAATGCTTTAACACTAAAATTGACTTTTTTTATTAACAAAATCTTGCCAACAAATATTTTATCTTTTCTTCATTATTTTTCGGTGACTTTTTCTCTCCTCTTGCAAACTCGATGTATGATATATAAAGAAAATGAAGTTTTATATTAAAATATATAATTTTTAAATTAAACAAACAAAAACAATTATAAAAAATCTCAAGGCATTTTTTTAAGGAAAGGCATTGACAGCACAATATTATTTTAAAAAAAGTTGTATATTTCTTTTATTGTTAAATTTGATTTTCAAAATTTTAATTTTTTTAATCAACAAAACCCAATCTAATGCTGAAAACGTTTTTTGACACCTCAATAACTCCATAGTAAGCTAGTTAAAATAAATTATAAATAAAAAAATATTTAATTTAATTTAAAATGATAAAATTTTAAAAAAATATTGATGACTGAAATAAAATAAGATAAAAAAACAAAATAAAAAATTGCTTGCACTTTTCCAGTGAATAGCACAATGAGATTTAGCTTTTATTTATTCATTTTAATTTAATGTTTGATTCAATTCGGATAATTCATTGGTCATCAATTAGGTAAAAGTTTTAGATCAATTATGAAATTTAAAACGCCATAAAAACTTCAGAATATAAATTTACACTCAATTAAAATAATAATATAATACCTGTCC
>Ga0307515_10012778_pt1 | contig 15760 bp, 9 predicted proteins | sample 17_EM_MG_FD_194513 | JGI IMG/M metagenome (GOLD analysis project Ga0307515, IMG submission 194513) | Populus trichocarpa ectomycorrhiza microbial communities from riparian zone in the Pacific Northwest, United States - 17_EM | ecosystem: Host-associated > Plants > Roots > Unclassified | place... | reverse complement strand
CAGTGAAAAGAGGAAGCAAAGAAAGAAAGGGAAAAGGTGAACCTTTGCTGCACAGTGAAAAGAGGAAGCAAAGAAAGAAAGGGAAAAGGTGAACCTTCGCTGCTTTCATTGCAAGAGTTTGAGGGTCAACGTAACCACTCTTCGCAGTCACACTTTCCAACTCTGTTTTAGCCAACCTCTGATTGTTGGTGTCGATTACTGTGGTAGGATTTTCTCTTGAAATTGCGTCTTAAACAAACACATTTGGGGTGGGGATGATGAAGAAAAATTCCTATAAATCACCGATAGAAATGATGATGCTCTGGTTAAAATCTCATTAACTTGGGTCCATTTCTTTCAAACTGGACAGCAACATAGCAATGCCAGCCATCATACAAGGGATGGGATTTTGTCATGTTTCTGTTTGTTTGTCTCCAAAACGAGTTTCCTTCCCTTCTTATCTCCAGTAGTGCCCCACGCTCTATAGCTTTTCCTAAGAGTGGTCCAAACTCCAGGCATCATAGTATTTGTGTTCGAGATTTCTCAATGCCAGCCAGTCTCATCTTCCCTAGGTTATCTTGTTTGTGTAGTTGCGATTGGTACACAAGTTGCATAAAGCACTGGTCTTTTGCCCATTATTGTAGGCACTCCATGACTAGCATCGATTACCCTTCTCTATAGCCATGATATGCGACACATAACAGTACTGGTGTGGTGGTGAATTTTAGACCATAGGCTAAACTCATTTATTGATATAATTAAGAGAGTGAGGACCCATTAGAAGCTATAATGACATGTTTTGGAGCTATGATGATGAACATGTGGTGTGTTTGGAGTCGACCAACCTTTGTATCTAAGAAGAAAACTTCTTTTTTTCTCCTAAAAAAACAAAAAGGATGGAGACCTCATTAATATAAAGTCCTAATCGTGTACAAGTACAAAAAGAACATGTGAAAATAGCAGTAGGAGAAAGCAAAGACTGGGGACTGGGGAGTGTATGCTTGTGCTAACTGAACTTTTTGGAAGAAACATCATGTTAAAGGACCAGTTCCCATCTTCACAAATCACTCTCATCATTGAGATCCATGAGTTTTTAGACATTGAGATTATATAATCTAAGAAAATGCAGGACTTTGAAACAACCAATGGTTCTGGTTTGATGAAGTGCTACCACCAAGATGCTTTTACTTACGGGGAATGTATCAATTTTTTGAAATACCAAAACAGGATCATGCATGTGAACATCTCCTAAGTCTTCTCAACACTAGAGAACTAGATTTAGTATTGTACTTGTAGCTCAAGAAAAGTAGATCGATCGAGCCATTTTCTGGAAAAACAAAAAAGAAACTGTCAAGGCTGATAAGTCCTGCCAATGCCTTGAAAATACTGCCATACTATTCTCTCTGGACTTTCTTGAGAAAGTGGTAAATATTGTTCAGTTCCACTTATTTTCTGAGAATCGAAAAGTAATCCAGGAAAGCCACTTTCTAAGGGAACATACCCTATCTTTTTACGATAGTTTAGAAGGATACAGGATACTTTTGTGGATGCCTACTTGCCTGGTCAGTATAGCACTGATGAAAAACGAAACCAAAACAAAGTTGACTGTAATTTGTGTGAGAGAGTTCAAGGATCCAATCTTTAAAGCAGAAGAGATTCCATACTCTCTTTTCCTTTTCAAAATGCCAACCATATGTACTGACTCAGCCCTAGTAGTAAGCACTAGTACAACTCTCTCTAGTTATTTGAGTCTCTCTCACATCTCTTTCAACCACACCATTTTCAGGCCTGCAGGCAAAAAGCTAGAGACGTAATGATACTATAAAACAAGCCTAGTTATTTATTATTTAATACCCCACCCTCGACTCTATGTCCTACACTGGACAGCATTTTAAACAGGCCATTCTCTTGGAACACTTTGTCTCCAAGTCATTTTCACTTTCTGAAATTATGCACTCTCAAACATGGAAATCCATGGCAATGGCTGCACTAGTGGTTCAGCTGAGCATTTCCATGGGTGTAGATTCTTCTTTACCTCATCCTGATAAGATTGCCAGGCTTCCCGGACAACCCCATGTGGGGTTCCAACAATTTTCAGGTTATGTCACTGTGGATAATAACAAGCATAGAGCTCTTTTCTATTACTTTGTTGAAGCAGAAATAGATCCAGAATCCAAGCCCTTGGTTCTCTGGTTGAACGGAGGTTTGTTGCTACTCACTTTGCTTCACATTCAAGGCTAGACAAATGAATCAAATGACTAATGTGCAATGTTTAGAAAGAAAATTGAGCTACATTCTTTGATTTGAAAATGGGAGTTGTAAATTGATGTGCCATATCTGTATTTTGTAGGGCCTGGCTGTTCTTCTCTGGGATTAGGGGCATTCTCTGAGAATGGACCTTTTAGGCCAGAGGGAAGAGTTCTGATTAGAAATGAGCATAGCTGGAATAGAGGTACACTAACACAGTCTCCTCTTTGGTTCTCTCTCTTGAAAATTCAAACATGATCATAGAGTTGAAGAACATTTTCATGTCCAAAATGTATTGCAGAAGCAAATATGTTATATTTGGAGACACCAGTAGGCGTGGGGTTTTCCTATGCTACAAATAGCTCCTCTTTTGTAGCAGTAGATGATGAGGCAACAGGTACAGTCCATCAACTTTAACTTCAAAATTTCTCTCATTCCTTTTGTTGAGTGGCACGAATGAACTCATTGTCACGGAAGCTTTATCGCCAAACTGTAGCCTAGAGTATCAATCTCTAAGATAGAAGTATAGGCCGCATCTCTTAACAGAAAAAACAATTTTCCTCCTTTTTGTTTTCAGTTTTTTTTCTTTTTTCCAAGTTTTTCTTTTTAATAAAAAACCAGAAAATATATATCTATTATCATAACATTTTTCCAAATCAAAAAACTAAAAAAATGTGTTAGTATTAAACTATTTTTCATTTAGATAAAATGAAAATCATGTTGAAATCAAACCTATTTTCTATGATATTCTTTACATTTTGACTTATATAAATATTTTTTTCCTCATCTTAAGGATATGGCACATTTAAATTGAATTAATTAAAATAAAATATTTTCACTATTTTCATATCTATTAATAATAAAGTTTGACACCCATTAATAATATTAATTAAGATACAATAAATTTTTTAATGATTATTATAATCCTTTCAAAGTTGATTTCTATAACCAAACTCATTTGTTGTTGTGGAGACATATTTGTTTGAATATCTTCTTGCACTGCATTAGTATTATAAACAATGAGAAATTCTAATTTTTTTTATTATATTTTATAAATAATCGATCAACTCTATGTTATATCAAAATAAAATCATGTAAAATTGTAGCAAGCAATTGAAATTAATTTTTATTTCCGTAGTGGAAAACTTAGAATAACATTTGAGATATTAAACCTAGCATTCAATACACCAAATTAAACACATTTTAATTATCATAATGATGAATGTCCGTAGGTAAAAGATTCATACTTGCTTCTTATTCTTCCACTCCGTGTACAAAATTCATTAAGATGATACCGTACATATAAATTAACCAAACTTAGGACAATATGCACAAAAAATTCCTTTTAGGACAATATCCATGTTTAATGGAAAGTAATATATACTTGGAAGTATTGGTTGAAAATCCAACTAGATGTAATAAGAGTTTTTGTATGAAGCAACATGTTATTCAAGATTTATGTGATACCGTTCTGAAATTTTAAGAAATGAGTTAATAAATTTTTTATTTTTCACTTAAAAGAAAAAACTGGAAAAAAAAAATGAAAATAAAAAAAATATATTTTTTATCATTACTGGTAATGATAGGTTTTTTTGGCTTTAGGTTGTTGAGATGCATTATTAATCTCCTTGAAGTATTATTATTAGCTTTATAAAGCACTTTATAGTGTTGTGCTATCCATAGTTATTAGACCTGGACCAGTTTAGTAGGTTGATTTGGTGGTTAGATCGATCCGGGTAAAATAAAAAACCAGGCAAAACCTAGTTGACTTGCTTAGTTGATAAGTGACATGGGCGACCCGGCAAAACCTGATTGAGACCTTTTTTAAAAAATTGTGTTTTTCTCCTAGCTAGAGACCCCTCTTTTTTTATATTTTTTAGTTGGTTATTAACCATTTTCAAAGTTTACTATATTAATACTAGAAAAATGTTTTATTTTTTAAATGTTGGATTTGAAGCCCTTTAATATATATACTCTATGTTCACAAGAAAAAAATTATTTTTTCGATGTGAAATTTGAAACCCTTTAGTATATATACTCTATATTCACAAGAAAAAAAGTTATATTTTTTCAATGTAGAATAAAAAACCTTTTTGGTTTAAATACTTCAACTTAAAAGAATAACATATTAACAGAGTATTTTTTCAATGTGGAATACAAAACCTTTTAAAATAATCTTTTAAACTCCATTATTTATAATATGTATAGCCTATATTCATATAAATTGTTTCTTAATTTTTTTCATATGAAATATTAAAATTTCAAATATTTTTTTAATTTTTCCGGGTTGACCCTGATCTATACAATCCCGGACCTGCCTTCTTGATCGGGTCAACCTCCGAATCAGGTCCGATAACTATGGTGCTATCTTCTGAAGCTGCTTTTACTTTTGCTTTCTTAAGCCAGGGACAATCTTTTGTTCTTGCAAGGCTGGTTCCACAAGTTCCCTCGATACAGGAGCACAGATTTGTTTATAGCAGGGGAAAGTTATGCAGGTACTATATGCTCTTGTGTGCACCAATTTCCATCTCTTTTAATTCAACTATAAACAGCAAACATTTTTACTATTACTGCGCCTCATCTTTCTCATCGATTCCAGGCCACTATATTCCTCAACTTGCAAAGCTTATGATTGAAGTTAACAAGAAGGAGAAGTTATTCAATTTGAAAGGAATTGCAGTAAGGACTCTTACATCACATTTGTGTGACAGAGATTGTAACCTTTTTCCAGAATTGAACTAGTTGAAAAGTGTTGACAATTGAGCCAATCAAGTAGGATTGCACATGTGATTCGTCCTTTCTGTGACAGAAATATTTTTTTCTTCCATTGCAGCTAGGTAATCCTGTTCTAGATTTTGCTACAGACTTGAATTCAAGGGCTGAGTACTTCTGGTCTCATGGATTGATATCAGACTCAACATATAAAATGTTCACTTCAGCTTGTAACTATTCAAGATATGTGAGCGAATATTATAGAGACTCGGTTTCATCTATTTGTTCAATAGTTATGAAACAGGTTAACACAGAAACCAGTAGGTTTGTGGACAAATATGATGTTACCCTTGATGTTTGTGTTTCATCAGTCTTCTCACAATCAAAGTTTATAAGTCCTAAGGTAAGTCTTCTCAGCAAAATCAATCTCCTATTTCCCCTTGCCTGCATTATTGTCAGGTGTGCCTGAAAATTTCTGCTCCTAATTTTCCTTTGATAGCAAGTATCTGAGAGGATTGATGTTTGTATAGAAGACGAAACCGTGAATTATCTGAATCGGAAGGATGTCCGGAGGGCTCTCCATGCTCGGCTTATTGGAGTTCGCAGATGGGAAGTTTGCAGCAAGTAATTGCAAATATGTTTTGCAATAGCCATGCCATGAATTATTCACATTCCATATATTGCAAATATGGTCCTATAAATCTTTCTTTGTTCTTCAACTGAAATCACTACTTTTTCAAATGCAGCATTCTAGATTATGAGTTTCTTAACATAGAGAAACCAACATTCAATATTGTTGGATCACTTATCAAGGCTGAAATTCCAGTTCTCGTTTACAGGTAAAAGAACACTAAAACGTTCTTGAATAAGATTAGTGAGTGTTCAAGTTTATAATAAGTATTTAAATCTTACAGTGGAGATCAAGATTCTGTTATTCCGTTGACCGGTAGCCGCACGCTTGTCCATAGGGTAGCAAAAGAGCTGGGACTCAACACGACCGTCCCTTACAGAGTTTGGTTTGCAGGAAAGCAGGTAAATTCTTGTCAATAGGCAGCTTGCTAAGTGAGCGTTCTTTGAGCAATCATATCAGAATACTTATTTCATACTTAATTTCAGGTTGGTGGTTGGACTCAGGTTTATGGTAACATCCTCTCATTTGCTACCATCAGAGGCGCTTCTCATGAAGCTCCATTCTCACAGCCTGAAAGATCACTGATGTTATTTAAGTCGTTCCTGGAAGGTAAACACTTACCTGAAGTTTTCTGATGAGCTACTAATTAAGGTACTAAATGTTCAGACTCCAAAGTGATAATATTGAGATTGCATGTATACATGTGATGTGACTATTAATTCACGGCAGCATTGTTTGTTCCTGCCAAAGAAACTTAAGCATCCATTAGTTTGTAAATCTGGTTTTCTCAATGCAAAATATCTTTGTTGGAGAAATTTTGTAAGAAGTGTGTTCAGAGAAAGAACGTGAATACCTTCCCATTCTCACCATGGATGATCAGAGTTGGCTGCGACGGAGTATACTGAGTAATAACCACTAACCAGCCTTGCTTGCATGAATCATTCTGCTGTAAACTGGCAACGGAAGAAACTTCAAAGTAATTTGAACAATTCTTCTGTAAATTGATATGAATGATCATTCATATCAGTTGTTGCATAGCAATGTTCGACGGCAATGAAAGGGAGATTTTGGATTCAAATTCCATTGATGTATACAAAAACATAAAATATTTTACTGAAAAAATTCATGTAACATGAGTTTGAATCTGATGTGAGACAGAGAAATCTCCTACCTCAGTATTTCTCAATGATTTTGAAGAAGTGAGGTGCTGTTAACAGTCATATGGACAAAGTACAGTTTATTTATCTTTCTTGTGATAAAAAAGATATGTATATCTTGAGAAATACATGGGTTCAAATCCTATCAATATGCACAAGCATTTTGAGTATTTGCAGTGTTGCTAGTCATTATTCATTTAGACAAAAAAAAAAAAAAAATACCACTGCAATCTTAATCTTCTGTTATGATCACTAATTAATTCAGAAGAGCAACAGAGGTTCTTGCTGCCATTTCAAGAATAATTGTTCCCTTTTGTTCTTGAATGCCAACAAAAAACCATATGTGAGTGGAGAAAAAAGGAGTGAAAATTAAGTTCTGAACTGGAAGCGAAAGTAATTATCTCCACCTAAATTTGTTTACTTCTGTGTTTTTTTCCTCACAAGAATAAAAATTACCTTTCTTTCATTTTCTTTTCTTCACAATTTTCGCCATGTATTCAAATCAGGACCTCCTTACTCTCAGTAAAAAAACAATTGTTTTCCAATTGCAAGATGGTGTATCTTTAATTTGTTTTAACTTATTATCAATTGGGGCTCCTCAATTGAACGCTCACAGACTCGAGATTATCCTGTTCGAGAGCTTCATTGCAGATGGAATCCTAAATACAATAGTGTGTCTTTCGTTGAGTAGAAGTTGAAGATCAGTTAGTGATTAAAAAGACTTTATGACGAACAAAATTAAATTGTTGTCTTTACAACACAACCTTTAGTTGCTAACCTGCCTGTTTACAAACATTATGCAACTGTTTTGAACACAATGACAGTTCTGGTGATCAAGCATTCAAACGCAGGTAATGCTGCAATCGGCAAATGCAATTTTGTTATCCAGATGCCATTCATGGATGTTGTCCAGGTCAAAAAGGGGGCAACAAGGGAAAGAAGCTCATCACTTACGGCATGCCAATGGATAAAACTGATGCACTTGCATGTAGCCTGTTGTTTTCAGATGAAGCTCCTCTACTAATACACTGGAAACAACCAAAGGAAGCCATATATCCTGACCACATGTATATGGCCATGCCCATAAGCCTTTGTAGGCGAAGAAGACAACCTTGCCAACACTTTTCCATTTTAGATATTCTTAGGCCAAAACTTTTTGGTTGAAGAAGAAGAGACAGGGAGGAAAAGAAGCGACATAAGTTAGGGTTTGGTCGCTTTTAGAAAATAATTCTCAATACCAATTAAGATTGAAAATCTCTCCTTTTTATCATTTTTTATGAATTAAATTTTAAATTCAAAAAAGATTTCAAACATTCTAACCATAATTAAATAACATGTTATTAAATCTCGATTGGAAGCTTAACAATATCTACCTCCTGATCGAATCCCAACCATTCCAACAATACGGGGTCATACACATAATTAAGAGCTAGTACAAATCCCACATCAATTAGGAGGTACATTTGATTTTTCCCAGAAAACTAAATCTGACATGACCGAAGCTTCCACCAGACTCGGAACGCGATTGCTCAAGTGTTTGTGATCTCTCCTCCATGATCATATTTTGACAATACCTCGAAAATTATACCCACCATCTACCACCAGATTATGGCCAGTCACGAACTCAGAATCCTCAGAAGCAAGAAACAACACAGCATCCGCTACATGCTTCGCTTTCAACACCCCTTTCAAGCAGTAATGCGGCTCAAAAGCCTTCTCCGCCTCCTCCACTCCCATGTTCATTTTCTTGCACGCCAGAGGTGTTGCCACCGGCCCTGGAGACACACAATTCACACGTATCCCATGCTCACTCAATTGATAACTTGCGCATTTCATCAACGCTAGCACCCCACTCTTGGACATGATATAGTCTGTATGCATGCCCCTTGCAAGATTTGCAATGACACTTGCTGTGCAAATGATGCTGCCCTTTATACCTCCTTCCACCATAGCACGCGCCGCGTGCTTTAGGCATGCTGCTACGCCACGAACGTTTATTACGAAGAGTTTGTCGTATGAGTCCAGGTCGAAGTCTAGAACAGTTTGCTTACCAAAGCTCATGATGCCTGCATTGCAGAATACGATATCAAGCTGACCATAGAGTTGAACAGTAGATTCTACAAGGGATTTGACCTGGTTTTCATCGGTTACGTCGCAGTGGATGTAAGTGGATCTGTTGGTTCCGATGGATTCTGCGAGCTTCTGGCCTTTTTCATCTTGGATATCAGCGATCACCACTCCTCGGGCGCCATTCTCAACAAAGGCAAGCACTGTAGCCTCGCCAATGCCACTGGCACCTCCGGTGACGATGGCAACCTTATCTTGAACTTTGCTCTTGCAAGGTTTGGCGTTCGCCATTGTAGCCAAAATGAAACTGACCGTTGCAATAATATCTTGAACACGAGAGCTCCAAATTAAGTCTGTTTATCTCGAGAAAAGTGTAGATAGAATATAGATGACTCCCAGCTGTGAAACCAGCTAGGCAAGCAATAATTTGGTCCAACTTGCAGCTAATTGGTGTCAATTAGTGCCACTTCCAACATAAATTGGTGTTAATTAGTGACACTTGCAGCAGTTGCAGCACTAATTGGTGTCTTTTAGTGCCACGTGCAGCATTAATTAGTCCCACTTGTCTTTTGCAAGACAAAGGCAAGGTGCTTGCCAATTAAATATTCAATGCATTCAAGTCTTAATACACACCACCACAAGATACAAAAAAAAAAAAGAGTAAGAGAAGAAAAGTAATCCATAAAAGTACAAGAAAAGAGTAAGTGAGATGTTTTTTTTTTATAACAGAGAGATTTTAGTTTTTTTTTATTAATAGAGAGAGGTTGTAATTTTCACATTACTTGGTAAAATACTTCTATACTTGCCCGTGAACGTAGCTAAATTGGACGAATCACGTAAATTCTTATATGTCTCATTTTTTATTTTATCATATCTCTTGCCTTTTATCTTGTTGGGTTTGCATACCAGTATTCTAACACTAGCTACCATTGGGACCAGTATATTTATTAACCCTATTGAGTTCTGTCTTATTTTTGCACCCAATTTATTTTGATTTATATATACCCTATTTATTCTTACTTGTCTGCTCTATCATGGTTATAAAAAAAAAATTCAAAACAATACTGGATATATAAAGACTATTTTAATGTGTTTTTATATATAAAAAATTCAAAGTGTGAATTAAAAAGTCTATACAAGCATTTCATTTAATAAATTGATAACAATCTATGTAAATAAATGAAAAAACATTTGTTAACAATAACAAAAAAAAGAAATCGAAAAAATTAAGAGATGAATGTGTATCAAGATATTCAATCACACAAAATGAGATATTTAATTAATTATGTTTACTGAACTTGTCTATTTAAATCAATAAAAAATAATAGAAATGCAAATGAAACTGATTGAATAAACTCACACCCCAAAAAATATTACGTAAGGCTGAACATATCAGAAATATTATTTAAAAATAAATATTTTTTATTTTAAGAAATAAAGTTTATTTGTATAAAAAAAATTATAGATGAATTAGAATAATATCTTGAAAAATAAAACACAAACAAAAAAATTTTAAAAATATATGTATTCAAAAAAGGCATACAAACTCGTGACCTGAATCATGAGACCAAGATAAACCTATAAAAAATAAATTGAAGATAATTATAAAACCAATATTAAAAAAAAAACTAATGCAGAACGATAAGATCGTACGAAGTTGATTTCCCAACAAATCAAATATTGAAAGATGAAACCAGGAAAAAAAAATTAATTACACAAAAGATCTAAAAAATTTAATTAAAAAATGAGGGTGAAAAATAAAAAAAATAATTAGAGGGAAAACAAAAATTTTCAGTTGGAGGGTTAAATTGAATTGAAAAATATCTTTAACAAAAGAAAAAATAATTCAAAAGAATGATGGTCAAATTGTAAAAAATAGAGCAACAAAAACTTTGAATGAAGATGAAAATGAAAGTTAAAAAAACTTTAACAAAAAGGCCAAAGAAAAAAATAAAAAATAAAAAAAACATAAAAAATAGAGGACAACCATTTACTTTATATTGCAGGAGAGAGAGAAAAGAAAAGGAAAAAAAATAACAATCTGACTACCATATATCGTTGCGTGCAACACCATGTAGAAGAGGACACAATAGTTCATTCCAAAGAGCTTACAGAAGGCCAGGTTTTGTCATCAGGTGACATCGAACGCACTGTCTAAATAGCGCAGACGCCACCCACTACGTAGATGAGTGATTAACACGCGCCAACAGCTTTCTTGATTAGAAAATTAAAAGGTCAACATGAAAATATCAAAACACCCCTATAACCTTAGTAATTACCCAAAAACTTGTGTGAAAGTACAAAAATACCCTAGAAAGCAAGCCTTATTTTTTGTCTTTTCTAAAGTGAAATTCATATTTTAATTGTACATGAAGAAGTTAAAAACCAAAAAAACTCTTGTCCATTTTTTTTTTAAATCCTGGAGTAAAGAAGTATTTTTATTGTTTAAACATTTATAAAAAGTAAAAAAAACATTTATAAAAAGTAAAAAAAATCCTTATTCAACAACTTTAAATTTCATTGACTTCGGGGATAAAGTATATTTTTACTGTGCAAAAAATAAAAAAGACTTATAAACCCTTGAACAATATTTTAATAACTAATGAGCCAATGCCAAAGACCAAAGCACCCCCACAACCGAGGCTTTTATTTTTATTTTTCCACCCAAGGGGAAAATAATTATTTTATTAAAGCAATCTACAATAATTTGTGTTTACTACTATCCTACCGTATATATTTTGTTAAATTTTAAATAAAAATAGTCAAGCTAGAGGTTTTTTCCTTCTTATACTGGTATCTGTTTTTACTGTTATGATTAAATTATTAGTTATTTTTATTTTCCTTGTAAAAATAAATAAATAAAGGTTTACATAATTCAATTATAAAAAATAAAATAAATTTGACTAAAATAATATTCACTTCAAGTCATTGAAAAAATGCGCTTTATTTTTTTATTTTTTTTCTACTCTACCTTTTCTTTTTACTAGTTTCTCTTTTGGAAAAACAAGATTCCTTTTATTTTAGTTGGAGGAAGTCGTTGTCATTTGATCATTTAAATTTTGAGGGTGAATTTTAGAGTTTTTTTTTTTCAAATGCCACAATCAGTAAAAATATTTTCAAACTAGTAGAATTAATAAAACATTTTGAGATATAACATAGTTTTTTTTTTTGTTGTTGGTTATGCAACTCTCAATAACACAACCTTTCAAAATTAAAAAATGCAACCCTTTAAATCTCTCCTTTTTTATATATAGGTCTACTAAAAAAGTAGCATATTAGTAACTAACTAGTTCGTTGCAGATAATATTACAATCTGTTAATGATAAAACTCAACAATGAAATTAGCATCAGATAATTTCATATGCAAATAATAAATGCTAATTTTTTAGCAACGGATTATCAATTGCTGATTTGTTTAGTAACAAATTATTCGTTGCTGAATGTGTAAATCAGCAACTGATATTCCATTGCTAATCATCATTGCTGATCAGTAACGGATCTCAGCAACGGATATTGCGTTGCTAATTTGTTGTTGATTAGCAATGGAAACTTTATTGCTAATCCGTTGCTGATTTATCCAATGACTATTTTTTAAAACATGAATTTTTTAAATTATTTTTCCCATCTATTGCATTTTTTTAATTATTTGTGGATATTTCAAAAATTATAGATAAATATATAAAGAACATAAATTAATAGTAGAAATTATTTTATCAAAAATAATAAGTCAAATAAAAATAAATTTCACAATAAATTTCTAAATCTCATCAAACTTACATCAAAATAGATAAGTCACAATTTAATAAATATGTTCTATCATAAAAGTGGTGTTGGGGGTGGTGGTGGAAATGAACCAAAGCAATGCTGACCATCATAAGGTGGGACTGGTATATGGTGGTCGAGACCTAGGTCAATATACTGGAGTAGACATGGGATACATAGATGTCGTCATCTGTGGAGCCACATGTGACGGCATAGATGAAGCCATAGGTGTCGGCATACCTTGGTACATATTTGATGCCTAAGCTTGGTATCCCATATTACTAAGAAATTTTTTTATTGAAGTCTTCTTCTGTTGTAGTGATAAAATATGACCATCTTTTTCCTTTATTGGCTCTTTCAATGCCTGAATTGATGAGCTAGGAGGTGTTGACTCCATCGTATAGGATTGTGATGAAGCACTCATCCTAACCATGGATTTCGACATACCAAGTGCACCATATATTCTACCCTTTGTAACTTCTTATATAGCCACACACCAAGCTGCTCTATCAAATGAAGAATGGTTTTTCTAATCAGTTCCATATCTTGAAATCACTTTTTTTTTGTAATTCTCCTACAATAAAATTAAATATAATAATAAATTCATTTTAATTTTAAATAATAATTAAATTACATAAAAAAATACTTACAACAACTTTTTTAGACTTGTTATCTATGAGGGTTTCAGGTTGCTTGGCACTCTGATGCAACACCGAAAACACATCATCTTATAAAGGTTCTTTTCCACTTGCTTTTTCTTGCTATCAACAAACAAAAAATAATAAATTCCAGACAAATATGATCATCCCTACAACGACGATACATCCATAATCAATCGTCCATATTAATCTAATTAATTAACATAATTGAAACTGAAAAAAATTAGAATATTATTTAATATATTTCTTAATCTATATTTAAAACTTTATATAATAAATTATCAAAATAACTTCATTAATAACTACCTTATAAGTTATCAAAGGGAAAGATCATACGTTGTTTTGATTGTCCATTAGATTAGTAAAATGATGTAGGCAGAAATAGCTAGCTAAATAGGATACACCAAGCAATTGATCGATTTATTATTTCTCACCATCATTTTTTTTCTTCAACTTTAGTAATCTAGACTATTCTATTGAAAAAAAATATATAATCGTTTGCATTGTCAAGTAATATTGTAGAAATGAAGTTTGCATGCAAACATATGCTACAATTATTTTTTTTAACCAACTATTAAATATTTATTTCATCAATAATTTATTACTTAAGATCGTCACATTAAACAAAGAAATATTGACAAACTAAAAACACTTTAGAGACAAATTACACCATTATTAGCAAACAGAGGCTAAGATTTAATTACCATGTAATTTTCTACAAATCAAGTTATCTTCTAAAATTAATAAAAAGTTTTAAGCTACATTGACAAACCTAGAGGACCAATATGCATAACCCAAAAACTTGGCAACTCCAAATGCAAATAAGTAATGTGATGATGATGGGTTCAACAATCTGAAATTAGAAAAATAAAAATAAAATGAGTAAGAATAATAGTGTTAAGAAATTAAAAAAGTAAATTAGCATGTAATTAGCAAGAATAGCATTGATCAATAATGTTTCATGGGCTTATTACTAGGATTTAAACATAAGAAAATAAAGTTTCATGACTTAAATATAAGTACCTAAAATTACAAGGACCAAAGCGTACAATGACATGCCTCCTGAACAATGAAAAAAAAATGTATAGTGTATTGAATAATGTTTTTGAGCGTGTGTACAATATGGGTATACCATGAAACACCCAGTTGTTTTAGTTTTTTTAATATAATTTATAATGTGTCGTATAATTTACCAGCCATGGGCTTACTTGGAACGAGTAAAACCCTGCAGGTCATGTTTTCTTTCACTTCTCAAATTGCCTTCATAATTGGTAAAATTGCTCAGATAATGCACCATGAAGAAACAAAATATTAAAATGCATCGTTCTTGTCTCCATTTGTTTCAAATGATGAAAATCAACATAACTACGTACCGGTTAAAAAAAAACCTTCAAAAATTAATTAAACAAAAAAAAAATCAAATTAACTGATTAAAATCCAAAAAAATTCTTATCCAGTTCAATTTCAATTTCAAAATTTTAAAATTGATTCAGCCAAAATTAAATCTAATATAAAAAAATAGTTAAAATATTAATATTTTTATTAATCCAAAATCAAACCTACATTCCCACAATCTGTCCCAGGAAAACTTTGTTCTTATCTCTCATCGATTTCTATTATAATCCCAAATCAAAGCCAAAAACATCCCCAATCTCTCTCAACCACTTGTATAGAAGAAGTTTGGCATGCAAAAGTAAACTTTCCAAACTTTGTATGGAAGAAGTTGGGAAGCTTTGCTGGGAAGCCGGCTGTCATAGTTTTTACCATGGATCATGCACAAACTCTACCATCCTTTCTATGACACATTACTCATATTTCTCCTCTGAAAAACAAGATACATACACCTAGTAAAACAAAACAAAAAACAAAAACCCTGGAAAAAGTCTCACTACTTAACCAAGCAACAATGGAATCATTATAGAACTATGAAGATCAAGAACACTACATTAAGAATTAGAAACATTAGCATGTGATGACAGCCATATTTAATAAATAATTTGCAATAGATCTACAAAATTATTCTATAAAATTAGTTAATAAAACAATATATATTCTCTCTAAATTACAAACATAATCTCTCAAATATGAGTTTTTTTTATTATACCTGCTATCTTAATTTTTCACACCATGTTTGTTCCCTGCAAGATGGAATTCTTGGAAGCGTAGATTAACTGGAGAAGAAGTTAAGAAAATAAAAATTATGTTTTTGAAAAATGATGCGTGACAGAGATAGGTTTCTAGAGAGGGAATTGAAAAGGACATATGGATTCTTCCGGAGAATGAAGGAATTTTGTCTGTGTGAGATTTTCTTTTATTTTCAAGGTATAGATGGACCAATAAATAATTAGCACGTAATTATTATTTATTATTTTTTTATAAAAATTAAAATTTATTTTTTTTTATCAACAACCATATTAGCAACGGTAAATCCGTTACTAATTCTTAATATATTAATTTATTTTTTAGTATTTAATTTTGCATTACTAAATTTGTTGCTAATATTAAAAAATTAATATATATATATATATATATATATATATATATAA
>Ga0307515_10012777_pt1 | contig 15761 bp, 3 predicted proteins | sample 17_EM_MG_FD_194513 | JGI IMG/M metagenome (GOLD analysis project Ga0307515, IMG submission 194513) | Populus trichocarpa ectomycorrhiza microbial communities from riparian zone in the Pacific Northwest, United States - 17_EM | ecosystem: Host-associated > Plants > Roots > Unclassified | place... | reverse complement strand
GAAGGAGAAACGTCTGACAAATTAGGAAAAGAAGAACCCTAGGGAAAGACTCCCCCCTAGGGTACCCTATTAATCTTAAAAAGATTAATCTAAGTTAGTTAATAGGTGGAAAACACTTTACGGTTCTATATATAGTATCTTAAAATGGATATAGAGTTAATATAACCGCCCTTATTAACACTAGAGTAAATGGCTTTGCTTTTATAAATACTGCCTATATAAATAACGTTGCTAAGTTTCTAAATATAGAAGCTACTATACTAGAGAAGCCTGTCTAAGTGAAAGGCTATAATAGTTAAGCTAGTAAGCTGGTTACCTACGTCTTAAAGTTATATATTGCTCTTAACAGATAACGCTAGTACGGTATCCCCTTTTATATCCTAGACCTAGGGTCCTACAATATAATTCTTAGCCGAAAATGGATGTCCTATTTTAATATTTGGCTAAATATATAATAAAGATAATTTGTCTAGCTAGAGAATAGACCGAAATTACCCTCCTTTATTAGGGAAATCCGAATTAACCGCAAGACGCTAGCCATAAAGGCTGACCCTATCTATTAGTGGGATGTTAGGGACCGCGACCTAGCCTTTACCTAAGAAGATGCCCGCCGCGAGGCTGGGAGGAACTCTTTTATATTAACAAAAATACTCCCCTAGAGTGCTACAGTTGACAAAGACTTTACTTACGGTAGTGGGATAAATAGTAATATAGATAATGTCTAAATTACGCAGATTTAACTAATATGGAAGAGAACATATTAATAGGATATAAGGGATGACCTCCGAAAGATGCGATAGAAGCTAAAAAAAGTAATATTAACGCCTTTACCCCAGAAGCCCCTAGGGTCCTATATACCCCCATTATTACATAACCCCCTTACGGTAGATATCGCTGCGATTAGCGCTATAGTATTCCACTTTAATATGTATAGGAGGGATAATAAGGTCTTTATAACTAGCTTATATAAAATTAACTAGATTATTAATAAGAGAGAAGAGAAGCTAGCTAAGGAAACTGATAAGGAGCTAGTTAAATGCCTTCTCCCTACTATCTATACGGGATATAAGGATGCATTCTTAAAGGTAGCTTTAAATGAGTTGCCCCCTTACTAAACGTATAATTATAAGATTTAACTAGAAGCCGATAACTTGCTAGGCTATAGCCCCCTCTACTAACAATTGATGGATAAGTTAAAGGTAATAAAGTAATACTTACTTAATAACCTTAAAAAGGGGTTTATTAAGCTAAGCTAAGCCCCTTTTACTTTCCCTATTTTATTCATAAAAAAGCCTAATAAAGGCCTTTGCTTTTGTATTGACTATCGGAAGCTAAACGCTATTACTTAAAAGGATAAGTACTTTATCCCTTTAATTAATGAGACCCTCGCACGTCTAAGTTAGGTAAAGATTTTTACTAAACTTAATATTCGCTAAGCCTTTTACTAAATTAGGATGGATCCTATAGCTAAAGACTTAACTACGTTTTGTACCTATTATGGGTCCTATAAATATAAAGTCCTTCCTTTTGGACTAATAAACGGGCTGGCTACGTACTAAAGATATATAAATGATGTTCTTTTTAATTACCTCAACGAATTCTATACGGTATACCTAGATGATATTCTTATATACTTAAATAACGAACTTAAATACTAGGTTTATGTTAAGAAGGTTTTAAAGAGACTGCGGAATATAGGCTTATAGGTTAATATTAAGAAATGTAAATTTAGAGTAAAGCGTACAAAGTACCTTTGGTTTATTATTACTATAGAAGGAATTAAAGTTAATTCTAAAAAGGTCGAAGCAATCCGTAACTAGAAACCCCCTTATACTATAAAAGGGATCTAGTCCTTCCTTAGCTTCTATAACTTCTATTACCGTTTTATCTATAACTATAGAGTAGTAGTAAAGCCTCTTATATAACTTACCTAAAAGAATACGCCTTTTACCTTTAATAATAACTATATAGAAGCCTTTAAAGAGATAAAAGATCGGCTTATCTCTTCTCTAATTCTCTGTCACTATAACCCGGACCTTAAATTAATGCTAGAAATGGATGCTTCTAATAGAGTTATAACGGGAGTCCTGTTATAGTTATATCTAGACAGTAAGTAATACCCTATCGCCTTCTTTTTAAAGATAATGGATTTAGCTAAGTGTAACTACGAAGTATATAATAAAGAGATGCTAGTTATTATTTAATCGCTGTCCTAATGGCGCGCAGAGCTTAAAGGCATAAGTTCTTAGATTAAGGTTTATACTAATTATAAAGCCTTAGAGTATTTTATAACAATAAAGCAGCTTATTAGTTAATAGGCTTAATAGGCTAAAATACTTTCTTAATTTTTTTTTACGATTATATACCGTCCTAGTACATAAAACACTAAGGCTGATGCCCTAACCTAGAGAGAATAGGACGTAGGCCCGTAGGATGAGCTAAAGGCTTAGTATTAAACACGCGCCCTCCTTTGCCCCGAATAGCTTAACCTACGCATTTTTAAGGAACTGGACTCTAAATGGAGCGAGCTAGCACCTATAGAAGGAGAGTTCTTAAACAAACTAATAGGACTAATTAACCGCATCCTAACCGCGAACCGCACGGCCAATTCCTTAAAGGCCCTCCGTAACTAAGCTATAAAGGGTAACCCTAATTTAGAAATAGAAGACGGACTGCTCTTATACTAAGAGCGGCTTATAGTTTTAGATATTAATAACCTACGGATAAAGCTAATCTATAAAGCCTATTATTAAGTCTCTATGGTATACCCTAGTTAAGATAAGACCTACTAACTACTAGCGCCCCGTTACTATTGGCGAGGACTCCTATCTAATGTAAAACGATTTATTAAAAACTGCTACGCCTATAAACGCGTAGATGCCCCTAGGGATCGAACTTTTAGGTAGTTATAACTACTGCTAGTTCTAGAACGCCCTTGGTAATATATTATAATAGATTTTAAGTCGTTTTTAAAGGACGCCCACGGCCACAATATAGCCTTTATAGTAATTGACTAACTATATAAGTAATCCGTCTCCCTCCCTTATTTTAAGACTATAACTGTAAAGGATATGGCCCGCCTTTATATCAATAACATTTACTAATTTTATAGTGCTCCTAAATTAATTGTCTCTAACTACAGTCTTTAGTTTATATCAGATTTCTAGAACGAATTCTGCCGTATCCTTAGGATTAAGATTAAGCTCTCTACCGTATTTTACCCTTAGACTGATGGTTAAACTAAGATTATAAACTAGTACCTCAACTAGTAACTATGCCCCTTTGTAAACTATTATTAGGACAACTGGTTGGAATTACTGCCTATAATGGACTACGCGTAGCTTACGCTTCCCTATAATAGTATAGGAATGTTGCCATTTAAACTGCTCTACGGATACGTACCACGAACGTCCTTTAATTGGGATAGGCCTACCGAACCTACTACGGCTCGCGAACGCCTTAGCCACGAAGAGGCTTAGACACTGGCTAAGAGAATATATAGAGCCTGGGAGACTGCTTAAACGATTATAAAAAAGGCGCAAGAGAAGAAAAAGGCCAACGTAAATTAATATCGTCGCGAAGCAGACTTCTAAGTAGGGGATTAAGTATAGGTGTTAATAAAGAACTAGAAAACCTAGAGGCTAAGCCGCAAGCTAGACCACTAAATGGCTGGTCTATATAAGATCTTAGAGAAGGTAGGACACTCCTTTAAGGTTAAACTACTAGATTTAATGAGGATCTACCCTATCTTCTCCCTAGACTGACTATAAAAGGCTGCGAATAACCTATTGCCTGGATAGTATAACAACCCCCTACCGCTAATCTAGATTGCAGAGGATAAAGAATAGGAAGTCAAAGAGATCCTAGTAGTTAAGAAGGTCTGTAGTGTCTTAAAATACTATATAAGCTAGCTAGGCCACGATAAGGACCTAGAATGGTATCCCGTATCTAATTTTAAGTACTCCCCCTATAAACTACGGGATTTCCACCTAGCCTACCTAGACCTTCCCGGACTACTACGTAAATTAGATAACTAGATTAAAAGCTAGGAAGAGGGGTTAGATAATTATAATAATCTAAACGATAATAAGGAACTTGAACAACGCCTAAGGGCAGGCTTTTTCTAGAGGGGGGGGGTGATGTGACGGTGCTGGGGCGTCACCTGCCAAATTCTGCCATATTGCTGCCAAATTCTGCTAACCTATTATTGGCTCGCTTATTACTAGCGTCTTAGCGGCCCTTATAGGATATCTGTTTACTTTGCCTCCTATATATACCTCTCCTTCTTCTTCTTAGCTTAGTATCTTTATAAGATAGTAATCTACAAGCTTCAGTTTAGAGGCATTTGTGTAAGCCGTTATAGGTATTTTAGTTAACCTACTTTGTCTTAAAGATATAGGCCGTGTAAACGATTTTTATAGTATGGTAAAGGTAGAGCTATAGTAGTAATCTCTTATAAAGTGCCAACGAAGTATTAGTAGATGTCGTATTTATAACCTTTTATTAGTGCTCTATAGTGCGTATATAGTGCTATTAGAGCTTAGATTAGAGCCCTAAAGCTTTATTATTAATCCTTAGGTTAATATATTATATAATAAGGATTTTCTTTTAAAAGGTAAAGAAGCTGCTAATAAATATATAAAGAGTTAGAGCCGTAAACGAAAAGCATAGTTATAAATAAAGATTTTAATATTTATAATATATATAATATTTGCAATAATAGTAATAATATCTATTTTATAGCTATAAGCTAGCTTATTACTATAATATATATAGTATTATACTCTTTTAGCTAGTGTAGTGCTAGCGTATAGCTCTAGGGCCTAGCTAATATGGCGGAAAGCTAGCGTATTGCTTAAGGGGGTCAGCTAATATAGCGAAAAGCTAGGCCCGGGCCTAAAAACACTTTTAGCGAAACTAAATTTCCTATACTACTTCCCGTTTCCTAATACTATCCTAAAGGTTTTACGGAACTATATAAGGAACACTAAATTATCTATAATACTCGCGATTAATTATAGACTAGTATAAAGGCTTAGAAGTAGAGTTATATAAAAATCCTTAGGTAACTAGTATACTTCTAGTAGGCTTTTAACGGATCTCCTAGCAATCCTTATATCGTTTCTCTAGTTATATTTTTTTCTTATTAAGGTTTTTAGGAGTTTAAAGTAGAAGTTAGATAGATAGATAATATATAATAGTATACTAATACTTCTCTAAACCCCTTCTAGGACAAGCTCTTATAATCTTTATACTTTAAGGTAATAGTAATTAAGGGCTAACTATAAGAAGAAGAGGGGGCAATATAAGGGATATTATTGCGGTTACCTTAAGTTGCCCTTAGGACAACCCCCGGATACCCCTTAGATATCTACTAGTTACGTACTAGAGGTATATACCCGTAGTATATAGTCTTTACAATCTTAGAGGCCTTACCTCTTTAAGGATTCGTCTCTCTTACTAATCTATCCTGTTTTACAATCGTGTCCTTATAGCCCCCTATTTATAAAGTCCCCTTGTAACTCTATAATAAGTTAAGTAAGGGGCTAAATAGCTATAAAGAAGTATAAGACTTAGATATTTAGTATTAAACGTAGTATAAACGTTATAGGATAATTATATATTTGCTTTAGTACACTTAGAGTAGGAGAAAAGTTAGCGCGATAATAGGTTCGCTAGTATAATATATACTAACCCCTTATAGGCATAACGTATATAAGGAGATATTTCGATACTAAAAAATAGAATAAATGCTATAGTATAAGTACTATACTATACCTAGGAAAGTAGTAGAGCTTTAGGTATAATAAGCTAATAGAAAGGTTACTAAATTAAAAGTAGGAGTACCGCACCTCTTATTAACGACTTAGAGATATAGAAAATCTTTAAGGATAATACTAAGGAGGTAGGTATTATAGACCTTATATTATAGATATTACAAGTCTTAAAGAGGCTTAAGGATATTGGTATCTACTAGATTTATTAGCTAAAATAGATTTAGTAGACCTATATAATAAGGAGTAAGTAAGTTATATAATATTATATATAGTATACATAGTATATATAGTATATAAATTATATAATATACTTAGTATATATAATATATATAATATATATAATACATATAATATATATAATACGTATAATATATATAAAGGGATTTTTTAGGAGTTTAGATATATATTTAAAGGACTACAGTCCCTACTTAGATAGTTCTCTCTTTATAGTAAATCTTAGAATATAATTAGAGTTAATCTATTAGGTAAACCGATTCTACCAGTTATTATTAACTTATTATTTACCTATATACCTAGCCCATTAACAAACACTACTAAGGCTTTATCCTTAAGTGTTTATTATAATACTAACTCTCTAATATAGATAAAAAATATCGTATTAATAGCCCTAGTATTAGCAAGCTATTAGAATACTTATATAAGCTAAAAATAGCTAATAATAGCTATTACTACAAATAAGGACTTCTAAAACAATGTTAAAACTAGTTATAATCGGTATTTATATACTTAGTTCTTTAGTATTCCTTTAATAGTAGATTATCCCTTCCTCTCTCCCTTATGCCCTTTACTATTTATAGTTAGCTTATTCGCTAGAGTTTAGTTAGCTCTTAATAATAATACTTAGTAGCTAATTAATCTTATATTTGTTTAGTTATCTATAGTTTAACCCATCTAGTTTAACGTCGCGTAGCCTAACTTTAGACGTTTATGCGCGATATGTTATAAGTATAAGTATTTATTTACTTAGCTACTTAGTGTATATAGGGAGACTCTTAACTAATTTGCTAAGTTATACTATAATAGTTTATAATTTTAAAGATATTATCTAAATTAATTAAATTAAATCATTTTAAGAGGTTATAAAAAGGCCCTTTAACTAGAGAAAAGGATTTTTAATAAAAGCTATAATAAAACTACTAGTAGTGTATATACCGCCTTTCGATTAATACCTCTTAGCTATTCTGCGTTCCCGCTCCTGCTACCCCTATATCTGGAAATTCATACAGAAACGGTCGAGGGTGCTGCACCTCACCAGGCGCAAGCGGAATAGTTGTACTCTGAGACTGCGAGCAATCGGCCCTCGCCGGCGCATTTTCTCCATCCTCCTTCGCGGGTACATATGCGCTGGCGGATTCCTGCCACTGCTGACGTTGAGCTACCTGAGGCGATCCTGAAGGGAGCGGGGGCGAGAAGGCTTGATTGTAAGGCACATGGGCTGCTAGCTCCATCGGGCTATGCGGGCCTGGATAGTAAGGCTGATTCGGCGGCTTCGCGGCATGCTCTGCTATCTGCGGTTGTGCTCCACTAGCCCTAGCTTGTCTCTGGTGCTTCTTCAAGAGGAATATCCAGATACCCATCGCTACAAGAACGATGAAAGCTACACCACCAACAACGGGACCGGCGATCCATGCTTTACTACTTGAGCCGCTGTTATTCGGTGGAGGGGTAGTTGTTGTGGGAGCGGGCGTAAGAGTGGTAGTGAAAGGGGTAGAACTAGGCGTGGCTATGGGGTTGGGCAGCTGGTTAGCAGGGAACGTGAGCCATACGTTTTAGGACAAACCATGACTTACTTAAAGTTGGCAAGGACCGATACAGGGAATAGTTCTCCGCTATGAACCAACAAGTAACAACTTCCTGAGGAATCTGGTCATCGATATTTTCATAAATGGAGGCAGTAACGCATGCAGTAAACGTAGTTTGCACGCCGCCGTAAGCGGTGCTCATCGTGCTGTTCTATGCTCAGTCACTTTGAGATAGCAACGTCACGGGAAGCGCATACCATTCTGTCGAGGATCCATCTGCTAACAACGCGATTGATCCATTCCGGCACCCGGTCACAAGTGTACAATCGCTTACGGTTGTACAGCAGGCCGCGTAAGTTCCCGATTGCGACAAAGTGCTACCTATACCGCAAGTTATCGCGAACCCTAATGCAGAGAATCAGTGCCGATAACGGGGAGCCTTTGGATGTCGAGGACTCCTACATCCTGTAGTAGGGTCACTGTACCATCCGACGAAATTTTGATCAACCCGCCTTGGAAGTACGGCTGCTGGAGTGATGGTTGGAACTACAGGAACGGCATTTGCAGCTGCTTGCGACGCGTATAATGACAAAAGAAAGCCGAGATTTTTGATATACATGATGAAATATCTCGGGGCGGGAGACTGAAAGGTAAATTGATCACCCAGCTGTGCAAGCAGCTGAAGTAAATACTTTTTGAGAGATGCAGCGCGGGGAATGAATGATGCAGCCACGCCAAGACGAAGCAGCGTATTTGTTGAACAGCCATTGTTGCTTTTGAGGCTCTGGCTGAAAGGGTGTGAAACTATTTGATAGAAGGGGCGAGTGTGAGGGAATTATGAGATAGAATGAGGGTCCAGCTACTTGGCGCCAGGCGCTAGCATGGGGGTCTCGCTTAGCTAGCGAAGCATAAAATTATGTACCTTTGCATATAAATTTATTAGTAAGGTACATCGTTTTACTGACACCGCGTTCCCCATCAAAATACGCGCTCATGCAATGGACGATTCTTCTAGCCCACCTTCCAGCCCACCTATGCAACTTACGAGGCAAAAAGCTGAACCCCTTGAGGACATACTCCTTAAATTGGGACCACTTACTGGCGTTTCTTACGAGCCTTTTGATGAACTGAATGATATTGGAATGAATGAATGAAGCTATGGAATCTAACTACTAGGAATATAGGCCTTGATATAGGCCTATATCTACGGGGTCCAGGGTAACTACTACGGATACCGAAGTAGTTGCTGCGGAGACCGAACAGGAAAGGGTGTCTGCTTATATAAGCAGGAAACGCATATAGAGGACTCCTCCAGAACCATCGTCACCTTTTAAATACAAGCCTCAATAGATAGCAAAAGCACTCCTTCCTACTTCCTTTCCTTTAAAACCACACCTATTTAACTACTTCAGCTTATTCTTTACTTGCGATCTCTTTTAAACAATTACTATAAATACTAATTAATACGCGAGCAAGTAAAGGCTATATATTACAGCGGAAAGGGTATAAAAATGGACAGATCTACTTATAGAGGAATTATACGTATTTCTGGGCGCTGTTTTATATATAGGAGTTTATAATAAGGCTTAAGTTAAGATATACTAGAATTTAGACTTTGATAAAGGTCCTTTATACTTAATTACAAGCCATATTTCGCGTATCCGCTTTAAGTAAATTAAGCGGTATTATTGTATTTTGAATCCTAAAAATAATAAGCGGAATAGGTATTACTTACCTTCTAATAAGGTCTAGTGGTATAAATTAGAACCTCTTGCTTCGTCCATTTAAGCCTCTTATTAATGGTATTACTCGCCTTCTTCTAAAGTGAGTATTAACGAAATTATAGTATAGTGCTTTGGTCAGTAAGTCTCTCTTTCTTCCTTCTCTTACCCTATTACCCGCTAATTATTATAGATTTTTATATACGTATATAATACCTAAGAAACCTATTAAATAAGGGTATAAGATCTATGGAATTGCGGACTATAAATATATATATAATTGGATATAGAGCTTAAGGGAGAAGGGGTTATAAAATATGGTCCTTTACCCAACCCTTATAAATACCAGCTGTCTCGTACGCAACCTTACGCTTTCGCTTCTACGCTGGTATATTATTATATATATAGATAATTATTTTACCTTAGTAGCCTTATTTTTAGAACTACGAGCTTATAAATTTAGCATAGTGGGTACTACTTTAACTTTCTTTAAGTCTATTTATATATTACCTATAGAAATAAAAAGTCTAAGGTATAGGACTTCTATTTTATAGAACTTATATTTATCTATATCTAATTATAGACTAGCTCCGTATAGGGCTTATAGGATAAGGTTATTACTATATATTAGTATATTATTAATATAAGTAATATAGAAGATATCTAGGTAGAGATATAGAATATTATTTATATAGTATTAAAACGAGCTTAAGGTGTTTATAAGGCTAAATAGTATTATTAAGTACTTAAATAATCTATATTAGGTGCGGAATATAGTAAGCTATTTATCTTCTTTTATAATATAGAGGCGGTTAAATATAGAGATAATATTAAGCTTTATATAGAAGCGAGCCTTACTTAGTTAGTTTAGCGTCTCTTATATTAGCGGGATTAGATATTAGTTCTTAATAGTAATAGCATTAAGAGCTTAGTAGTTTATATAGAAGTATAGACCGCTACCTAGTCTCTTAATAAAGATTACTAGTATAGCTATAGGCGAAGAGCTTGTTCTAATAAATCCTTTACTTAGGTTCTTGTCTAGGTACTTTTATAGTACTTAGAGTTCATTTTAGAATATCCCGTATAGGGGTCTAAATCTAGGCTGCTTTCCTTTTTTAAGTATAATCTTATAATTATATAGTTAGTATTCTAATAGCTTATTGGCTTCCTTCTATAAGAATATCTCTAGGCGGTTATAGTACTCTACTAGTACCTTTATAGCAGGGTTAGTGTACTTTTTTAATACTAAGCCCTTCTTAATATTAGCTATTATGATGGCGAAGATTACATATTTAGGTTTCTTAGCGAGTTATGCTAGTAGGGTAGCTCTAATTATATAGATATTTAGAGTATTAAGCTCGCTTAGATTGTCTGTAATTTCTTAAATAGTTTCTTATTCGGCTTTAGGTTTAGTATTAGGTATAGAGTTAATATTAGATTTAGGCTTAGGTTCTTTAAGTATCCTTTTAATAGTAGAATGCTAGTTCTTCTAATATCTCTATATATTAAACTTAAGCTTTTACTTAATTTAAGGCGGTATAGTAGTTAGGATCGGTTTATATAGTTTAGTATAATTAAGTCCTTAGTAGACGTTAGTGGAAATCTTATATTAGTAGAATTAAGTGGATTCTTTAGGTATAAAGTAGATATTAATAGAAATCTTAGGCTAGTAGATCTTAGTAGATTTCCTAGATTTTAGTTTAAGATTAGGATAATATATTATAGAGCATTCTTACTTATAATATAGGGTAGTAAATAAAAGCTTAAGGTTATTTAAATTAATTACTACTTTATATAGCTTTATCTAAGGCTATTTAAGAATTACTAGGTAATCTAGGGTAGTAATAAAAAGCTTAATCCGTTCTTTATGGTTTAGGTATTAGAGCCTTAGGGTTACTATATAAGTGATACGACCTAAAACAGTACGTTTACTATTAAATCCTAATATATTAATATGCTAATTAAGGAGGGTTAGGGTAAAACTATTATATTATATAAAGATCTTATTAATAAATCCTATACCGCTAGCTTCTATATTAATTAGGATTTAAGTATAAGCTTATTAACTATTCTACTAAAGATAGTAGTTAATAGTTATACTATAGTCCTAAGAGTTAGAGTTTATAACATTAAATATATTTAATAAAATCCTATAGTAGAGCCGTCCTAGAGAGCAACTTAGCTCTAAGATCTTCCTTTTAGAGGTAATTAGGGTAGGGTTCTTATAGAGCATTAATTAGAGATTTATCTTTATAAATAGTATTTACTAAATATAGGGCTAGAACTAGGTAAAAATTAGGGTTAGTAGCTAGAGCTTAATTAAGACGATCTACTAGTTATTTATTTATATATTTAGGATAATAGGACACCGTCTATACCGGTTAATTATATATATATTTAAGGTAGTAGGATAGAGCAGTAACTTAAGATATAAATATTACTTCTATACTTAAAGCAAAGGCTATATTTAATATGTTGTTCTTATTTATTAGATCCTTTTAGGGCGTATTTTAGGTTACTAGTATTAATACCTATAGCGTCTAGGTCCTTACGGGTCTTAGGTAGCTATAGAGTAATATATTAAGCTATAAATTTTAGGGTAAGGTATAGTATATTATTATATAGGCCATTAATAACATTAGCGTAGACAGTAAGAGTATTTAGTAGTTTAACTCCTATAAGGGAAGCTTTTAGTTTAGAGTTTAGGGATTCTATTAGGCAATTAATTAGGGCGGGTTTATTCTATCTAGTTTCTTTAATATAGTAGTAGAACTTAGTAAAGTATAATAGGAAGCTCTTAGAGCCTTATATTATTTTATTTAGTTTTCTTTATAGTATAGTAACTAGTTCTTCTATAGTGCTTTATATTATAGGACTACCTAGTAATACTAACCTACTACATTCTACTATACCTCGCCGCCTCTACTATTAGAGTTGCCTACTAGCAACTTTAAGGAGCTTTAACCGTCGATTAAAAGTTGTTTAATTAACTTGCTTAGTTACTGCTAGGACTGTAATAGTAATAGTATATAGCATAATATTGTTAACCTAGCAACTAGTTAATAATATATACCCCTTTCTTCCTATTTCTTACTTTCTTTCCTTATATAACGTCTTAACTTTATTATATAGTTTATATATATAGCTTAATAATATTTACTTTGCTATATATTATTATTGCTTATACTTACTCTATAATACTACGTTGCGTTAACTTTATATACTACCTCTAAAATATAGAACAACCCTAAAGCCCCTATAATAGCTGCTAGTATTATATCTATACTCTAAGAATAATTAGTAGAAATATAGAAGTCTTTTATAAACGCCCTTATATAGAACTAAGCTACTTTAAATTAACGATAAGCTAAATAAGAAGTATAATACCGGTAATTAATTAAGGGCCTCTAAGAAGAAATCCGCACTCTTAAGATACCTACGCTAGGGCCTTAAGACTAAATACTATCTCTAGAGATAAATATAGAAAACGTAAGCCCTAAACCTATAGTAGCTATTTACCCTAAACTAACTACCGTACTATAATAATCTAAACGGTTACTTAGCCTTTTAGTAATTACTAGTAAATAATAAAAGCTCTAATTATTTCTAAGCTATATTAGCAAAATATAGTACCCTACCAATAGCCTTAATAGTTAGTGGTTGACGCAATTGGCGCGCAGTTAAGGGCATTTAGCAACTCGACTGACTAGCCTATGTCGTGTTTTTTTAATACGTAGCCTACGCACAGCTTGCGAGTAACCTACTAGTAATCTGCGCATTTGGCAACCATAATTATATTTACCTCTTTTATACTAATAGCATATTTTAGATAAATAAAAGCTACTTTAAGGCTATTTATAAGGCTAGTAAAATAAATATTATTATTTTAGACAATTTAATATAATATAGCGATGGTTCTCTTCTACTTATCTACCTATTAACTTACCTACCTACCTATCTACTTACCTACCTGCATCGCCTACCTATCTGCATCGCCTACCTATTTATATTTACCTACCTATCTATATCTGCCTATTCGTCAGCATTTACCTACCTATCTGCATCTACTTGCCTGTTTACATCTACTTACCTATCTATATTTGCTTGCCTGTCTATATCTACTTACCTATCTATATTTACTTACCTATTTATATCTACCTACCTATTTACATCTACCTACCTGTCTGCATTTGCCTACCCGTTAGTATCTCCCTATTTATACCTACCTGTCTATACTGCCTTAATTCAATTAATCGATTAAATCGTTTATAGTGTTCGCTAGCTAGTTATTATTGTCTAGCTCTGGCGACGGTTGTGTAGTTTTAGTAACGGTTGTCTAGCTTTAGCGACGGTCGTCTAGTTCTAGTAACGGTCGTCTAGTTCTAGCGACGGTTGTCTAGCTCTAGTGACGGTCGTCTAGCTCTAGCGACGGTTATCTAGTTTTGGTAACGGTCGTCTAGTTTTAGCAACGGTTGTTTCCTACTTGCCTACCTACCTACCTACTTACCTACCTACCTATATTAGTATATGATTCAATTTAGGGGAGGGGTCGGCCTAATTAAAGGCCCTAATTATATTTAAATAGTAGTTGTCTAGGGTGCCTCCCTAGGAGGCCTTAATTTAATTCGGTGACGGGCTAATATTAAAGCTCTAGTTCAATTCAATTAATTAATTAAATCATTTATGGTGTTTACTAGCTGGTTATTTAAACAGTTGTCGTCTAGTTTTAGTAATAGTCGTCTAGTTCTAGCGATAGTTCTCTACTAGCTGCCGTTCTGGTACTTCCCTAAGTAGGGAGGATATAAGGAAGGAAGGGTAAAAAATAAGGTAACTATATAGGGCGCTATTGGGAATATAGCGGGGACCTAATATAGAGCTTCGCGTAGAGCCTCTATACGCAGAGCTTCGCGTAAAGCCTTATATAGAGCTTTATATAAAGCTTTATATTAAGCTTTATATAGAGCTTTATATAAAGCCTTATATAGAGCCTTATATAGAGCCTCTAAGTAATAAGACTATATAAGATTGTATAAGATTATATTAGATAATATATAATAGTTAAATATATAATTGCATGTTAAAAAATATATAGTTACCTTTTAAAGTTACTAAGTAGGTTAACTGCGTATTAAGGAATATGCAGTTAGCTTTTAAAGTTATTAAGTAGGTTAACTACGTGTTATTTAACTTTTAAGTAGGTTAACTACATGTTAAGAAATATGTAGTTAGCTTTTAAAGTTGCTAAGTAGGTTAACTACGTGTTAAGAAATATATAGTTAGCTTTTAAAGTTATTAAGTAGGTTAACTGCGTGTTATTTAACTTTTAAATATATTAAGTTAGTCAATTGCGTATTAAGTTGGTTAAATTGCATGTTAATTACGCGAAACGCGAAAACCAAAGTCTACTTAAATCTCATCCTGCGAATATTTTCCCGATGTAGCTTAAAAATAAGCTAACTAGTAATACTAACTATTGCCTAATAAAAGCTAACTAACTATATTATATCCTAAGTTAACTAGGAGAAGAGGTAGCTAACCTTATTAAACCCTTTAGCTAAACTTAATATAAAGCCTAGTTATACTTCTTAAAGCTATATATAGTAACCTAAACCACTAAGCCACTACTTAGAGAAAGATAAACTATATAGCTTAGGGAATAAAGAGTTTCCTAGTATACTTCTCTAAATTTAACTATTACGTAAGGGAAATAGGCTAGAATAATTATATACTAATTAACAGCCTTATTAAGTCCTTAAGCCCTAAACTAAAAACCTTCCTAATAGGTATAGACCTACTAGGAGCCCTTAATGCCTATATAAACGTTATTAATAAATAGTAAAATAATATACTACGCCTAATACCAAAACACGCTCCTTAATATAATATAATAGCCCTATAAATATCTACTAAGTTACTATCTTAGCCTAAGCACCCTAACGCTATAGATATTAGCACTAGAACCCTAGGATACACCCTATTAGGGTCTTCTAAATAAGAATAATATATTAAGCTAGGCCTGTACTTTAAATATAGAAGTAACTCCTACCTCTCTAACTACTACTCCGTCCCTATACCTAAATATAATTTATAAATAGCTAATACTAACGGCCGTTTACCGTACTAATCTTCTAGTTACCGTCCCTAATCTTTACCTAGTTCTAGCCCTATATCTAATAAGTACTACTTATAAGGATAAAGCTATAACTAACGTCCTATAAGAACCCCTCCCTAATTACCTCTAAAAGGAAGGTTTTAGAGCTAAGTTACTCTCTAGAATAGCTTTACCTTAGAATCTTATTAAATATATTAGATATTATAAACTCTAACTCTTAGGGTTATAGTATAACTATTAACTATTATCTTTAGTAGAAAGGTTAATAGGCTAACGCTTAAGTCCTAATTAATATAGAAGTTAGTAGTATAGGATTTATTAATAAGATCTTTATATAAGATAATAGTTTTACTCTAACCCCCCTCGACTAGCATATTAACGTATTTAG
>Ga0307515_10012776_pt1 | contig 15761 bp, 16 predicted proteins | sample 17_EM_MG_FD_194513 | JGI IMG/M metagenome (GOLD analysis project Ga0307515, IMG submission 194513) | Populus trichocarpa ectomycorrhiza microbial communities from riparian zone in the Pacific Northwest, United States - 17_EM | ecosystem: Host-associated > Plants > Roots > Unclassified | place... | reverse complement strand
GACGACTTGTATCCGTCCGGAAGGTTGAACACCGAATTCCCTAGACCAAAAGATTTCTAGGCATTGGTACCTGGGTGGGGCCAGTAGCCATACAAGCTTTTGAGCGAGTCAAGTTGGCTGGCAAGAAATTTCCGAGTTCCGTGGGTCACTTTGTCGAATACAGTAGACTTTGTACTCACGAGGATCCGGAACATTGTTGTTTCAACGGGCGCTAATTATACCTTGTCCGGATGACGGACGGTGCTTACTGGCGCTCCTTGTTGTCTGGGGTGAGGGTGGGGCAGACGCTTATAGCTGTTGTAAGTACCCGGTTTTCGACAATCTGTTCGTCATTTCTATCACCCTCATGGCTACGAGGGTGACACGTTTGGTGGGGCTTGGTCCCTGCAGCTTGAAAGCCCGTCGATCGCGTCTGAGTACAATAGGAATTGCAGGATGGACGTGTCATAGATACAGTGCATAAAATACGGTACCCCAAGTGATCGACGGAGAAATGGAAAGCGAGGAAGAGGCGTTTCAGTCAGCGTCAGTGGGTGAAACTTTAAAAGCTTAGACGGAATGAAAAGCAAAACGGCCCCCATGCGTTGAAAAGGCGTGGTCAAGCCTCATGGTACAAAAAAAAAACTTCGACGTATCCAGCGGCTTTTTCATTTCTCACCCATTCAAACCTGATCCGGAAAGGCATTCCGAAGAAATGAACAGCGTCAGGATATTGCGGCCCTTTCCCCGCCGCAACATCCCCTGAAAATGTCTACAAGAATTTCAGTGACATACTTCGGTGAGCCAGAAAAAAAATACAAACCTCCTCTATGATATCGATCCCTCCGGGGATTGGATCATGTGGTCCCCAAGCCTCAACGTCAACCTTTTCCTCATTGTGAGCGCCCACGACGCCAGATGCAACAAACAATCTTCCTACCGATAGTCTTCCAGTCGAGGTGACGTGGGATTGTGCCGGCCCCTCCCGATGATGATGAGTGTGCCACCGTCTTCGTGGGATCGCCCGAGGGATACCGTTGACAGATGATGCCTAACGGGTCACTATGTCAATACCAGAAACTCCAGAGAACATTCGCGCAACTCACCCTATCCACAGACTCGTCCGAACCCGGTGCATTGGGATTTTCCACACCCGTCCCGAGGTCTCGGTAACCCTGAGCATCGTGAGGGAGGGCTGAAAACTCGTGAGCGGGAGGTTAGGTACTATTTTCATTTGGGTCACCTTCCGGTGGGAGCTCCTGCGATGACTGAGACGAGGCTGTTATAGAGGAGGAAGGCTCTTCACCCTCGTCCGTGTCCTCGGCGCTTGAGTCAGAGTTCTGTGTGGGCGAATCCGTCGTTGGCGTGTCGGTTGCCATCTGAGGTGACATCCAAGAGCTTGAAACTTTCTCCAAGCATTGGAGTGCATCTTTGATCCTCGGGCGGTCGCCCGGGCAGGGCTTCCAGCAACACTCCAGGATACCCCAAATGTCATCCGTGAACCGCATTCCTTTCGCCCCTCGAGGTCTCACAGGACGTTCACCGTTAACAACCCTCGCGACAACAGTATAGTCAGAATACCGGGGAAACGGTACTCGCCCGCTAAGAACTTCGTATATCACCATCCCGAGTGCGTAACAATCCGAGTGTTTCGTCGGACGACTGTCTTCGCGATCAAATTTCTTAGGGTCCAAGAGTTCTGGGCTCATCCATCGGCACGTGCCACCTTGTAGAAATGAGTTCGAGGATGTGATGTTTGTGGCGTCCGATGTGATTGTAAGTAGACCAAAGTCCGCCAGACGGGCATGACCAGTTTGGTCGACAAGAATATTGGCCTTGACAGACGAAGCCCATCAGAGAGAGCATGACCCAGGCCCTCAAAGACATACCCCTTTGAGATCTCCATGGACCATTCCCTGATTATGCATATGAATTACGCCCTTCACGACGTCTCCCAACTACCGAAGTAACAGGAATCGTCAACGACGACCGAAGATGTCAGGAGCCTGATGGGAGAACTTACGAGTTCGAACCGGTTCGCGTCCGGGTGTAACTTCACAAAATCTTTGATATTCCCGTTTTTCATCCACTCGGACACCATGGCGAACCGATTCTTGGTCATGATCACCCCCAGAAGCGGTAACACATTCGGATGCCGGAGAACTTTCCAAGTTATTACCTCCTTGCAGAACTTCTATAAGCGTTATACTCAGTTCACCAATGCGTCCAAGGGGATAGGAGCTCCATAGTGACTCACGTTAGAAATGTCCTGCCAGCGATTGTTGTCGTACACACGCAACGCCTTTACTGCGACATCCCGGCCACGATATTCACATTTTAACACGTCCGCAAACCCACCACGGCGTGTTTCAGCATCGGCTTGATTCTCAGGTAGTTCGAAGTGCAGTGATCTGGGCAGCAGGGTGTGACCAGCGCACATCTTGTACAACGATTTCACACATTTCCTGCGGATTCGTGGTGCAAAATTGAGGGTATTCAACGCCTGACCGAAATCAAACGGGTCAATGAACAAATTCCTCAGAGACGGAATAGCTTGGTGACATGCCTCGTCTGTCACGTCAATGAAGGTCTGAGCGTCACTCTTTGGAAGACATCCGACAATATCGGCTGCCTTCACGTTCAAGACAATTGTCTCAATAAGGGAGGAAAGTTCATCATGTGGGACCGTGCGGCTGACCAAGCGTCGCAGGGCTCGTTTACCGGAGTCGGGGATGGGGGCCGGTTCAGGGGGATGGTCCGTTTCCCCTGAGAGTAGGCCGCTATCGCCCGTGGAGTCTCTATTGATACCACTCGAACCAATGAGCATGGGTGGCACTACGTCTTCGGCAAGACCAGGGTTCTCATTGAAGAACGAGCTCGGTGAGGGTTCTGGGGGACTGGATTCGTGGGATTGTCTGTCACATTCATGTCAGCCCGGTAATATCAGATATTGCCGACGGATGACACTGACATAGCCTAGGTTGAGCAGGTGGTTAGCAGGGAGTGTAGCGCGGGGATGAACAACAACAACGCACCATTACGGAAGCAGGCACTGAAGGACCTGTGTTGACGGACCTCTGCACGTGTTTAAGTTTGCTGGCACCGCCCTGCGCCAGGTGGCCCTGAGGCGGTTGAGAACTTGTCGGTATTGTGAGTTGACAAGAACGCACATCGAAAACACTCAGTATCTCCAACAACTCCGCTCGCCAAGTAGTAACACATTCGTTGGTGAACCAAGGGTGGTACTCCCGCGAGTCGTGGGTGGAGTTCGTGCGCTCCCTGACCGCGGACTCGATGTGGCGTACTATTCTGATATCGCTCGTTATTTTCGGCAGAGAGAGCGGGGCCGGATCAACGCACCTTGCTGAATCCTCCACCTGCTTCTTAATGGGGCCGCTCAAGTTATCCTCATCCCTTCCCTCGGTCATGGCCTTCAACGCGTGGCATGTTTTGACACAGGCGTTGGTCAGTTCCTCGACCGAATCTTCCTCTATCATCTCGTCCTGGTCGTGTCACCGATAAGTGTATGCAAGAATGGGAACAGAACAAGAAGCCTCACCCTGACGAGAGTTAGGATAGCAATAACAGACTCGAAAATTTCCTTCACAAGTGTGGCTTTGACCATGCCCTTGGATACGGTGAGGGTTTCTATGCCGGTGTTGAGCGTTGTGGGTTGGAGGCTGCGTCGGAGGTTTCAAAGGTGGACATAGTGCAGGGGAGCGAAAAATGGAGTAGATGGAGGGTTTAAGGTAAGCACGCCGTGGTCTACGCATGGCCCGCATATTGAGCCCAGGTGGCCTGTCCCACACACCATCCACATGGTAGATTGACGCCGCCGGACGGATGTGGTTATCGGTTAGCGGTTTGGATATCAGACGAAAGTAAAAAGTGAGTCAAAGTGAACTGTGAGAGTAGACCGCGAAGAATTTCTTCAAGTTGGAACTCCAGAAGCAGTGACCAGCTGAAGTCGATCCAAGATCCAAGAAAGCCGGTGACTGGAATCGGACGCCTGGATGAGGATCCATTTGCTTTGCGTGTGTTTGTCTGATCGGGATCGGCAGTTCCCGTTCCGCGTTTTTGCTCGTCTGGGCATCCCCCGGTGTGTCGACAACATCTCCACCTCATCCCACACTTTCCCTTCGATTATCATCGGGTGGAGTCGCCTACGGATTGTCACTTGTTGGCACACACTTACTGTGCGAGCCACGGTATCTTTGGTTAAGTATGCTTGATGGTGGAAAACCCTCATTCCCCCTCCGGGCCTATTGCTCTCGCGATCGCTTTTACCTACTTGCTCCGTGGGCCGTTGGATTGACCCCTACCTCTGGGTATCACATACCTGTACGCATTTCGTTTATTTTGGGATTGGCGCTCCTTCGGTATGTCCGTGGATAATCGGTGAGGCGTTCGCTTGGTACTCGTCGCCCATGATAGGATGGGTCGGATTTGTCTGTCTACGGCCGTCGAATATTTGGCTTTGACTGGCCTATCACCGAAGTTCTTTTTTGTCACGCCGTCTAGAGGTACGTTTGCTTGCCTGGTGGCGTAAATGTACTTCTTGTGGTTGACTGACCATGCTGAATACGCCCGCGGGGCTCGGTAGGATGACAACCCACAAACGTCGCTAAATGTTGTTCCTTTGATACCTCAGAGTCTCATATCTCTTTTCGCTACAACACCACTGAGCTGACTCGGTTCTGAGAGCTGTGGGCCGCGGCGTAGTCCAGTAGAGCTCCAATACAAGCGGCTAAATCCAAGTCCCTAACCATTGCCTTTTCGCGTCCCCATCGCTGAGCCAAGCCTGTTTCCGACGGGTCACCCGCTGGATGGTGGCCGAGGTCAGTTTTTTCATCAAAGCCATGGCCACGCTCACTCCAACCCCTTTCCGCTGTAGGAAAACATGTTCTTTTGGCAAACTATCGTGTACTCGCAAGGGGTGGGTTGAGGGTGACTAGCGTGATTGTCACACGCTGAAAGATCAAAGCGGGCCCTCCGCAGTCCTACTCAGCGTATCACAAAGTCGGAATTCAGAGCTGCCCCCCTCTGAACTTGAGGTTGGATTCCAGCCTACCGCGGACTTGATCTGGTGTACGGATCTGATGTTACTCTTTTATTGTCAGCAGAGAGAGTAGGGCCGGATCAACACACCCTGTTAAATCCTCGATTTGCTTCATACTGGGGCCGCTCAAGGTATCCTCATTAATTCCCTCCTTCGGCCATGTCTTCAACATGCGACACTTTCTGCCACAGGTTTTGACCAGTCCTGTGACCGAATCTTCTCCTATTATCTCTTCATGGTCGCGTGCGGTTTTCGTGCGGGTTTTACAGTGTAATTTTCCAGAGGATACAGCCCCGGTAGGCATAGATGGGGAGGGGGGAATCATAGCGGACCTCCACTCGCGGCACCATGACAGCGGAGCACCAGCCATTCTTCGCGTTCGCGAAATTCTATTCAACCAAACATTTCCGGTGCTGGAGGGGCAGGAAAATCGATTTCTCCATCGTCTATCCTACTGTCAACTGATTCTCTCGATGAGGTTATCAGGATGCTCAATGAGCTTCAAAGGAGACACCTCCGAGGACACGCCTGGCATTGGAGGTTGGAGTTCGTTAATCCGAGTGACGACACCCACAGTGGCAGGAGGCATGCACTCATTCAGACGACGCCAGTACTGATGCTGTTGTCGTCGCGAGATCTCCTGCCAGAGTGAGACCGCAACTCAGCATCGGTGGTCAGTCTCTCTACTATAGGCGGAGCTTATCGCATTTTTACCGAGCAGGTTCCTAATGGATTTTACAGCCCGCCCAGGTCTGTCTTCCATTCCTGGGGAGGATGAGGTACAAGTTTTACATTCGTAACGTACGGGTTCGTTGTTATCAGGTACACAAAGAACACTACTTGGCTTTTGCCGCCGCGAACGCCTGCAAAGAGTCGAGATAGGCTTTGGAGTCGACGAACTGCTCGATCCGCTTGATCTTCAGGCTCCCGCCTTCGTCGGTCACAACGTGTGCAGTGCTGATCGCTTCGTAGGTCGCGTCAACCCCGATTGAGGTCTTCGTTTTATTAATCCACTTTTAAATGAGACGTTAAGGAGCTGCGGTCTCAATCACGACGCTCGGGATACGGACATGAACGATGACCTTCCCCGGAATCTCCACGATGGAATTAATGGCCACCTGTGGGAGGAGTTTAGCGACGGCAAAGGAGGTTCGACTAGTAGCTAAAATAACATGCCTCAGGTTCGGTCCAAACGGCGATAATCCCCGTGAGGTGTCCAAGCCACTCCTCTTTCGTTTTCTCTGGTTGGTTAAAAGATTGGGGATAACTGACTACGCGAAAGTCCTCGTGCAAGGACTTCGCGATAATGTCCAGGTCCTTTCTTTCGAATGCCTGAACCCACTCCCGTACAAATTTGACTTGTGGGGAATCGGAGCTTTCGGTGTTAGACATTGGGACGAAGCGACTGATGGTGGTCTTCCTGAAGAATCGGGGGAGGGCCGGACCCTCAGGCCCCAGATCCCAGGTTTTATATTGCACATTCACAGGCACGTTTCCAGCCACTAGTTTTGCGGATAGGCCAGCCCAACCATCCGATGACCCGGCCACCCGGTGACGGCAGACAATTGAGTGTACGAAACTGGGACTAGCCTGACATGTCAAAGGAGGCGGAGTTTCCAGCTCCGTACTCGTTACGCAGGTTTCATTTCGAGTTTGGGCCACAACCCATGGGAAACGGTCTACCAAAATTGGGCCTGCTGGAATGAGATCTGTTGGATATTTTAGATTTGACGGTGTGAAACGCCGTAGTGATCCGTTGGACATCTGAGCTCTTACGCAGAAATACTAGCTTCGGAGTTTGTTACTTTGGACGACACGGCCTGGAAAGGTCTACGTAGAAGGATAATGTATCAGCTGGGCACAGTGTTCGAAGAAACCCTACCTAAGGTGTGATTAGCAATGTGGAGGGGTTCAAGAGTGCCAGAGTACCTCGACACCAGATACGCTGTTGAGAAAGCGCCTTCGGAACGCCACAACATCGCGATCTTTGTGACCATTCGGCGGGTCTAATAATTGGTGAGTGGTGAACTGGATCGCTTCTATCAGATGCAACTCGAGGGACCCGGTAAGTCTGGGTGAGGTCAAAGTAGGACTCCATGCCTCATGGTGATGCCAGCGAGTTTGAGAAACTACAACACCGCAAAAGGTGAGATGTGTCCGCAAGACCCGGAATGTTCCCCTCCACCGACCGACGCGTCGACCTAGGTGGAACTTGATGAGAGCAAGAAGGAGTTTCCGCGCCCGCCCAACTCATGCTTTGGAGACGACATAACAAATTTTCGTCATCGCGCAGGTAGCCCATGATTACGTTGAGAGCCGGCAAGGAACGTACGTCGAAAATACTCAGTATCTCCCACAACAACTCTGCCTGCCAAGCGATAATACGTTCTTTGGCGAATCCAGGGTGATACCCTCGTGAGTTATTGGTGGACCTCGCGCGTTCCCTGACTGCGAACTCAATGTGGTGTATATTTCAGATATTACTCGTTATTGTCAGCAGAGAGAGCGGGGCCGGATCAACGCACCCTGTCAAATCCTCTATTTGCTTCTTACTGGGGCCGCTCGGGTTATCCTCATTCCTTCCTTTGGCCATGCCTTCAACATGTGACACATTCTGACACAGGTTTTGGTGGTATTTTTACCGAGCAGGTTCCTGGAGTTTACAGCCCGCCCAGGTCTGTCTTCCGTTCCTGGGGAGGATGAGGTAGTACAAGTTTTACGTCCGTAAAATACAGTTTCGTGTTCATCAGGTACACAAAGAACACTACTTCGCTTTTGCCGCCGCGAGCGCCTGCATAGAGTCGAGATATGCTTTGGAGTCGACGAACTCTTCGATCAGCTTGATCTTCAGGCTTCCGTCCTCGTCGGTAACAACGTGTGCGATGGTGATCGCTTCGTAGGTCGCGTCAACCCCGATTGAGGTCTTGGTTTTGTTAGTCCACTTTTAAATAAATGAGATGTTAAGCAGCTGCGGTATCGATCTCGACGTTCAGGATACGGACATGAACGATGACCTTCCCCGGAACCTCTATGATGGAATTGTTTGTCGTCTGTGGGAGGGATTTAGCGACGGCAAAGGAGGTTCGACTGGCAGCTAAAATAACATACCTCAGTGTCGGTCCAAAGGGGGACAACCTCCGCGAGACTCCCAAGCCACTCCTCTTTGGTTCTCTCTTGCTGGTTAAGAGACCGGGGGTAGCTGACTTTGCGAAAGTCCTTGTGCAAAGACTTCGCGATAATGTCGAGGTCCTTTTTTTCGAATCCCTGACTCCACTCCAGTACAAACCTGACTTGTGGGGAATCAGAGCTTTCGGTGTTAGACATTGGGACAAAGCGACTGATGGTGGTCTTCCTGAAGAATCGGGGGAGGGCCGGACCCTCAGGCCCCAGATCCCAGGTTTTATATTGCACATTCACAGGCACGTTTCCGGCCACTAGTTTTGCGGATAGGCCAGCCCAACCATCCGATGACCCAACCACCCAATGACGGCAGACAATTGAGTGTACGAAACTGGGACTAACCTGACATGTCGAAGGAGGCGGAGTTTCCAATTCCATACTCGTTACTTAAGCAGATTTCGTTTAGATTTTGGGCTGCATCCTATGGGAAACGGTCTACCGAAATGGGGCCTGCTATAATGAGATCTATTGGAGATTTTAGATTCGACCGTGTGGAGCGGCGTAGTGACTCGTTGGATATCCGAGTTTCTGCGCCGAAACACTAGTCCCAGGGTTTATTGCTTTGGAGGTCAGAAGACGACGACACGGCCCGGACGCGTCTACTTGGAGGGGTAAGGTACCAGTCAGGCATGGCAGTCGAAGGGAACACGCCTAAGATCAGCGATGTTGATGGATTCAAGAATACCAGAGCACCTCGACACTAGATACGGTGTCGATAAAGCGTCTTCGGAGCGCCACAGCACCACGATCTTCGCGACCATTCGGCAAGTCCAACAATTGGTGGGTAAACTAAATCCCTTCCATCGAGGGTCCCGGAAAGCCCAGGTGAGGTCAAAGTAGGGCGCAATGCCTCATGGCGATGCCAGCGAGTGTGAGAAACCACAACGCTGCAAAAGATGAGAAGTACCTCCGCATCTGCGGCTGCGATGAACTGTGAATGACAAATGGATAGAGCCCGTGCATGGTGATTAGGAGAGTTCGCAGGATCTGGAGAGGTTTCCCTCCACCGGCCGAGACGGCGACCTCATGTGTAGAACTTGACGTGATCAAAAAGGTGTTTCCGCGTCTGCTCAATCGATGGTTTGGAGATGACACAGTACGCATTTTGGCGCAGATAGTCAATGATGAGGTCTAGAGGTCTAGTATCTCTTGGGGGGACGGCTCGGTCCACGACAGAGCGCGAAAGAGGGGATATCGGGGGTGACTGCTCCCAGGCTCGATGGACATAGATCTCCTGAGCGCAGTGAGTCCCCACTGTAAAGCAAATAGTGGCCTCTTAACGGTCTAACCTACAGAACCAGATGGAAGAGCAGCAAAGAGACGGGAGCGGAGCGTGGGAATGCTGAAGCCGGAGCCTTACCAATCGGTGCCGAAATACCGTGAAGACCTCCCCCCCCCCAACACCCCATCGGTTAGCGATCTGGTAATCAACACGGGCGAGGAATTTCGAGGCTGCGTATCCCCAACGTTGTGAGCCGGCACGTTCCTGTTCTCGAGCGAACGCATTCCTGTTTCGTTCGACCCTGGGCTGTTGACGACGACACGCCGATCCCACAGCTCCTGTGTCGCAGGGAGGGGCACAAATAACAAGGCTACTTTACATCATTAGCGCCACTCGGACGTACATCTCGCAACGCTTCAGTGGTATGCTCCCGCGGCTGATCACCCACCCGCACGTCTTGTGAGTTGGGACTTTTGCGAGAACACAAACATCCCGATCAGAAATGCGAGTCTGGTGGCCGTCCAATTTAACAACTCCAACCGGCACCAGTCTGGTTATGGAGCGGATAGTCGACCCCCCAGACTACTGCGACTACGTGTAGTAACTCTAGGACCGTGCGTCATCCAAACCAGCCGACCACCACGGTACGATTGCCTCTCTAACAAACCCAAAACTCCAGTTTGTGGTTCAACTCTCGCTTCCGAGACCACGCTACCAGGCCGCTTTCTCCCACCGCAGGTTTCACGACGGACTTTCTTCCCGATATCGTAGGGACAAACAAAAGACGCCGTTGTGATCGTTAACTGGGTGCCGCCCGCTATGATGAAATTAGTGGGGGTCAGGGAAGGGGAACCTTCTCCTCACGGGTGCGTTCTTGTAGTTTGGGCTTCGCAGAAGGATGGTGGTGTCTATCTACCGGCCCAGATGGCGCTAGTGCATCTGTCCTCCCGAGTTTATGCAGACGCCAACGCACTGCGTCAAGCGAAGCTCGGAGTGGACCGCTGGGGCGCCAAAAAAGTTACATCAGAGATCATTGATGTATGTCGAGCGGAAGTCACACCTCCGCCACACTGGTGGCTGGCATCTCGTGTATTTAGCCTTGGGGGGATGGCCATTCACTTCCTCGTCCCCGACCCCCTCTGTCCCCTCCGCTTCTGCGTTCTCACTACGTTTTTTACCACATATCCCCTCAAACCCATACCTCCGTCCGCTACCCTCCGTCTGGATTACGTCTGGCCCGTCTTCAAACCCTGCACGTCCAATCCTGTGCACGCGAATCGTTATCCGCCATCGGATGACACAGCACCATGAGCTCCCGTGTGGCGTGCCGGCCGAGCGGAGCCTGAAAATCCTAGGATCCATCACCGCGAGGACTTTAGGGTGGGCTCACTTACCATACATGGGAATAGGCCCAATTAGGCAGGCCGCACCATCTACGAACAGCGGGAAGATCTCCAGTTGGCCCATGTCTCACGAATACTCATCCTGCGAATGAATGGCGGCCTGAGCTGGGTACTTAAATGAGCGCGACCTGCAGGGAGGGTTGCCACCCCCAGGTTGCTTTCTTCCCCTCACTATCACAACTAGACAATGTTCCCCCAAGGCTTCCCTTATCCCCAGGTCCGTGGCCGATATCATTGACCGATATTGGGGAATGTGTACTAATTCACGAACGCTTCCGGTTAGATTCATTTTTGTGAGGCTACCACTCGTGTCGACGACCTCGCCACACATCCTTTCATGTCTGCCGTGAGTACGATTCCTCTTTTCCACATTTCTCAATCAAGTGCCGAGCAACCATCGCAGATGTACGACGATCCCGTGCCCATGGGGGACCTGATATACGATTACTTGGCTCGCGAGGCAAATGCGACATATGGCCAATGGTTTCTCGATTGGCCTGGTCACTCTCCACCGCCTGAGGGTGCCTACGGAAGCATGAATCACATCCCCCCAGACTCCCCTCCTGTTGGATACGCCCCTTTTCCCGGCACCACGTACGTTCCCGATTCGGTACACTCCCCGAAACCCTCTAATGTCTCATCCCAGTAATATTCCTCTGTTCTTCTCCCCGCCCTCCCCGTCGTTCTCCCAAACCTCGTCCACCCCATCCGCTCAAGGAGACCACCCGGTATCCCCAGAACCATTACCTGCCCCTGAGCCGAGTTGCCGTAAGGCCACACCCGTGTACAACCACGTCCGTAAGAAGTGGTGTTGCAGTGTGTGTGACAAACGTTTTCGAGGAAAGTGGGAGTGCAAGCGCCACATCGGAATCACCGGGAAGCGCGCGAAGTGTCTCGCATGTAAGAGCAATCTCAGCAGGAGGGAGGACTCCCTGCGGAGACATTTTACTAAATACTGCAAGGGGGATGTCGGAAAATTCAGGTTCGAGGACGCTTTCATCGAGGCGTAGAGATCCGCCTCAGGCTTGAAAACGGCCTTCGTGGTGAAACGCGGTTTTCCACGAGAATCCCTGTTCACGGAATCGAAGCGCGTTTTCCCCGTCTGTATCACCATCCACAATCTTCCTATCCATCATCTTTTATATTTTCGTCCCACGAAACATCAGTTTCCATCGCATTTCTCTAGATTCTCTTAATGTTTGCACTTGTGTTATTGTTATTAACTGTCGCATGTATAATACTCATCTTCACGGATCTCACTCGAGTGACAACCCTGGGGGAACTACAAGATCCCTCTGGCCGGTGCGTAGGCCTCGGTCTGAGGGTACTTGAACGTCGGACCAGAGAGCTCGTCCCGACAACCAAAGCCAAGGCCTCAAGGTGTCATATCGGAGACGAGAAGGGAACAGTAGCCCCAAAGTGTGTCGGAATCACTCGTCGAGATTGATAGCGCTACCAAACTTTGCGTACAACACAGTTTTCAGCTTCTGCATCTCCTTCTCGCACGCTTCAATCCGGTCGGATAGAACGGATATCTGTGAGTCCAAGGAGGATTGATCCCTCTCTAGGCGTTTCAGAGCGCGATCGTGCGGGATGTGAAGGAACGATTCGCCGATTTTGTACCTGGTCGTGGCTCAGTGTAGTTTGAGGAGGAAAGGGGAGACGAAACGCACATGAAAAGTTCATCCTCATCGCCAAGCTCGAGCTCATTGGAGAGATCATCCAACGCCTCCTTCTCTTGCTGTGAAGGAGGTCGATCCAGTGCGTTGGCGATTGACCATGTACCGAAGGCTCACCTTCAATTCTTGAAGCTTTTCATCCAGGTTTCGTACGCGCGAGTTGAGCTTGGAGAAGGTGTTTATCCGCTGCTGATCATCTACGAGAAAAGTATGAATCGTAACGTCGTCTCTCTCATCGGCGCTGGGTGGGCTCACCCCAGGTCACTTCCGTAGAAGACTCGTTTTCTTCTTCCTGAGAAAGCTACACGGAAAAGTTGGTACGGGGGAGTCTCAAGGCCGGATAGCGAGTCGGTGTCACGCACGATCCGTAAACTGCTCATGGCAGGTGGTGATTGGGATTCGGAACCGCTGTCCCGGCGATCTTGGCAACTCGGACGGATATAAAGTCCGATCTCGCCCACAAGGCTTGACCGAAACCCTCATACTCCACCTCTCATTCCACGCCTTGTAGTCGAAATGGACGTGGTTTATGGCTCTGTGCCAATGCAGCGTCTCGTCGGCCTTTTGGTACTGCTGCCGACACGATTCAACACTGCGTATGATCGAGCCAGGACTGTACTTTTCTTCTACGTCGTCGTCAAGTACGGGGTCAAGACTTTGAGACACCTCAGGGCCAGGGGAACTCTCGAAACTTTCAGGGAGGGATGGGGTTGGCTTTCAGAAGTACGTTGTCGTCAGTTTTTGTCTCATAGAAGCTGATTCATATGCATTCCACAGCGGACCTTGCTGTTGTTACTGACATTGCCGCCTATGGCATCCAAAGTCGAACCTCAGATGGCCAAAGCCAGGAGAGATATTGAGAAGAAACTCATTCCGTCAGGCCCGCAAGTCGTCCGTTACCTTTCTCTTCCTCCCGAGGGTCAATCCAAGGACTGGATATTGTCCGAGATGGACAGGATGGATGGTTACTGTCATAGCTTTGACGACCGTGGTGCTAAATTACATGATTGGAAGGACGGAAAGATTAGTGGTGCCGTATACCGTGAGTGGTCCCACTTTCGACTCTTCATGTCGGGTATTGAAAGTATGCACAGATGGTGGACAGGACCTGACGAACTTGATTGTCGCCGCTTACGAACGTTACTGTGTTTCTAATCCATTACATCCGGATGTATTCCCCACTATCAGGAAGATGGAAGCCGAGGTCGTGTCTATGTGTTTAAGGTCGGCGGTCTTCCTCGTCTCAAGTAGTGCTGCGGTTCTGACTTGGGCATCACAGAATGTTTAATAACCCCACCGGTGCGGGAACTATGACTTCCGGTGGTACCGAGAGCATCATCATGGCAGTGAAAACCTACCGTGATTGGGCCCTTGCGACGAAGGGAATCACTGAACCTGAAATGTCGGTGTGTGACTTCGGGCGAGCGACGGCCATCTCATTTCCCCCTCAGGGTCGTTCCCGCATCCGCCCATGCCGCGTTTGATAAGGGAGCAGCGTACTTGAAGATCAAACTTCACACCATCCCAGTTGACCCAATCACACGCCAGGTGAATCTTGCCAGGGTAAAGAGAGCCATGTGAGTCCTTTGCAGTCAATAATTTTGGCTTTCCTCACTCGCTCATTTCCGAAAGAAACTCCAATACAATCATGGTGAGCTGAAAAAATATCGATTAACGCCCAACCCTCTCGCGGTCAACGCGGGGACACTGAATGTGTTTTTTTCAGCTCGTCGGTTCGGCTCCCAATTTCCCGGACGGAAATGTGGATGACATCACCGACCTCGCGAAACTCGCGAAGAAGCACAATATCGGACTACACGTTGATTGTTGTTTGGGATCTTTTGTTGTGCCCTTCATTGAACGGTCTTTCCCTTCCGGAACGGTGCGTACTGCTTCATGCCATGTTCCCATGCGTATTTTGTTGAACCTTTTGCCATTCAGGATGGATACACGATGCCCGATTTTGACTTTAGGGTCGATGGAGGTTCGTGATGTTCATTCAGCCCTGTTCTACTGTGCTTGGCCCAAGCTGATGTGGGTTCCCAGTTACAAGCATCAGCTGCGATACCCACAAAGTAGGCTGTAGCGCTGCTCTCAGACACCGATGGCACTGACAACAACCTATAGTACGGTTTTGCGCCCAAGGGAACTTCGGTTATCATGTACCGCACACCAGAACTGAGGAGATACCAGTACTATGTCACCTCTACGTGGCCAGGCACGTCGTGATCGTGCTCATTACTCCTGCACCTTCCTCATGGTGTTTGTGTAGGTGGCGTGTACGCCAGCCCAAGTCTTTCTGGTTCTAGGTAAATCGTCCGAAGGAATGAGCTGGATGTATCTTACTCTCGCATAGACCTGGCGCGCTCATTGCTGGAGCTTGGGCCGCTATGCAATATATGGGCGAGAAGTATGTGGTATCTTTTCCTTCCATACCTGCCCGGCTGACCCCAATTCGTCACTAGCGGTTACCACAAATCGGCAAAGAATATCATCACCGCGACTCGGAAGATTATCCACGGCATCAAAACTGAAATCCCGGAACTTTACATCCTTGGTACCCCTCCAGTATCCGTTGTCGCTTTCGGGGCAGTGCAGGGTTCCGGAATCAACATTCTGAAAGTCGGTGATACGATGGGTAAGAAGGGGTGGCACTTGAACGCTCTACAGAAACCAGCCGCAGTTCATATTGCCGTTACGGTGAGAACTTCCCCCCTAACCGTGACCGGCATCTTTCTCATCTTTACTCGTTCTCATCACCGTCCTGTAGACCCTGACAGTGCAAGTCGTGGATACGTTTATTGCCGATCTCAAAGACGCTGTTGAGGAAGTGAAATCTTCCAAACCCACCGAAGACGGTACGATGGTCGCCTTGTATGGTTTGGGACAGTCGAGTGCCGTTGGACCGAACCTTGTTGGAGAGTTGGCTGCATCATTTGTCGACGCTATGTACAAGGCGTGACGATGTGGTAATAAGTCTATATTATCTGTGACGCCCTAGCTGCATTCTTGTAGGTTACAGCGCAACGTAATGTCATATAACCATCCCAATAGGAAGACTTCGTAGTCCATGTCTATCGTGCACGACCTTCAAGGAAGGGCCAGCGTATGATACTCCCCGTTGAAACACCACGCCTGTCCGACCAAATCTCAGCATCCGCCCTATAGACTGTCTCAAGGAAGACAATCCTCACGGCCGCCGGATGGACGCGCCCGGTCCGCAAACTCGTTCCAAGGCA
>Ga0307515_10012775_pt1 | contig 15762 bp, 8 predicted proteins | sample 17_EM_MG_FD_194513 | JGI IMG/M metagenome (GOLD analysis project Ga0307515, IMG submission 194513) | Populus trichocarpa ectomycorrhiza microbial communities from riparian zone in the Pacific Northwest, United States - 17_EM | ecosystem: Host-associated > Plants > Roots > Unclassified | place... | reverse complement strand
AATTGATTTGGACCAAGACTTACTTTTTCTTGTCATTTAAAATCTATTTACACTTTTTCATCTTTGAAAACAAATCCATCAATCATTTTCAACCAAGTTATTGTTAATTTAATTTCTCTTGAGTTTTGTTTTGTTACCTAGCTTAATTTCCAAATCTAGCTCTCTGTGGATATGACCTCGATCTTACCGAGTTAATTGCTACATCGCACACTCGTGCACTTGCGAGTTAAAACAAGCCGAACATAAAAAGCGGTCAAGCAGCCATAACGTTTGAACCGACCATTTGATCGTGATAAAAATTTTACTAGTGTTTCCGGAGGCCCTTTTTCCTTATAGTGGATGTGGAATCAATACTCGGTGAGGAGGAGGTGTGGTCGCGCCAGGCTAGAGTAACAGTTCGTAAAGGCAATAACTTTTGATTCGACCGTTGGATCGCGATCAAAATTTTACAGGAGTTTCCGGAGGCCATTCTACATGGAATGGATGTGGAATCTACTCTCGATGAGGCAGAGGTCTTGTTGCGCCAGGCTAGAGTAACGGTTCGAACGGTTCATAACATTTGATCCGACCGTTGGATCGCGATCAAAATTTTACAGGAGTTTCCGGAGGCCCTTTTACATGGATTGGATGTGGAATCGATACTCGTTTAGCAGGAGGTCTGCTTGCACTAGGATAGAGTAATGATTCGAATGGTCCATAACATTTGATTCGACCATTGAATCACGATCAAAATTTTACAAGAGTTTCAGACGGCCCTTTTTTTATCAAACAGACAGTCCTTTTCCGTGGAGTGGTTGTGTAATCGATACTCTGTGAGGAGGAGGTCTGGTCGTGCCAGGCCAGAGTAACGGTTCGTATGGGCCATAACTTTTGATCCAACCGTTGAATCTCGATCTAAATTTTACAGTAGTTTCCAGAGGCCCTTTTCAATAGAGTGGATGTGGAATCGAAACTCGGTGAGAAGGAGGTCTGGTCGCGCCAGGCTACAGTAACGGTTCGAATGGGCCATAACTTTTGATCCGACGGTTGGATCTCGGTCTAAATTTTACAGGAGTTTCTTGAGGACCTTTTCAATGGAATGGATGTGGAATCGACACTTGGTGAGGCGGAGGTCTGGTCGTGCCAAGCTAGAGTAATGGTTCGAACGGGCCATAACATTTGATCTGACCGTTGGTTCTCGATCAAAATTTTACAGGAGTTTTCGGAGGCCATTTTCCACAGAGTAGATGTGGAATCGATACTCGTTGAGCACGAGGTCTACTCGAGCCAGGCTAGAGTAATGGTTCGAACGGGCCATAACATTTGATCCGATCGTTGGATCGCAATTAAAATTTTACAAGAGTTTCCGGAGGCCCTTTTACATGGATTGGATGTGGAATCGATACTCGATGAGCAGGAGGTCTGCTCACGCTAGGATAGAGTAACGATTTGAACGGTCCATAACATTTGATCTGACTGTTGGATCGCGTTTAAAATTTTACAGGAGTTTCAGACGGCCCTTTCCATGGAATGGATGTGGAATCGACACTCGGTTAGGAGGAGGTATGGTCGCGCTAGGCTAAAGTAATGGTTCGAATGGCCCATAACTTTTGATCCGACCATTGGATCGCGATCAAAATTTTACAGGAGTTTTCGGAGGCCCTTTTACGTGGAGTGGATGTGGAATCAATACTTTGTGAGGAAGAGGTCTGGTTGCGCCAGGCTAGTGGAACGATTCGTATGGGCCATAACTTTTGATCCGCCCATTGGATCTGGATCTAAATTTTGTCAGGAGTTTCCGGAGGCCCTTTTACATGGATTGGATGTGGAATCGATACTCGATTAGCAGGAGGTCTGCTCGCGCTAGGATAGAGTCACGATTCGAATGGTCCATAACATTTGATTCGACCGTTGAATCGCGATCAAAATTTTACAGGAGTTTCAGACGACCTTTTTTTTTTGCTCAAACAGACGGCCCTTTTCCGTGGAGTGGTTGTGTAATCGATACTCTGTGAGGAGGAGGTCTGGTCGTGCCAGGCCAGAGTAACGGTTTGTATGGGCCATAACTTTTGATCCAACCGTTGGATCTCAATCAAAATTTTACAGTAGTTTCCGGAGGCCCTTTTCAATGGAGTGGATGTGGAATCAAAACTCGGTGAGGAGGAGGTCTAGTCGCGCTAGGCTAGAATAACGGTTCGTAGGGGCCATAACTTTTGATCCGACTGTTGGATCTCGATCTAAATTTTCCAGGAGTTTTCGGAGGACCTTTTCAATAGAATGGATGTGGAATCGACACTCGGTGAGGCGGAGGTCTGGTCGCGCCAGGCTAGAGTAACGGTTCGTAGGAGCCATAAATTTTGATCCGACCGTTGGATCTTGATCTAAATTTTACACGTGTTTCCGGAGGACCTTTTTAGTGGAATGGATGTGGAATCGACACTCGGCGAGGCAGAGGTCTTGACGCGTCAGGCTAGAGTAACGGTTTGAATGGGCCATAACTAATGATCTGACGGTTGGATCGCGATCAAAATTTTGCAGGAGTTTTCGGAGGGCGTTTTCCATGAAGTGGATGTGCAATCGATACTTGGTGAGGAGGAGGTCTGGTCGCCCCAGGCTAGATTAACGGTTCGTAGGGGCCATAACTTTTGATCCGGCTGTTGGATCTCGATCTAAATTTTGCAATAGTTTTCGGAGGACCTTTTCAATAAAATGGATGTGGAATCAACACTCGGTGAGGCGGAGGTCTGGTCGTGTCAGGCTAGAGTAACGGTTCGAACAGCCCATAACATTTTATTCGATCGTTGTTTTTCGATCTAAATTTTACAGGAGTATCCGGAGGACCTTTCCAATGGAATGGATGTGGAATCGACACTCGATGAGGCGGAGGTCTGGTCGCGCCAGTCTAGAGTAATGGTTCGAACTGTCCCTAACATTTGATCTGACTGTTAGATCATGATCAAAACTTTACAGGAGTTTCAAACAGCCTTTTCCATGGAATGGATGTGGAATCAACACTCGGTGAGGCGGAGGTCTGGTCGCGTTAGGCTAGAGTAACGGTTCGAACGGGCCATAACTATTGATCTGATGGTTCGATCGCGAATAAAATTTTACAGGAGTTTTCGGAGGGCCTTTTCCATGTAGTGGATGTGCAATCGATACTCAGTGAGGAGGAGGTCTGGTCCCGCCAGGCTAGAGTAATGGTTCGAGCGGTCCATAACATTTGATCCGACCGTTGGATCGCGATCAAAATTTTACAGGAGTTTCCGGAGGCCCTTCTACATGGAATGGATGTGGAATCGACTCTCGGTGAGGCGGAGGTCTTGACGCGTCAGGCTAGAGTAACGGTTTGAATGGGCCATAACTAATGATCTGACGGTTGGATCGCGATCAAAATTTTACAGGAGTTTTCGGAGGGTGTTTTCGATGAAGTGGTTGTGCAATCGATACTTGGTGAGGATGAGGTCTGGTCGCCCCAGGCTAGATTAACGGTTCGTAGGGGCCATAACTTTTGATCCGACCGTTGGATCTCGATCTAAATTTTGCAATAGTTTTCGGAGGACCTTTTCAATAGAATGGATGTGGAATCGATACTTAGTGAGTAGCAGGTCTGCTCGCGCCAGGCTAGAGTAATAGTTCGAACGGTCCCTAACATTTCATCTGACCGTTGGTTCTCGATCAAAATTTTACTGGAGTTTCCGGAGGACCTTTTCAATGGAATAGAGGTGGAATCGAAACTCGGTGAGGCGGAGGTCTGGTCGCGTCAGTCTAGAGTAATCGTTCAAACTGTCCATAACATTTGATCCGACTGTTGGATCGCAATCAAAATTTTACAGGAGTTTCAGAGGGCCATTTCGATGGAATGGATGTTGAATCAACACTCGGTGAGGCGGAGGTCTGGTCGCGTTAGGCTAGAGTAACGGTTCGAAAGGGCCATAACTTTTGATCCGATCGTTGGATCACGATCAAAATTTTACAGGAGTTTCCGGAGGCCCTTCGCCATGGAGTGGAAAAGTAATCGATACTCGGTGAGCAGGAGGTCTGCTCGCGCTAGGCTAGAGTAACAATTCGAACAGTCCAAAACATTTGATCCGACCGTTGGATCGCGATCAAAATTTTAAAGGAGTTTCAGACGGTCCTTTCCATGGAGTGAATGTGGAATTGATAGTCAGTGAGGCGAAGGTTCAGATGGTCCTTTCCGTGGAGTGAATGTGGAATCGATAGTTAGTGAGGCGAAGGTCTGGTCACGCCATACTAGAGTAATGGTTCGTAAGGGCCATGACTTTTGATCAGACCGTTGGATCTCGATCTAAATTTTACAGGATTTTCCGGAGGACCCTTTCAATGGAGTGGATGTGGAATCGAATCTCGGTGAGGAGGAGGTCTGGTCGCGCCAGGCCAGAGTAACGGTTCATATAGGCCGTAACTTTTGATTCGACCGTTGGATCTCAATCAAAATTTTACAGGAGTTTTCGGAGGACCTTTTCAATGGACTGGATGTGGAATCGACACTTAGTGAGGTGGAGGTCTGGTCGCCTCAGGCTTGAATAACAGTTCGAACGGGCCATAACTTTTGATCCGACCGTTGGATCGCGATCAAAATTTTACAGAAGTTTCTGGAGGCCCTTGTCAATGGATTGGATGTGGAATCGATACTCGGTGATGCGGAGGTCTGGTCACACCATGCTAGAGTAACGGTTCGAACGGGCTATAACTATTGATTTGATGGTTGGATCGCGATCTAAATTTTACAGGAGTTTCCGGAGGGCCTTTTCCATGGAGTGGATGTGGAATCGACACTCGGTGAGTAGGAGGTCTGGTCACACCAGGCTAGAGTAACGGTTCGAACGGTCCATAACATTTGATCCGACCGTTGGATAACGGTCAAAATTTTACAGGAGTTTCAGACGGCCTTTTCCATGGAGTGGATGTGGAATCGACACTCGGTGACGCAGAGGTCCAGTCAGGCCAAGCTAGAGTAACGGTTCGTTAAGACCATAACTTTTGATCCGACCGTTGGATCTCGATCAAAATTGTACAGGATTTTCCGGAGGACCATTTCAATGGAGTGGATGTGGAATCGACACTTGGTGATACAGAGGTCTTGTCGCGCCAGCTAGAGTAACGGTTCGAACGTGCCATAATTGTTGATCCGACAGTTGGATCGCGTTCTAAATTTTACAGGAGTTTCTGGAGGGCCTTGTCCATGTAATGGATGTGCAATCGATACTCGGTGAGGAGGAGGTCTGGTCGCGCCAAGCTAAAGTAACGGTTTGTATGGGCCATAACTTTTGATCCGACCGTTGGATCTCGATCTAAATTTTACAGGAGTTTTCGGAGTGCCTTTTCCATGGAGTGGATGTGGAATTGACACTTGGTGAGGAGGAGGTCTGGTCGCGCCAAGCTAGAGTAACGGTTCGAACGGGCCATGACTTTTGATCCGACTATTGGATCGCGATCAAAATTTTACAGGAGTTTCCGGAGGGCTTTTTCCATGGAGTGGATGTGCAAATGATACTCAGTGAGGAGGAGGTCTGGTCGCGCCAGGCTAGAGTTACGGTTCGTATGGGCCATAACTTTTGATCTTACCGTTGGATCTCGATCTAAATTTTACAAGAGTTTCCGGAGGGCCATTTCCATGGAGTGGATGTGGAATCGACACTTGGTGAGGAGGAGGTCTGGTCGTGCCAAGCTAGAGTAATGGTTCGAACGGGCCATGACTTTTGATCCGACCGTTGGATCGTGATCAAAATTTTTCAGGAGTTTCTAGAGGCCCTTCTTTTTTTGATCAAATGTAAGAATAATATAGATCGAAAATAAGCTGGAGACCAGTTATACAAACCATAATAAAGGGAACAAAGTCCCTTAAACAAACCATAATCAAGACAAGCTTGCTGAATAGAAAACAAAGGGAACAGACTCCCTTAAACAAACCATAAGCAAGACAAGCTTGCTGAAATAGAAAAGCAAAGGGAATAGACTCCCTGGAACAATCAAGGGAGCAGGCTCCCTTGAACAAGCATTAAAACTGTATGGTAATAAGCATACATAAAAAAAACAAACTAGCAGACAATGGAATCATCGGCTAAGAGACCCAAAATTAGCAGTATCAGAGAACAAATCTCCTTCCAACCCAGCAGACGACATGTTTTCCCAGCAGCAGCGGCTAGGGGGGAGAGTAGCTCACAGCCTGCTCCAGCTAACCACAACAGCGAAAGCCAGCCCCAAGCGAAGAAGCTGCAGTAGACCTGCAATAATGCTCTGTATTGACATGTCTTCCAGCAATCTAGAGCAGCAAGGACTGCGCATCCAGGAATTGGGAAGATCAAAGCATTGGGGAGAGAGCCTTACCCTAATTGATCCCCGCTACAGGCAGACAACAGTAGGGTCTACACATCTGCTCCAGCTTCCATCAACTAGCCGAGATCAAGCAATTGGGGAGAGAGCTTCACCTTGACTGATCCCCACTGGCAGACAAATTAGCCTGGAGTCCAAAAAACCGGCAGCATCAGAGCTACAAATTCCTTCCAACGCATCAAATTGGCAACAATCACAGGCTCAGCAACTGCAACCAAATCCGGGTATCCACAAAGCAGAACAACTGTACTAGGACAATAACATGCATGGGGACCAGACAATTAGAGAGAGAGCCTCACCCAAATGGATCCCTATACCAGGCAATCATGAGAAACCATCCGCACATCATCACCAGCAGACCAACCCTGCACCACAGCATGGCTAGTGCGCTACTAGGACATACTCCATCCAACACTCTCCACTGGGATAGCAGAGCAGTGACAGAGAACACTACATCAGTAGCCCAATTATGAGGGGAGAGAGCCTCACCTAAACTGTTAGGATCCATAGCAACTATCGAGAGAGGCCAGTCGAATCAGACTTGCAGTAAAACCAAAATGAAACAAGAGGCATATAGTTTGTACAAGGGAAGAGAACCTCACCCAGACAGACCACAAACAATGCCCCACAACAGGCAAAGAAATCCTTTGCAGCAAACCAGCAGCATTAAGCTACCCAACCAGCAAACACAGGCCTACAAACCAGCACTACATCAGCACCCGTGCATACAATATCATACCAAGGACATAGTCCAGTAAACCAAGCTGCATGGAGCAGCACAACCGTAGCAGAAAAGGAACCAGAATTCCGAGTTGCAGAACAAGCAACCCAGAAACAAACCAGCAGCAAAACCAATGGAAACAGGGTACATCCTGCATAAAGCAGCAACAACACCAAAGTGGTGATCCAAGGTCATGTCCAGTAGCCAGTCATAGAAGTAACAAGCCACCTAAGCACAAGACCAAAGCATTGCAATTGCAGGCATCAAAACTCATCAACAAACCGGTTATCCGCAAAAGCAAACCAACAGCTCTAGTAGATCAGCAGGCGAGAGGGCCAAACAGTTAGGGAGAGAGCCTCACCCAACTGGATCCCTTACCAGCAAACGACAGCTCCAGTACATCAACATGCAAGGGGACCAAACAAGTGGGGAGAGAGCCTCACCCAAACGGATCCCTTTACCAAGCAATCAAGAGAAACTATCTGCACAGCTTCACCTGCAGACCAACCCTACACCACGCCATTGGCTAGCTCGCTTCCAGTATCCCAAGTTGGTGGGATCCATAGCAAGAGGCCAGCCGAATCAAACCTGCTGAAGAACCAATATGAAACAAGAGGGATATAATCTGGACATGGGGAGAGAACCTCACACAAACAGACAAAGCCCCAACAAAGCAGCAGTGCACCAACAGACAGAGGCACCCCCAAATAGGGCCCCGCACCAGGCGAAGAAATCCTTTGCAGCAAAAACAATAGCATCATGCTACCCAACCAGCAGCCACATGCAAAGGTTTGCAACCAGTAGTCTAAACAGTGCACATACCAAGGACAGAGTCCAACAAATCTCTAATTGCCTATGCAATCAAAGAGAACATCAGGCTGCATATAGCGACAACAAGCAAAACTTCAGCAATAGCAAACCCAGCTGCAGCTACAAGGAGCACAGTAGAGAAACCTGCATATAGCAGTGACAACACCCACTAGAGGGTTCAAGGTCATGTCCAGCAGCCAACCATAAGAGCCAAGAGAACCTCAGCATCAAAAAGCAGACCACTCAAAGCACACGACCAAACAGAACCTACAGGACAAGCAACAGAGCAAAGGCAAAGCTAACAGTCCCAAAGGCAAGCAGCTGCAACAATGGACAGCAGTAAAGAGGAAACCTCATAAGCAGGGCAGCAGGGAATCCCAACAAGCTAGTCCGAAAAAGCTCAGCAGACAACAACTTGTGAAGAGTTCAAACCCCAGACCACCCAACACAAAAGCAGAGCAGCCAAATCAAATAAACCAACCAAAAGCAACACATGCTATATACTAGCTGACCAGATGGCTATCAACAAACAGTATACACAAAGACAACAAGCAAAGCAGACTCCACCAACTACAATCAGCAGGAACAGGAGAATGAGGGAACCAGACCCAACATCCCAATACAAGGTTCACACCACTGAATGACTGTAGACTAACTAAGCATGTCCTTGGCTCTAGTATACAGGCATCATTGACAGCAAATGCACGGGATAGAAAGCAACAACTGCAAACGCTAACACATAGAAAGATAGAGTAGCGAACCAGCAAGAAGACTGGATACAGGACAATTCATGAGGGAAGAACCCCATGATGATGCAGAGGGAGATGGAACCCCCTAAAGATCCAGCTAGGTATAAATTATGAAGTTGGAGAGGCAGGAGCTGGCCTACCACTTCCAGATCGAAGAAAAGCACAACACTGAACAGTACCTGAATAATGGGGACACCCATCAAATTGGCCATCTCCAAGGCAGTCTTGAACGGGATAGAACAACCCCAGCAAGCATGGTGAGTCATCTAGCTCGTCGGAGGGAGGAGCCATAAATGAACCAGCAAAATCCTCAGCATCAGAAGCTTTTAGCCAGAAACCCGTTAGGGTTTCGGACAAGATCCATCGCGCGCTCACTGGTTGCTAGAACAGAGGCGTGAAGAAATGATCTCATGGAGCTCAGCAGCAGGATCGGGAGGAGAAACTTCAAGAGAAGGAGAGCATCTCTCTCTAAATTCTCTCTCTAGCTGACTGACTCGACTGAGAGCTCTTTCTTTTCTAGAGGCCCTTTTCAATGGATTGGATGTGGAATCGATACTCGGTGAGGAGGAGGTCTGGTTGCGCCAAGCCAGAGTAACGGTTTGTATGGGCCATAACTTTTGATCCGATCGTTGGATCTCGATCTAAATTTTAGAGGAGTATCCGAAGGACCTTTTCAATGGAATGGATGTGGAATCGACACTCGGTGAAGGGGAGGTCAGGTCGCGCCAGGCTAGAGTAACGGTTCGTAAGGGCCATATATTTTGATCCGACCGTTGGATCTTGGTCTAAATTTTACAGGAGTTTCCGGAGGACCTTTTCAACATAATGGATGTGGAATCGACACTCGGTGAGGCGGAGGTCTTGTCATGCCAGGTTAGAGTAACGGTTCGAATGGGCCATTACTATTGATCCGACGGTTGGATCGCGATTTAAAATTTACAGGAGTTTTCAGAAGCCCTTTTCCATGGAGTGGATGTGGAATCGACACTCAGTGAGGAGGCGGTCCAGTCGCGCCAGGCTAGAGTAACGGTTCGAACGGTCCATAACATTTGATCCAACCGTTGGATCGCGATCAAAATTTTACAGGAGTTGCGGAGGGCCTTTTCCATGGAATGGATGTGGAATCGACATTCAAGGAGGCGGAGGTCTGGTCACGCCACGCTAGAGTAACTGTTCGAAAGGGCCATAACTTTGGATCCAACCGTCCCATAGAGTGGATGTGGAATCGATACTCAATGAGTAGGAGGTCTTCTCGCACCAGGCTAGAATAATAATTCGAACGGTCCATGACATTTGATCCGACCGTTGGATCGCAATCAAAATTTTACAGGAGTTTCAGACGACCCTTTCCATGGAGTGGATGTGGAATTGATACTCGGTGAGGTGAAGGTCTGGTCACGCTAGGCTAGAGTAATGGTTTGTAAGGGCCATAACTTTTGATCCGACCATTGGATCTTGATCTAAATTTTACAGCAGTTTCTAGAGGACCTTTTCAATGGAATGGATGTGGAATCGACACTTGGTGAGGTGGAGGTCTGGTCGTGCCAAGCTAGAGTAATGATTCGAACGGGCCATAACATTTGATCCGATCGTTGGTTCTCGATCAAAATTTTACAGGAGTTTCCGGAGGCTATTTTCCACAGAGTAGATGTGGAATCGATACTCGTTGAGCACGAGGTCTACTCGAGCTAGGCTAGAGTAACAGTTCGAACGGTCCATAATGTTTGATCTGACCGTTGGATCGCGATCAAAATTTTACAGGAGTTTCTGACAGCCCTTTCCATGGAGTGGATGTCGAATCGATACTCGGTGAGGCGAAGGTCTGGTCCCGCCAGGCTAGAGTAACGGTTCGTAAAGACCATAACTTTTTATCCGACCGTTGGATCTCGATCTAAATTTTACAGGTGTTTCCAGAGGACCTTTTCAATGGAATGGATGTGGAATCGACACTCGGTGAGGCAGAGGTCTGGTCGTGCCGGGCTAGAGTAATGGTTCAAACAGGACATAACTTTTGATCCGACCGTTGGATCGTGATCAAAATTTTACAGGAGTTTCCGGAGGCCCTTTTACATGGAGTGGATGTGGAATCGGCACTCGATGAGGAGGTGGTCTGGTCATGCCAAGCTAGAATAAATGTTCATATAGGCCATAACATTTGATCAGATCATTGGATCTCGAACTAAATTTTACAGGAGTTTCCGGAGGCCCCGTTCCCTAGATTGGACGTGGAATGGACACTCAATGAGGCGGACATTTGGTCGCGTCAGGCTAGAGTAACGGTTTGAAAGGGCCACAACTTTTGATCCGACCGTTTGATCTCGAACTAAATTTTACAGGAGTTTTCGGAGGACCTTTTCAATGGAATGGATATGGAATCAACACTCGATAAGGCGGAGGTCTGCTCGCGCAAGGCTAGAGTAACGGTTCGAACGATCCATAACATTTGATTGGACCGTTAGATCGCGATCAAAATTTTACAGGAGTTTTAGAGGGACTTTTCCATGGTATGGATGTGGAATCGATACTCTGTGAGGAGGTTTGGTCACGCCAGGCCAGAGTAACGGTTCGTAAGGGCCATAACTTTTGATTCGATCGTTGGATTGCGATAAGAGTTTTACAGGAGTATCCAGAGGCCCTTTTACATGGAGTGGATGTGGAATCGATACTCTATGAGGAGCAGGTCTGGTCGCGCCAGGCCAGAGTAATGGTTCGTATGGGCCATAACTTTTGATCCGACTGTTGGATCTCGATCTAAATTTTACAGGAGTATCCGGAGGACCTTTTCAATGGAATTGATGTGGAATCGACACTCGGTGAGGCATAGGTCTGGTCGTGCCAGGCTAGAGTAACGGTTCGAATGGTCCCTAACGTTTGATCCGACCGTTGGATCTCGATCTAAATTTTACAAGAGTATCCGGAGGACCTTTTCAATGGAATAGATGTGGAATCGACACTCGGTGAGGCGGAGGTCTGGTCGCACCACGCTATAGTAACGGTTCGAAAGGGCCATAACTTTTGATCCGACTGTTGGATCGCGATCAAAATTTTACAGGAGTTTCTGGAGGCCTTTTTACATGGAGTAGATGTGGAATCGATACTCTATGAGGAGCAGGTCTGGTCGCGCCAGGCCAGAGTAATGGTTCGTATGTGCCATAACTTTTGATCCGACTGTTGGATCTCGATCTAAATTTTACAGGAGTATCCGGAGGACCTTTGCAATGGAATTGATGTGGAATCGACACTCGGTGAGGCATAGGTCTGGTCGTGCCAGGCTAGAGTAACAGTTCGAATGGTCCCTAACGTTTGATCCGACCGTTGGATCTCGATCTAAATTTTACAAGAGTATCCGGAGGACCTTTTCAATGGAATAGATGTGGAATCGACACTCTGTGAGGAGGAGGTCTGGTCGTGCCAGGCTAGAGTAACGGTTCATAAGGGCCACATCTTTTGATCCGACCGTTGGTTCTCGATCTAAATTTTACAGGAGTTTCCAGAGGGCCTTTTCAATGGAATGGATGAGGAATTGACACTCGGCGAGGCGGAGGTCTGGTCGCACCAGGCTAGAGTAACAGTTCGAACGGGCCATAAATTTTGATCCGACCATTGGATCTCGATCTAAATTTTACAGGAGTATCCGGAGGACCTTTTCAGTGGAATGGATGTGGAATCGACACTAGGTGAGGCGGAGATCTGGTCGTACCAGGCTAGAGTAACAGTTTGAACGGTCCATAACATTTGATCCAACCGTTGGATCGCGATTAAAACTTTACAAGAGTTTCAGAGGGCCTTTTCCATGGTGTGGATGTGGAATCGATACTCGGTGAGGAGGTCTGGTCGTGTCAGGCTAGAGTAACGGTTCGAACATGCCATAACTTTTGATCCGACCGTTGGATCTCGGTCTAAATTTTACAGGAGTTTCCGGAGGACCTTTTCAATGGAATGGATGTGGAATCGACACTCGGTGAGGCGGAGGTCTAGTCGAGCCAGGCTAGAGTAACGGTTCGAATGGTCCATAACATTTGATCTGACCGTTGCATCGCGATCAAAATTTTACAGAAGTTTTAGAGGGCCATTTCAATGTTGTGCATGTGGAATTGACACTCGGATTGGCGGAGGTCTAGTCGCGCTAGGCTAGAGTAACGGTTCGAACGGGCCATAAATTTTGATCTGACCGTTGGATCACGATCAAAATTTTACAGGTGTTTCCGGAGGCCATTTTTAAGGGAATGGATGTGGAATCGACACTCGGTGAGGTGGAGGTCTGGTCACGCCTTGTTAGAGTAATGGTTCGAACGGTCTATAACATTAGATCCAATCGTTGGTTCTAGATCTAAATTTTACAGGAGTTTCAAACGGCCTTTTCCATGGTGTTGATGTGGAATCGATACTCGGTGAGGAGGTTTGGTTGCGCCAGGCTAGAGTAACGGTTCGAACGAGCCATAACTTTTGATCCGATCGTTGGATCTCGGTCTAAATTTTACAAGATTTTCCGGAGGACCTTTTCAATGGAATTGATGTCGAATCGACACTCGGTGAGGTGGAGGTCTGGTCGTACCAGGCCATAGTAACGGTTCGAAAGGGCCATAACTTTTGATCCGACCGTTGGTTCTCGATCTAAATTTCATAGAAGTTTCCGAAGGACTTTTTCAATGGAATGGATGTGGAATCGACACACGGTGAGGCAGAGGTGTGGTCGAGCCAGGCTAGAGTAACGATTCGAAAGGGCCATAACTTTTGATCCGACCGTTGGATTGCGATCAAAATTTTACAGGAGTTTCTGGAGGCCCCTTTCAATGGAATGGATGTGGAATCGACACACCGTGAGGCGGAGGTTTGGTCGAGCCAGGCTAGAGTAACGGTTTGAAAGGCCATAACTTTTGATCCGACCGTTGGATTTTGATCTAAATTTTACAAGAGTATCCGGAGGACCTTTTCAATGGAATTGATGTGGAATCGACACTCGGTGAGGCAGAGGTCTGGTCGTGCCAGGCTAGAGTAACGGTTCGAAAGGGCCATAACTTTTGATCCGACCGTTGGATTTTGATCTAAATTTTACAGGAGTTTCCGGAGGCCCTTTGCAATGGAATGGATGTGGAATTGATACTCGGTGAGGAGCAGGTATGGTTGCGCCAAGCCAGAGTAACGGTTCGTATGGGCTATAACTGTGGATCCGACCGTTGGATCTCGATCTAAATTTTACAGGAGTATCCGGAGGACCTTTTCAATGGAATTGATGTGGAATCGACACTCGGTGAGGCAGAGGTCTGGTCGTGCCAGGCTAGAGTAACGGTTTGAACAATCTCTAACATTTGATCCGACCGTTGGATATCGGTCTAAATTTTACAAGAGTTTCCGGAGGACCTTTTCAATGGAATGGACGTGGAATCAACACTCGGTGAGGCGAAGGTCTGGTCATGCCGGGCTAGAGTAACGGTGCGAACGGTCCATAACATTTGATCCGACCGTTGGTTCTTGATCTAAATTTTACAGGAGTTTCCGGAGGCCCTTTTCAATGGAATTGATGTGGAATCGACACTCGGTGAGGCAGAGGTCTGGTCGTGCCAGGCTACAGTAACGGTTTGAACGGGCCATAACTTTTGATCTGACCATTGAATCGCGATCAAAATTTTACAGGAGTTTCAGACGGCCTTTTCCATGGTGTGGATGTGGAATCGATACTCAATGAGGAGGTTTGGTTGCGCCAGGCTAGAGTAACGGTTCGAACGGGCCATAACTTTTGATCCGATCGTTGGATCTCGGTCTAAATTTTACAGGATTTTCTGGCGGACCTTTTCAATGGAATTGATGTGGAATCGACACTCGGTGAGGCAGAGTTCTGGTAGTGCTAGGCTAGAGTAACGGTGCGAACGGTCCATAACATTTGATCTGACCGTTGGTTCTCGATCTCAGTTTTACAAGAGTTTCTAGAGGACCTTTTCAATGGAATGGATGTGGAATCGACACTCGGTAAGGCGGAGGTCTGGTCGCGCCATGCTATAGTAACGGTTCGAAAGGGCCATAACTTTTGATCCGACCGTTGGATTTTGATCTAAATTTTACAGGAGTATCCGGAGGACCTTTTCAATGGAATTGATGTGGAATAGACACTCGGTGAGGCACAGGTCTGGTCTTGCCAGGCTAGAGTAATGGTTTGAACGGTCTCTAATGTTTGATCCGACCGTTGGATATCGGTCTAAATTTTACAGGAGTTTTAGGAGGACCTTTTCAATGGAATCGATGTGGAATCGACACTTGGTGAGGCGGAGGTCTGGTCGGGCCAGGCTACAGTAACGGTGCGAACAATCCATAACATTTGATCCTACCGTTGGTTTTCGATCTAAATTTTACAAGAGTTTCCGGAGGACCTTTTCAATGGAATGGGTGTGGAATCGACACACGGTGAGGCAGAGGTCTGGTCGTGCCAGGCTACATTAACGGTTTGAACGGGCCATAACTTTTGATCTGACCATTGAATCGCGATCAAAATTTTACAGGAGTTTCCGGAGGCCCTTTTACATGGAGTAGATGTGGAATCGATACTCTGTGAGGAGGAGGTCGGGTCGAGCCAGGATGGAATAACGGTTTCAAAGGGCCATAACTTTTGATCTGACCATTGGATCTCGATCTAAATTTTACAGGAGTATCCGGAGGACCTTTTCCATGGAATGGATGTGGAATCCATACTAGGTGAGCAGGAGGTCTGGTGGCGCTAAGCCAGAGTAACGGTTCATATGGGCCACAACTTTTGATCCGATTGTTGGATTTCGATCTAAATTTTGCAGGAGTATCCGGATGACCTTTTCAATGGAATTGATGTGGAATCGACACTCGATGAGGCAGAGGTCTGGTAGTGCTAGGTGACACGACCAAAAGATTGATGTCTTCTCCCAATTGGAGTGTCAAAGTAATAAATAACCCGGCAAGACCGGGGTCGAACCACAGGGAGGTTAATTGTATAAATTATAAACAACAATAGTAACAACAATAATAATAATAATAATAATAATAATAATAATAACAGTAGTAATAATAATAATAGTAATAGTAATAGTAATAGTAATAATAATGAAGAAGAAAAAGAAAAAGAAGTTGATGAGAACTTTGAGATGGAAGATTAACGTAAGGATTAAACAATGATAGCAACAATTG
>Ga0307515_10012774_pt1 | contig 15762 bp, 21 predicted proteins | sample 17_EM_MG_FD_194513 | JGI IMG/M metagenome (GOLD analysis project Ga0307515, IMG submission 194513) | Populus trichocarpa ectomycorrhiza microbial communities from riparian zone in the Pacific Northwest, United States - 17_EM | ecosystem: Host-associated > Plants > Roots > Unclassified | place... | reverse complement strand
CGGTCCGAGCATTATCTGAACTCGACTGTCTGATATCGTTGGCCAAGTCTTCTGTGGCGCTCGGTGAACCAAGGTGCCGGCCGGAGATCGTCGAAGGGGAGAGCGCGTTTGTGGACTTTAAGGAACTGAGGCACCCCGCTTTATGCGCGAGTGAGAGGTTGAAGGGTGACTTTATTCCGAATGATATTCAACTCGGTGGAGACAAAGGGAAGATCGCACTATTGACAGGTTTGTTCATTTCCGGTGGTTGATGGGACCGAACGCTAAAAAAAATGCCGTAGGACCAAACATGGGGTAAGACTGCGTCGGTCAAATGTCCCTCGAGCTTCTAGTATTCTGACTACTGCTTTGTTTGTGGCGAACAGTGGAAAGTCTACAGTGAGCTCATTCTAATCGCCGGTGGGGACCATGATCACTCATCTCTCTCACCCCAGGTTATGAGAATGACCGCTGCCGGAGTGGTCTGTTTTTCTCGGGCCGTTGTACATCCCTTCCTGCCAGCTGATGACTCTTTTAGGTGATGGCACAACTCGGGATGTTCGTCCCTGCCTCCAGCGCCCGGTTAGTTTTTTTTTTCTTTCCCATGCCTGCCTGTATGCTCGTGTTTACGCTGATCCATTCCTTTCGTGCTAGTATTTGTCCCGTGGACACAATCCTTACACGTATGGGCGCATATGACAACATGTTCTCGAACGCTAGTACGTTCAAGGTCGAACTTGATGAATGGTGCGTATCACCTCATCGAATTTTCGGGGTCTCTGTTTAGACGCTCATTGATTCTCGACAGTTGCAAGATCCTCAGGGATGCGACACCAAAGTCATTAGTTATCTTGGACGGTGAGTCAACGCCACGGGTGCTGATTCGCACTCGGTAATGAGTCTCACGGCGTATTCATTTTTACAGAACTCGGAAGGGGTACTTCGACGTACGACGGGATGGCAATCGCAGGGGCACGTCGTCTACTCACTCTGGACAATAATTGGGGTTTCAAAAACTGACAAGGACCTATCATCCAGGCAGTGCTACACCAACTCGCGACGCACACGCTGTCCTTATCGTTCTTCGCCACCCATTACGGTTCATTGACGGACGATTTTGCATACCACCCAAACATCCGGAACATGCACATGAAGACTATGGTCGATGACGAGAAACAAGAGGTCAGCCGATCTTCCATTACACCTCATCCCCCCCTCGGACGAAGCGTGAGAAGCGCGAAGGGAGGAGGGGGGGATTTTATTCCGGTCACTAAACCACCGCCCGTATTCAGCTCGTTTTTCTATACAAGCTCGTTTCGGGGATCGCATCTTCCTCGTTTGGTACGCATGTTGCTTCCCTGGCCGGGGTGCCTACCACGGTAGTAGACCGGGCCGATGTGGTTTCGAAAGACTTTGCGGAACAGTTCAAGGAGAAGATCGAGGGGAAGAGGAAGCAGGCCCGATTGCCATTGGTCCTTCAAGCGGACTTTGCGTATCTGATGGGATTGGTGAGCGGGAAGGAGGGGTTGCCGGAAGACAAAGCAAAAGCGCGGGAGGTGTTGAGGGGCTTGAAGGAAGCGGTGAGGATGGGGTTGGTCCATGCTGCTCGACCAGCTGCTGTTACCGCAACCGCAAATGCGTAGATCTAGAATCGTTCCACCTTGCTCGCTCCATGCCTGCTTGATCTTGCTGTGTTATAGCTATCGGACGTTCGTCAATATATTCTATTTGCTGGTATTGATGAATAATGGAATGGAATGAGGTGTCGTAAGAGTTAGATTAGGAAAGATATTTTACAACTAGGCGGGTTATAGACAAACAGCCGGAAGCGAGGCGGTAGGGGAGGGGGGTGGTGTGATGCGTGAGATTGTTAGTGATTATGAATGAGAGATCAAGCAGATGAGTAGAGTTCAAACTCCCATGGCACTCGCTGATCCAAAGGCCAGATCTCAGAAAGCCAAATCCTGCGTAGCCTGCAAGTAGCATAAACTTTGATGTAGGAGATGTGTGAGAACGTGCCACTCGGAACGGGACGCATCGGACCCGTGGGGGATTCGTGATCAGGAGTGGCTAGAAGGCTGGAAGCCGAAAACGACGGAAGGTATGTGGCGACGTTTAGGTCCACACTGCACCACGAAGTTAGAGGAAGTGATGACGCGGGCGGGAACGTGAGGGGAAGATGGAGAAGTGGTGGTACATCTTGGGATAATTTCAGCGAAGGTTGCTTCTGGAGCCGAAATTAGTAGTGGACCGAGAACGGAAGGGATGCAGATACCTTGAATGTGGAACACCGGATGGTTCCCTCCCGGCCCGCGTGGTCGACTATGCCAACCTCAAATGACCATTCGCGGCCCAGCTGTTTTACTTGGATGTGGAGCCACGGGTGCTTGAGATGGAGATCTGAACCAGCGGAGGGGCACCGAATAAAGGTAGTAGGAAGGGTAGGTGATTGTAAATGAAGCACAGTCTGGTCGAGTCTTGTCATTTGCCTTGAGGAGTTGGCGTCATTGTCCGATACGAGGTTCTGGTCTCTCGAGGGTGTAGGGAGGGAGGTTTCATCATTGAGGAGGTGAATGAAAGAGTCTTCGGGAAGAGCGTCGTCTTTCTCGACAGACCACAGGCCAGTGAATGGATCAGATCCGGTGGATGAAAAGAGGGAGACGATGCTCGGCTGGAAGGACCTCGAGAACATGGTCGACCGGGTTCAAAACACATAACCGTCTCCGATCGTCTGTGATGGGTTGCGTGACGTCACGCGGCGGCAAGGAGCCACTCCGCGCTGAGCCATCAACCCTGGACACCTATGACTGCGTGGCTCTGGACGCGATGTCCAAGGGAACTCTCCCATACTGCGTGGCGCAAGGGTCAGCACCGGAGTTTGACGAGTCTGCCGCCGAACGGGCGATTCGATATTCTGTTTCTTGGGAGGGACGAATTCTCTTGCTCGGTGCTAAGGCAACTCCACGCTGCGAAAGGTACGGCGCATCTTTTCTGGGTGCTTAGTGTTTGGTCCTAGGGTTGACATATGTTGAAAGACGTGTGGCAGAACATAACACTTGTGACCCACCCTGATCATCGCACTGGCCGGCGCGGGAACCGATTGTCTATATGTGCGTCTGGGTCAGTTGACGGTTACCCTCGTGTGTTTTTTTTTGATGATACGGACTAGCACCCTTGAAGTTGTTGGGACACGAGCTGGGCCTCGCGACACACACGATACCCCTGGCGAAATCTGAATTCAAAGACTGGGTGGTAAGTGCACCAAGGGAGGTCGTACGATTAAGAGTGCAGATCGCTCATCAGCATCATGGTTGGACGCACACAGCCTCCAGCGCCGTTCACATCCTCGTCGGACGAACCGACTCCCAAGTCGAGCCGGTTGTTGGTCACAGCCTCGTTTGGACGGATCCTCCGAAAGGGACAGCTCGAGCTTTTCTCGCCTGGGAGGAGACTCAACGTGCACCCATCGTTGTTGCCTCACTACCGGGGTCCAGCCCCTATCCAACACGCGCTCCTTAACGGCGAGCAGGAGACGGGGGTGTGTGTTGTCGAGATGCTAAAAATCAAGGCTGGCGCGGTCGATTCCGGTGACGTCTGGGGATGCAGAAGGACGGTGAGAGCAATAAATCGATTTGTTTCAGACTCGCAAAGGTTACAAGCCCGATTAGCAAATCGCGGACAGTTCCACCTTCAGTCAATTACGGGATGTACTGGGGAAACAGGGCGGCGATCTTCTCGTCTCCGTTCTCAGGAAGATGTCACATTCCAAGGTCTGTCACTCTGTGATTTTTCCCTTTCTTTTTTTCTTTTCTTTTAGTTCTCCCTAGCTCGAAGCGAGGCCCCAAGAGGTCCACGAGGAATTAAAAGTGGCGCCCATGGTCTCGGCCGCGAACGGTCTCGTAGATCCAAGGTTGCAAACGGCGGATCAGATTGCCCGAATCTATCGTGCCCTTGAGGTCGGCTAGTCCCATTCAAGATCAATGAGATCCCTCTCACCCGCCTCTGTTTAGAAACCAGTCTTCCTCGAATTCCATAGACCGGACCAGAATCAAGAAGCCGGGGGAACACTGCTCCAGCTCCATCAACCAGCAGTCCTCTCGCTTCGCGGCAGTCCTGTCAATCGGGCCACTGACCCCCTTTGTTCGGAGCTGCAAACAACAGGAGCGGGGACTGCGGCGAAAACTCCAAAACCACCGGTAGGGTTTGGAATTTATGATCGAAAAGGAACCAAGTGGCTTATCATCGGCTGCCGTGACGAAACGTACTTGAGGATCAGATCGGTCAAACAGGAGAACCGCGCTTTTCTGGATGCGCGCGAGTGGTGGAATGGGCTAAACGCCGGTGACCGTCCTATCAGGATGTTCAAATTAGGATAGCAAATTTGTCACGCAGGAAATTGATATCTGATGCCCGCGTTACAACATTTGCGCTTTTCCTTGTACGAGTTGACGTCGCGCGCCGAGTTTCGGGGTTTCCATTTCTCGTTAATTTTATGATTACGGGAGAAGCCCTGTCTTCTTTCCTTCTTGCCTCACCTCTGGAGTATGGAAGAGGTTTTCAGCGACGCTCTTGGCCTGTTTGGAGCGGAGATTGAGGACGACGATCGATACGTGTGTTACGGGGGGTTGAAATTGGAAGTGGTTCCCAAGGTACGAAACGACTTGAACCGGAAGTATTGTTCGATCGGCTGATTGTTGATGGGAACACGTGTATGTGTACTAGGAGGGTAAGGTAAGTAAGAGAAGGTGTTCCAGGGACGAACAGCGATGGTAACTCTGAAATTAGGCTATAAGTGTCATGGCCAATGCGTTATTCTCTCCTTCAATTCTATTGGCCGAATCCACCGAGACGGGCCAGATCGCCGTCGAGAAACGGACAAGTTGAGATCGGGCGCGCGCGTGCATACCACGAGACTTTAGAGCTGATTTGTCCGATTAGTCGTAGAACTAGGCGCAGGGTGTGCTCTCCCCTCCCTGCTAGCTACGACGTTGCCCAAGGGGAGACACGCATCACTGGCGGTTGTCACAGAATACCCAGACCCGTTGATCATGAACACGCTCAAAGGCAACGTCGAAAGAGCGAGGGAACAGAGGGGAAAGCCTCGTCCTGCGCTCAAAGAGGAAGGCACCGAGGAGAGCGAGGAGAATGAAAACGAGTATTGTGCGATTGAATGGGGCTCCGACGTCTCGCAGTTGCTGTTGAGTATCATGTGTTTGACCTGTCCGCATCTGATTTTTTGTGTTTCTTCCAGTCAATTCCTTCCAAAAAACGACGGTCCCGGATTCGACACCGTCATCGTGTCCGATTTGTTGCATTTCGACAGTTCTCACGCCGCCTCACCGCCTAATCTGGTGAATCTCGAGTTTACGTCGCCGCCGGTAATTACACCAAACAAGACGTCTGTGACCGTTTCATAGACCATGCTCGACGCGCCGGGGTCGTCTTGGTCGAGGAGTGTTACAAGCAAGTCGGCTGGCAGGGGAAAATGGCAGTTCGCGGACCGGGATTGGACCGGGACGGTTTGAAACACCGGAGGGACATCAGTAGGTTCTGGATCGGTCGGTGGGTGGATCGAATGACCGAGTAGGCCGAGAACGGATCTACGTCCGCGGAGATATTTGTTTCCAGATCCACCCCTCTCCCTGGTTGGCTTCTACGATGATGCACCTTCGAAAAATACCAATCAGCGGAAATAATCGATTGTCTTCCCACAATTGCTCCTCCCACCGTTCACACGCCATCCCAAAAAGGGAAACTTCTCAAGGTGATACACAGTTGATTCACCAAATACTTACAAACACAAACCCAACGTTGTATCCTCCGTATTTTGTTACTTACCGTTGGGTTGGGAATATATATATCAGAAAACATGTTCTCTAAATCTCCACCCTTACCCTTTTCAGCCCACGATGCAATCATCCTTCGACCCCAGCCCCTCGGAAAGGCGCTGGCCCGGTTCCGCCATCCAAGACGTCTCTTGCGCCTACTGGCCGATGTCTTCATCGTCGTCTGCACCCCTCTACCAGGACTACTACCCGGATTACAACTCGCGCTCCTCAACCTATCCCCTGCCCGCCCTCTCTCCCACTCTCTCCCCGTGCTCCTCGGCAGGTTCGACAAAATCGTCCTCGGCAGATTACATCTGGGACGGAGCAGGCCTATACGTTCTTGACGACGACCAGCACAGGCACTTCTCATCCTCCAACGCAGGAGACAAAGACCAGGACGACGTGGAGCACGACAGCCACGATGTTCGCGTCAAATCAGAACCCGTCGACACCTCTTTCATAATCGAGGCCCCCGCTCCGCCCACTGGTCACTGCGTACAGGCCCCAACCACCATCGCTTGTCCCTCGCTGCGTGCGACCCATGCGACGAAGGACATGAAGAAAATGATGGGTGTCTTTCGCCTCGATCCCTTTATCTTTAAAGGAGGATCTTGGCAGCAAGAGGAGAACACGGGGTTGAAGGAGGAGCCAGAGTATCTGCAATTTCACCTCGACTTTGACCTCGGAAACGTCTTCGAGCAATGCATGTGGTCCCCTCAACCCGAGGAGCACGCCGATCGCACGTACAGAGAGGAAGCAGGGATCAGGGATCAACAGCATTCACCGTACTCGAGCCAGTCGGCAACATACGCATACGAGGGTGAGTGGCGATTCTATCCTCTACACATGACGCCTGTCACTGACCTTTGGTCGTAGAGCCTTACTATCCCGATGGTGGAAGTTACTATTATCACGGCTCTGATGATCACCACCGCGCTCTCTATCGAGGTAAGCGCATCGTCCGTCAATTTTCTCACCTGACCTCCGACCGACCGCTCCATGCAGATCGCGTTTACGGCTTTGATTAATTCCCCTCGCCCCTACTTCCCTTGTTTTCTTGCTACTCACCACCATGACCAACCTCGTGTTACTATATGCTGTAATATCACGGTGCCGACGATATCCATCCCATCATTCTGCTTTTGTCGCAACGCTTTGTGTCTTTTGGATCTGTTCCGATTGCTTTCTTATTGGCTATAGAACGAGAGTAGGTAACGCTTTAATGTATAATATTCTTTTGCCACTTGGGGGACGCGTGTCGCGTCGTGAGTTCAATCCACTCACGTGGTCTGTTAAACATGTCCGTGTTTGTCAATCCAGTATCCAAATCAGATGCTACATGTGTATAGAAGCCGTGGATCGCTCAATATTCATGTGATGAAGAGTAAAATAAAGTCCCTCTTGGATATCGGCGACAGACTCTCTCCAGGGAGATCGCGGAACACGACTGGTGCAAAAACTGCGGCTGTTGACGCGTTTGGCGTGGTCAGCTCTCCCTCACGACGTGTGGCGGGGGGAAGAATCCACAGTGCAATAAATGACGTACCCAACGCTTTTGCTCTGTCAATCCTCTCCTCATCCGGAACGTGCTGTTGACAGATGTAGTGCAGGAATGCTGTGACAGAGATCCAAACCTAATCGGATCTTGGTCAGTCAGCCAATCTTTTTTGTACTTATTGCCATAAGCGCGTTAGGTGGCGGACGGAGATTGTCTGTCTTCGCGCCATGCACGCCCGGGGAAAATCAAATAACAAAATATGGAAAATGCCCCACGTACGTTCACGGAAGCATGCGGGAACCTGTCTAACACCTGTTGGGCGCCAATGGTCAGAATAAACAACAAGCGTGCAATCGAGTGATGTGCGCTCCGGGCACGACCCTCGGCTCGGGAATGCCGCTGCCGAAAAACGACACGGAACGGGAAGGGAATCTTGCTCACCTCGAACCCTTGATCTCTTGATGTCGCCTGCCCGCAAGCCGCATTCAACACGGTCGGAATGAGCGGCTCTGTCAAAGATTCAAGGAGTCGCAACAACGCCTCGCCAAATCCGACCGAAATCGCCGATCTTGTGTAATTCTTTGGAAACACGAAATCTTTTCCTGTGTCAAGGCACTGTAGGTTGCAATTGCCCATCAGTCAAACGGCTCCTATGTGCACCACCCCTCCAAGTGGGTGTGGGTGTGACAGGTGGGAAATTTCATCAAACCTCTCGTATAATTTCCACAACCTTCGGGTCTCCGCGTGCAGTGAACAGGCTGGACTGTCCGCAAAAACAAAAAGGCGAGGTGTCAGACCCAGAGATCCGCGCTAACCAAATGTCGGGTAATGAGTGTGGCTGCTTACCATATCACCATCTCCAGACATCATGTGGTTGAGGAGTCTCATTACTTCCCTTGGCGCGTTCTTTGCGTCCTCTTCGGAGAGCAGGTCGTCCGCAAACCCAACGCCCCTTATCGGACCCTTAAGGCGCTTCAGGTACGAGAGTGCGTTTGCGAAGCACGTCGGCTCTTTTTGCGCAATGGAAGTCCGCGTAAATCTCTCGGCACAGGCACACACATCCAGGCCCCCAAAAAGGCTGTGGAGTGGAGGAATGGGGAAGAGGCGTGTGGAGCGACGTACCGTAAGTCGCGGAAACAGGTATGAAGTGATCCTTGCCGAGTCCAACGTGCAAGATCAATATCGCCTCCAGCTTTGGTCGGAATTGGTTTAACTCCGCCGCCGTCTCACCGTCGATGTCAATCGTGAGCGACACGACCGTGCTCTCGTCGGGTAACAACAGACCCTGTGGTTTTTCGCGTCGCGGTCACTTTTACGTCAGTCCCGCTTGCGATCCAAATTATCTCGTACGAGATACAGTAGCGATAGAGAAGCTGCGACGTACCGTCATTGGTCCGATCCTCAACCATGTCGGACCTGATGTTTTCGTGTCGCGCGTTCAGCCTAGATCTGATGCCTTAAAGCCAGAAATAAACCCACAAACCGGCTCCTCTACCTCCAGAGGCACAAACCGGAACGCGCATGGGATCTAGGGTCCTCCCATAGGTCAAACCTAATCTGGAGAGGGGGAGCATGCAGGCGATTTTTTTCTACGGACCTTTCCAGTGTTCTTCACTTCTAGCGCTTTCGTCACCGATCCCAAGTACCCAACAGTCCCGAAATCGATCGAGGTGGGTTTGAGGCCGACCTTTGGAGGTGATTCCTCCTCTTCCATGTACGAGACCCGGCGACGGAGGTTCCTCATGGTCGTCTCGTACTCGGAAAGGTCCAGGATATCACACTGGGGTAAAGGTGTGAGGAGCGAATTCATGGGAAGATAGGAACCATGGATTCGTTCTGCATACCGATACCACAAAGTCTGCCGAGACGGGTCGATGGTCGCTCATCGTGATACCCGGATGGCCTTGGTACGAAAGCTGTTCTACGGGCGTGGTTTTCGAGTGCATGTGGAGTATCCTGTCCGTCCACGCCGGTTTCCGCCTGTCGAAGGGTTCGTCAGGAGGGCTGATCAGGAGCAGTCTTCAAGACCCACTTGATGTCATAACCTAGTTGGTCTGCAAGCAGCCCAGTAGCAAATCGGTACGTTCTAACCCGCGCTCAGAAGTATCACTAAGGGGTGGGTGCCAAGTACGTACGGGAGATGCGTAAGCTTGGCTTCCTTGAAGTCCTCGAATGCCTTACGCTCTCTAACGGCATTTCGCAGCTGTAGTCCATCCTCAGCGTCGCATGACACTTTACCCCGAAACTAGACTCACCTGGTCATACTTCCGCAGCTCTGCCAAGTTTACGTCTGCAGGCCCAGGCCAGGTCAACAGCGTCCGGATAGACTGGCTAGGAAGATCTATCCGATAATTCAGATCTATCCGGCCCCTGAGTTCAATACGTAATATCTGCGAGGGTGGAGTTTTTCACCAACCTCCCATCCAAAACAGAACATCAGTATCAAACACAGAAACTTCCACCTGCGGAGAGGTTTGCGCGGGTGCTTCAGTATCCGAGTCCGCGTCTCGACGAAACAGCAACCTCGACGACAAGTCGTGGAAATCTATGTTCCTCCGGTCGACCATCTCGTCAAACGCAGCCAAGTGCGAATTCACAAATGTCAGAACGGTTGGCACGGAGACGTTCCCTGATGGATGCTTCGGGTGAAAGCTGAGTCGAATGGCAGTACCGCCTTTGTTTCCCTAGGGGAGGTCACATCCCCGTGTCCGCAACTAGATTTACGTGAGGTCATACCATCATCCCTAGGATCCCTGCTCCAACGTAGGTCATTTTGATATCTTTGAAGTACTCCTTCAGGTCCTTCTTGACGAAGACCATGATGAGCATTCCGACCAGTTTCTTGGAGGCCAACTACTAGAGCGCGAGAGGATGGATAGCATTTCGTTTACTCTGAGAGAGAAACATCCATCAAGACTAACTTTATCGTACAGTTCGTACTTTTCACCCAATCCGGCGAAGACTGCGGATGTCCAAGCATCTTCACGGAGCGGTTCGGTCGTGTACAAGAGTGCTCCTGCAGAAAGGTCGAGTTCTTGGAAGCTTACGGCGAGCACGTCTGGGTCGTCAGCGGTTTCATCTATCCCAGAAGAAGTGTCAAGGTCAGCAGCCTAAAGGTATTGACGGGCGATGCCGATACTCACCTTCCTTTGTATCAGATTCTCCGAGCGTGATTTCTGGATGTTCCTTGAGAGGTGGAATCAGCTTATCCGCATCGCGATCGCTCCCCCGAACCCACGCCCCCAAGTCCTGAGTGGGGAGTTTCCCATTCACATTAAACGTTCCAAGGCGGATCCTTTGAAGAATCCTGAATATATGCGCCCAGATTACGAGAAAAAAGGGGGGGCTCCTCACCTAAGATTATGTCTCGCCTTTGTTTTGTTACAAATGAACCTGGAAGCTTCTGGAATCCATTCCTCGCGGATGAGTTGAATGTCCGCGAGGTCATCGCCCGGCATACCGGCCCTCGCAGGTGAAAGGCGTGTGTACAGTGGGCCGTGAGATAAGCGAACGTCAGGTGGTATAATGGCTGTTCGAAATTAAGTGAGCCGTGGAAGAACCATGATGGGCACACGAGGCACGCCGGCTTACAGAATGCAGGAGACGCCAGGTTGAGGTAAGGCAGGATCCAGGCGAACGGGGTGGACACCGTAGCTGAGTCGACGTTCCCATCTGGACAACCCGAACACCTTAAGTCCGGAGAATACAGGGAGGGGGACAAAGGACGAACCCGCGATCTGCTTCAGTCGCTTACACTCTTCGAGAACGGTTCGTAATCGCTGAAGGTCGTTCGCGAGGAGAGTGATCGGCTCTGTGTGCTGATCCTGGGTGAATTGATGGCCGGGACCGATTGTGACTCTTAGTTCTGTATGGTGAAAGACGGCGATTACGAGAGAGTGTTAGGTGTTCGGCGTTATCGAGTGGGAGTAAAGAGGGCGGTGCTGTTCAAAGCACAGGGGGGACGCGTACCTGTTCGTGGCTGGTTCCTCGTTAACGGTGACGAAGGGTTTTGCAAGTCAATCGTATTCCGTCTGGACAGAGCGACCGAAATCGAGAAATCCCCGAAGACGGGGATAACGTGGTCAATCACGAGTTCAGATGACGGGTTCGCACCTCCTGCACCGTTAGTCGGCTTGAATTTGAAGATGAAGAGACTGATGGAAAACCATGAGTTTCCGAGACGAAAGGGGATTTGTGACGGGAAAATTTTTACCATCCTTGCTCGTGGGTCTGGTGCGCATCGCCCTGGTGCGAGATCACGGCAAGAACGCGCTTTATGCGTTCCTCGACAAAGACGGGCTTTGTCTCCTGGTCGGAGAGCTGAGGTGAATGCACGACGACGCATTCGACGACCACGTTTGCTTCCTCCGTGGGGAGGAGGAAATGGCGGACGTCTGTTTCTATAGCCTCGATCTCGGCCATGTCCAGCGAGCTTGAGGCTGGTGTGGGTGAAGAAGCTCGTGTGATCTTACATCATTTACCCCGCGCTTGTCGAAAGAAATGCTCACTTCCGAAAGGTCGAAGGGCCTAGGCCGAATATTTTTATTTTTATTTTTATTTTTGTGGGTCGGTCCGGCTGGGAGTGAGACTTTTGATCCACAAAAGAGGTCACAAGGCAGGTGGACCTTTTAATGATCTCCTATATAAACCCCAGCCAATCGAACCGCCGTCCCTTACCACACCTTCTACCATGACCCGTACCGAACGTTCCCTCTCCCCTCGTGCCATAATCAAGGACAGGTCCGAGTCCAAGTCCGGCATGGACAAGGGCCTCCGTAAGGGTGGCGCAGGAAGTCACAACTGGGGCAACATCAACGAGGAGTATCGCCTCGAAGCCGGAGCTCTCGACGACGAGCAACAAGAGTCCGTCGCCAAGAAGGGTGAGCATCCCGCCACACTCCGTACGCGACTCGCCGCTCACCAGCGTCCTCCCCAGAGGAATCCGCTGATAAGCCCGAGCTTACCAGACGCGCCAGCGCCACCTCCGAGGAGGACCGTACTGCCGCTAGAGAAGTCCGCAAACGCGCTCTTAAAGACGGTCAGTCACTCGTTGCCGATCGTGTGCCAATGACGTCCCATGATTTACCCCCAACCAAACAGGCATCGACCTTGCCTCTATTGCTCGTTCCTCCGCTGCCGTCTCTTCCGCTTGAAATAAACGTGCGTGCACCCTGTTCCGCGGGCCCAAGTCATGTGTTAGCCCGGTCCCAACCAGTAGTGAAATTTAAACACAAGAACTATGTATTTGTACCTAACGATCACGTCGATGTAATCACATTTGCAACCCCCTTGGTTACCCTACTTTGTACGGGTGCTCTAAGCGAACATTTTCTTGAACTTGGCCTTTTCGCGCTCCTTTTTGGCCTTGATCGTTGCCCTGACTTTCTCGAGCTCTGATGAGATTGCTTGGTCGTTGACAAGCTTTGTCGCCTCAACAAGGTCCTTCTCGGCCTCCTCTGTTTCTTTGAGAGCAACGCGAGCCAGCGCCCTTCGGTACAATCCCTTCGCTGAGATGATTGTCATTATCTGATATCCCCGTATCGACTGGGAACACCCACCTCGATCAGCATCGGAGGAGGCAAACTCTAACACCCTGGTTGTCAGGCTGATTGCAGTCCGCAAGTTAATCGGACTAGCGAGCTTGGTCGCCGCCAAAGCAGAGTTGAGTAGGAGGGCGCTTAACAATTCTTGGAACCCCCGCCTCGTCTTCAGTTCTTCTTCGTCCTCGGGAGTGTCTGGGTCCCCCGAAAACGGGGTTCCACCCCCAGGGTAGGCAGAAAATTCTGGGTGGTAATCTAAGTAACGGATCGCCTCTGTAAGGGAGTCAACGCAAGTCCGGTAAACAATGGAAAGGGAAACAGGAACCACCCACTCTGCCACCTGTCTAATGCATCCTGTAACTTGCCCTCCTTCCACACTTTGTTTCCAACTTCACGGATGTCCTTTGCAACCTGCAGGAATCTAGATTAGCGTTTCTTGCGATCAAAGTGGATGACTGCTATTTACCTGTAATGCGACCTCTGGTTTCGAGACATCGACACTGCTTTCGTCCTCTGGAAATTCTTCGTATCTGTCTCCAGACTCGGCGACTCCCTCGGGGGGTTTCAGGGATGGGTCATCCGGCTGTAATTGACCACATGCGGTAATCTCGCATTGAGAAACGGGGGTGTCTCCGCTCGCAGTGGGCGTTTGCTCCACCCTCCTGACTGAAAAAAAAAACCGGTTTGTGGATCGTACATACAAGAGCAGGAGTGGGAGAGGAGCCTCTGCTTACCAACGCCCTTTCCTCCGATGACCTCACCAAATACGACATGTTTGTCGTCGAGGTGCGGAGTTTTCATGGTGGTGATGAAGAATTGGGATCCGTTGGTGTTGGAGCCAGCGTTGGCCATAGACAAAAGGAACGGCTTGTCATGCTTCCTGGGGAATCCCTCATCTTCAAACTTTTCCCCATATATCGACTCTCCACCGGTCCCGTTACCAGCGGTGAAATCACCGCCCTGGATCATGAAGCTACCCGAATAGCGATTTAGTGAGGAGTAATCTGAGAGGCACAGCGTTCACTTACGATTTGATCACTCGATGAAAGATACTCCCTGCAAAGTGCAGGGGCTTTCCAGACTGCCCGATGCCCTTCTCTCCAGTACATAAAGCACCTAGGGTGGATCCTCGTTTAATACAGGAATAACACCGAAAATCCAAGATACTCACGGAAGTTCTCAGCAGTCTTTGGAACGAGATCAGTGTAAAGGGAGAAGACAACTCGTCCAATCGGTTGACCACCGATGGAGATGTCGAAATAAGTTATCGGTCTATCTGACTCTGAAGCCATTTGGGTATAGATGGAAGCTCGAGGAACTGTTGATGTCGACGAACCGATCTGAGCACGACGGTATGTTCGCCACTTTGCGCTCTCCCTATATAAATTGGGGCGGCGAAGATGATCGAAGGTGCTAGAACGAATTGATTGCTTGCTACCTCTATCTGTTCCCACTCGCCAGGGGAACAGTGCGCTCGTAAATATTCGTTTGGCATGGGTTCAATCAGAAGCGCGTACAACAGCCTTACACGACTGAAAACGTATCCTGTCATAGATGTACATATAGCGGATGTTTGTGGGTTGGATGGTTGAAGTCACCGTGCAGCCTACTTCTCCTTTTTCAGTTCGTTACCGGTGGTAGACTTGAAGGCCATCCTAATCGCACTGGCAATTTGTTCGTCTTTAAGTTGCTCAATAGCAGATTCGTTGCTCTGTGAATCACCGTCAGATTCGGTGTGCAAGCCACGGGCTCCCGTCTGCCTTACCTGGCTACCCTGTCCCAAGATGTGTTGTTGGAAGAGGTCGACGGCTGCATTGTCTGTAAGTGTGACTGATCGATCCACAATGGTGGAGTGCCTGCGTACCCTTGTCCAGCTTATCCTCGTCGAGCTCTCCAGCCTGACCTCCACCGGCCATCTCGTTGACCTAGCGAACAAAATGAGGACGACGATGGATGAAAATCACAATCAAAGTTGACCTTATCCGCAAACCAATTCTTCTGAGCCTGCTTTTCTTTCTGTTTCTTCCCTTTGTCCCCCGCGAGAACATCCAATATCTTGTCTCCGACGTCCTCTTGCTGTTCTGCATTCTGCTTCGCCCCGGAGCCCCAGAGCTCACTGACCTGAATGGATCGTATGTGGACTCAATCTCAAGTCATTGCAAGGGTTAGATCGTTTCTTACCCGATCCTTGAGACCATACTCAGCCGCTGGTTTTGACCCGGCAGGCCGTCCATCCGGACCATCGAGGACATCGAGAACCTGTGGACGTATTCGTCACTCGCATACATGGTTTCCCTTAATCCTACTGAGCGAACCTTTCCGCGGAGACCCAGCTCCTTGTCTCGTTCATCTTTGGTCTCGGCATCGATTCGTGCGAATTCGGCCTCTTCTTGCTTCTTCCTGGCTTCCCCATGGTCCAGGAAGTCTTGGATCTACATGTGCGCTTTCAGGAACGATCGAATTTTTGCGCCAGAGGTGGATATACCTTGCCACTGAAGCCCCGTTCCTCCTTGATCCTCTCCTTGGCCTCGGCTTTCTCCTTTTCCGCCTTGAGCCTCAAAAGCTCTTCTTGCTTCCTTTGTTCCTCGTCGTCACCGTCAAGAACGTCCTTGATCTAGGCGCGACATCGATTGAGAACAATGTCCATGATAAGATCAACGTTCAACGATTGAACTCTCGAGGGGCGGACTCACCTTATCGCTCCAGCCGCTCTTCTTTTGGATCTCATGTACCTTCCTCTCTTCTCCGTGAATCTCGCTCCTCACTTCGTCCTGGGTCTTGCTGTGCCCAGCGGGTGTGCCCTTTTGGTCATCGTTGATAACGTCATCCAGGGCGTCCTTGAGCTTATCGAGACCAGAAAACACGGACATGGCGGAATCGGAGTGGATAATCGCGGAGAGATGGAGAAGAGGGCGAT
>Ga0307515_10012773_pt1 | contig 15763 bp, 14 predicted proteins | sample 17_EM_MG_FD_194513 | JGI IMG/M metagenome (GOLD analysis project Ga0307515, IMG submission 194513) | Populus trichocarpa ectomycorrhiza microbial communities from riparian zone in the Pacific Northwest, United States - 17_EM | ecosystem: Host-associated > Plants > Roots > Unclassified | place... | reverse complement strand
ATTGGGATCGGTTTTGAGAAGGTGGGCTGGAAGATCACCGCTGTGTTGATGGTGGTTGTGGGAAAATGATTGGTGATGGAGGAGTTGCAGCAGGCAGTGGATGGTTGTTGTGTTCGATTGTGGCAACAGGTTTTGTTGATCGGCGGTCACTGTGGGTGTATTGATGGCCGGTTTGTTGCGTGGAGAGAGGCTTTGTTTGATTATTTATTTGAAGTTATCCCATCCCTCCTTGTCTCTCATCTTTTTTCGACGGTGGTTGATTTGGAAGATCGGATGTCTTTTCATTGTAAAATCTTGGTTTTTTTATTTGAGAAGAAAAGCTGAAGTTATTGGTTGTGTTTTTTTTTAATTTGATGGATCAATTAATTCCTCTTAAATAGGTCGAATATTCATTTCAAAATAGCTTGAATCTTTTGAGGATTGGTAGCTCTCTTTTCCTTAGAAATCACATGACTCGTGTACTTGATTTCATTGATATAGAAAACACACTTACTTCTCTTAGCAAACAAACAATGAGACTAAAATAGTTCAAACATTATCTCCATGTTTCAAGTGATATGCTAAAAACTTACTATAAATAAAGATATAATTAAAGAATACTAATATAAACTTTTCAAGATATACTTCGAGTATTTTATTCATTAAATTTTAAAATATGATAGGAGCATTGGTTAAGTTAAAAGGCATGAGTAAGAACTTATAGCAGACATTATGAGTCTTGAAAGTAGTATTAAATATATCCTTAAGAGTCATTCTAATATGATGATACTTAAACCTCAAATTCACCTTAGAAAACACAATAGCACCTGCTAGCTCTTTCAATAACTCATCAATTAATGGAATAAGAAGCTTTTCCTTGATAATCAATATGTTAAGAGTGATTATGTTAAGAGTCTTATAATCAACACAAAGCCTTCATGAATTATCTTTCTTTTTAACCAATATCATTGGTGAATAAAAAGGACTATTACTGTGTTATATTATGTTTGACTTGATCATCTCATAAATAATTTCTTCTAAAGTATCTTTCTGTAAGTCATAGTACCTATATAGCCTCAAATTGATAGGTTGGGCTCTTTCTTTTATAGGAATATTGTGATTATAAGTCCTTATAGGTGGTAAGTTTTTAGGTTCCTTGAAGATTCCTTGGAAAGACTTCATTAGGGCTTCTGAAGATGAATTATTTTTCTTCATTGGCACATAAAACAATAGTCTTGGAACATGAACCCTTGTCACTTTTTTTCCACCATTCTCAAATTGCGTAGGTTAATGTCTGGTAACCTAGATGCATTGTTCATCAAGCTATTAAATTGCTCAAATCCTATAGCTTAAAGTTATGCAAGTTCTTCCCTTTTAAGTAACACCTCTTGTCTATGCTATTAAAATGACATCCATATTTTTTTTATAATTGGATACAATGTCACCTAGCATGGCCAACCATTGAATTCCTAACACCATGTCATAGTTATTTAATTCAACATTGAATACATCAACCATAAAATTCACTTCATGCATTTTTCATTTGAAATTCCTACACATGGTTAAGCAAATCATAATCCATCTATTGGCAGCTTTTATTGTTAAAGGTGTAATAGTTGTAAAATTACATTGTAACTTATTAGTCACTTTAAAATTAATAAAATTATAAGTGATGTCAGAATCCACAATAATGAAAAGTGAATATTTATCCACCTTTCCAGTTACTTGAAGGGTATGAACCCATTAACACCCTTCAATGCATTGATGGATATATGAGGGGTAGTAGTTTCAAAATTGAAATCATTGTCTCTTTCCACTGTTTCTTATACATCATCATCATCTTCTACAATATACAGAGTATAGAGTTTTTTTAAAAAAACCTATGACATGACACAAACTTCTCGTTACACTAAAAGCATAACCATTTAGCTCTTCTCTCATCTAACTCCTTATTTTTTAATGACATGGATGGTTTGGTAATTGATCTGTTAGTGAAATTCTAAGTAGGTGTAGTTAACAAGCCAGGCTTGTGTGAATTTGGAGTATTAATAGTCATGGAGCATTTGTTTTTGTTGGGGGTAAGATGTTGATTAAATCTAGATTGACTAGTTTGGGTCATGGTATATGTGGAATGTTTAAGGTTGTTGTGGTGGTTTCTATGATAAGACAGGGTATTCTTTTGTAGACGAGCCAAATTACAGGTTTGCTTCAATGCTTTGGGTTTTAATATTTTAACCATACTTTTAATTTCCATATTCAAACCACCCATAAAGAATAATAGGGCTTGCTTCTCACAAATCTCTGCCTTATTCCATAAAATATGATAATCCTGAATATAAGCCTCTAGATTTCTATTTTGCTTAAGATACTTAAACTCTTTTAAAGGATCTTTTTGTCCCTCAAACCTATAACATAAAGTTTGTTGTTCAAATATTAAGGCAACTTAACATATAAGAGGAGGGTGAATTTGGTGTATCACTAAATTTTACACTTAGATAAATTAATTCAAGTAAATGTAATAATCAATAATGTAATTAAAGTACTTAAAGCAAAGAGTTAAGTAAGAGAATTTGCATACTAGTTTTAATGTGGTTCGACAAATCTACATTCACACCTCAAGTACCAAATCGTACTTGAGTATCGTATTCCTTTATTGGTCTAAGCTTAAGAGTATAATTCCACAACAAACTTTTTACACTACTTGAAGAAAATCCATCTTCAAAAGTTTGTCCATATGAAGATATATCCTCTTCAATATTTTTTTTTGTGTGAAATTCTCTCAATAATACCAAGAGTTTTTACTTAACTCTTAAAGGTTTACAATAATAATTTTGTTTTCATATCAAACTCTCTCAATAGAGTGAATATTATAATTTGAAGTTCTAATATATATATATACCTCACTAGATAACACTTATAAGATATGAAGGTGTTTAAGTGTAATGACAATGAGATTGCATACTTTTTATGCTAGAATATGAAGGTTTAATAGCATAAAGTAGAATATGTTCATAGATTGATGATTTTGATGTTGTTTTAATCTTAGAAGTTTGTATATCATATATGTTCGGATTCTTTTTCTAATTTTCCAATTAGACTAGCTATATATAAGTTTCTAAGAAAAACTAGTTGTTTATAGCCATTACAATCCCACTAACAGTTAAAATGGTCAACCGATTCCTGCAGAGTTCCCAGATTTTCATCACTAATGAATAAATGGTCAATCAGTTGATTTGGTAACCTCAAACAGTTGACTAGTTCATGTAGAATTTCAGATTTAATAGTTTAATTTAGGTGAACCATCTAACTTAAATTTATATAATTACTATTAATCTTTTAATACATGTAAAGTGAAGTGTATGTGTTCATTTTAATTGTACTATCAAGTAAGATATTAAGATTTACACTAAAGCACTAAAATGAACATTTATTATGAGTCTTCACTTTGCACCTTTCTTGGACTTTTGGATTGAGTTCTTCACGTAAGAGGCTAGATTTACACTGTTCTTTTTCCTCAACATCATGCTCTTCTTCAACATGTATTCCTATTTGGTCCTTAGAAACTCAAGCATCATCCTCATTTAAAATATATTTCATCTTGGTGAGAGTCATATTATTTATCTCCATTAGTTTTAAATATGGTTTTTTATCCGTAATAAAATCTAAAAATGCTCAAAGATAGAAGTTAAAACTTGACTATAGGAAAGAGATTTTTGTTTTTGACCATGTGTTATGATCATAGTCCTTATCATGATATATGGAAGATTTATTGGTATATCACTAATCATATAATCTATTAAGAATATATCCATAAAGGTTACATCAAAATGCCCTTCTTTGGCAACATATTATGTGTTATAATTTCATGAAGAATTCTAGGTCTTAAAAAGTAAATATTGACTTTTAATCTTAGCACCTAGAGCAAAATTATATATACCAATGTGCATAACTATTGTTTCATCATAAACAAACCTTTAATTGTGGGAATTATTTTTATTTCAAAAACCCTATGACCATCATTAGATATACCCAATATATCAACAAGCATTTGACAATTAAATTCAATGAGTTTATCTTAAAAACTACTTGATATCCTAGGTTCCATTGTAATCTTCATATTTGCAAAGAACATCTTAATTAACTTAGGATACGTAGGTTTCTTCAAATCAAACAAAGTTTTCCAACCCATTTTATCAAATATAGTATCTATACCAAAAGGACTCAAATCATTCTTTAATCCTCTTTCTACATCTATAGCTCTATTAGAAAAAGAACTTTAAAATATTTAAATATTGTCACCTTGATAAGATGTAGGATCATTGACTCTTTTGCTTCTTGATTTGACATCTCTTGAATGTTTTTTGGGTGCCATTACACTTTGATCTACAAGAAACACCTAAAAAATATAATCAATTGAGTGCAATTTGGTGAAATTTTAAAAGAGAATCGGGAGTTAGGGTTTTCAGTGTTTTTGCTCTTGGCTTAATAATGACAAAATAGTTACCTATATTGCCTCCCCACCACCAAGGCAACATGCCAAATCATCCTCGTCGATGATTCTAGCTCCTCAATTGAACCCATTAATGTAGTTATACTGTCGAGCAACGGGTCAACCGATTGTTGTAGGTTAAGTTCAACCGGTTGACCAGTTGAAACCCAAGTTGAGAATTTTCCAAAATTCTCTTTTGATCCTTTCTATATAAAAATTATGTCCAAAGATCAAAGAAATTAAGGGGTTAAAAAAAATCAAAATTTAGCAAGCAGCTTCACTATCAATGCTCTAGCACAACTATCAGCCAGTTGATCCAGTTGTATAAACTGGTCGACTGATTCACACAAAAACCTGAATTTTTAAACTTTTTTCCTCAAAATATGTTTTATGAATCGAAATACATCAGTTTGTCCAACTTTTAGACTAAAAAAATAGTCTCCAACAAAAAACTTAAAAAATTATTGTTCACATAGTAGATGTCCTTTGTTTTTTAGTATCAATTAGTCGGCCGGTTGAACTGACCATTACGAACCGGTTGACCGGTTTGTCTCAAACCTAGATAGACAATAAAATATGCAACAAAATAGGTTTTTCATGGTATTTATACTTAGCAACTATATATTTTTTCACTTAAATATGTCCAATTTATTTTTATTAATGTGTACACATAAAATCAATACTTCAAATATCTTTAGCATGAATAAAGCTTATGTCATAACCCATTTTTGGGTTATCCCCAAAATTCAATTTTTTCTTCCAAAAATAAAAAATATATATTCGGAGTAAAAAAAACAAAAACAAATCCAAAAAAATAATAACAATGAGAAAAGGATGCCAAAGCGCCCAGAAAATGACTAAAAATTAGTTGAGGAGGTTTAAAAATACAAAGACTGGAATTTGACAGTATTTTGTTAACTAATAAGAGCCCTATTGACAAAGAAAATTCAATTTGAGGAAGAAAAGTTCAAAATCAGATGTTTATGGACTCAATTAAATTTTATTGAAGGTTTAATTGAATTTATGGAGGGTTTGATTGCAAGAAAAATTGATTTTTCAGTCAATTTAGGCTTTAATTGGAAGAAATTAAAGTTCTAGGGTCAAATTATAATTTTTAAGAGTTGATTTGATCAAATCAGGGGCTTAATTGCATAAATATTGAAGTTTGATGGCCAATTAGGGACTTAATTGAAGAAATCCGAAACCAAAGACAAAACTGGAAAAGGCGCGTAAATAGAGGGGCTGTAATTAACCAAATCAGGGGTCAAATTGAAAAAATTAGAAGTTTATTGATCGATTGAGGGTAAAATTGCATAAATCAGAGACCAGGGACTAAAGTGAAAAGGCCGGCCAACTTCAGGGCCGACGATTGAATTTGGCAAGGATGCAATTGAATTGATTTTTAAAATTAAAATTGCAATTTAGGACTTGATTGAACAAATTACAAATTGAAGACTGATTTGGACTTTGACACGATTTTGCCACCATCTCCTTTTAAATGAAACGACGCCGTTTCGTCCAAAACCGTGTCGTTTCATCCACTGTTTAAAAAAAAAAGCCCCAAACAGTGCCGTTTTGAACATCATTGTGGGTCTTCTTCTTCCCCTAGACGTGTGAGGTAGGGGAAGAAGAAGCTTTTGCTCCCCTGCTTTTCTCCTGTCCTTCTTTCTCCGAAAGCCCCAAAAAGACGCTGACCAAAGACCCCCACTTGCCTAAACTCTGACCCGTGGCCTACCACGGGGTGAAAAACAGAGGTAATGTGCCCCTCGGGCGGTTCTGGGTGGCTGCACAGTGCCGCCCCTACCACCCCACCCCTATGCCAAGACTGGACAGGGGTAGTAGGTCTCTCCCCCCCTGTTTTTTGCCTATAAATATAGGGGATAGAGAGAAAAAACAGAAAAATAGAAAAAAGAAGAAAACAGAGAGAGAAAGAAAAAAATAGAGAAAACAAAACAGAGGAATAGAGAGAAAGAATAGAGGAGAAGAACAGAGATAGAGAGGAGAGAACCAAAAGAAGGAAAATAGAAGGAAAAAGAGGAGGAGAAGACACAGGGATTGGCACTTCTGTACGGGGAAGAAGAAGAAAAACAGCAGCGCCACCGGGTCTAGCCACCATCTCCGCCACCGTAAACCACCGCAGATGACAACAAACACGCCCCTTCACTCTAAGTAATTTTCTCTCCTTCTCTGCCCCGTCTTCCCATTTCTTTCATTTACATGCAGAACGTGAGCAATTCACATTTTGCAGCAAATGAAAATAATTAGTTGGTTACTGTGTTGTGCATAGTAACTAGTTAATTATAAACTGTTGGGCCGGTGCTGGCCCATTTTTATATTGGGCTGGTGCTGGCCCAGTTTTATGTTGGACCAGGTCCAACCCGTTCCAATTAAAAATATTTTTTTCAAAAAAAAACATTAGTTATGTTTTTGCGTATTTTTCTATCCATTTTTGTTAATATCGATTTATATTTTTACACCGTAAAAATACAAATCTGATATTAAAATACGTGGTTTTCGTAAAAATATATTTTTTTTTTGTTTTCACGCATACGACCAAGTCTCTCAACAAAAATTCATATTGTATTTTCATATAACAAAGAAAAATCCAAAAACTGTTTTAGCATGTATTTTGGCTCTAATAATCAGTTTATTAAAGTCACGAGAACTTGGCCAATATTTCAAAAAAAAAAAAAAATTATTTTGTTTTTCTTTTAATATCTTGGATTACGAACTTACACGTAAAACGTATTCTCGATATTAAAAAGGTAGTTCTTTATAGACTTTAGAATGGTTAGGTTTAACCCGATAAGATAAGAATTTTCTTACCGAAAAGGATTTTTCTTGAACCATAGACAGACCAACAATTAGAAAACACGACAAGGCCTTAGTTTTTTATCAGACAATCAAACAATGCAGCTTACCTTAGGTAGGGCGTATTTGGGGTGCTAATACTTTCCCTTTACGCAACCAGTCTCCGTGCCCGATCTTTGAGACCAGTTAGGGTTCCTAGTGACCAAAATAATAGGTGGCGACTCCCATTCCATTTTTCACTAATACGAGACAAGAATTCCTTGTCTCTCTATATTTTGCCAGATAGACATACATTTTCCTGAGGGTGGACAATCGCCGCGACGCAGCACACGTGCGACAACTTAAATTCCTTTTTATTTTACAAAAGCGATCTTTACTTAAAGGCTTTGCAAAAATATCTACTAGTTGTGTTTTGGGCTCGCAAACACAAGTACAATATCTCTTTTTACAATATGATCCCTTAGAAAGTGATGTCTTACTTCTATATGTTTTGTACGAGAGTGTTGGATACGGTTTTTAGAAAAACTAATTGCATTACTGTTGTCACACTTTCTGAGTATATGATCATATGTAAGTCCATAGTCCTTTAAGGTTTGTTTCATCCATAAAATTTAATTACAACAACTATATGCTTCTATATATTCTGCTTCGGTGGTTAGTAGGGTTACAAAGTTTTGTTTCTTACTAACTTAAGATACTAGAGATGATCTTAAAAAATGACATGCTCCACTCATACCCTTTCTATCAACTTTACATCTGGAAAAGTCTGCATCCAAATAACTTATCAAGCTCGACTCATTTCCTTTGGAATACCACAACCCTAAATCTATAGTAACATGCAAATAAAAAAAATGTTTTACAACACTAACATGTGATTCATTAGGGCAAGCTTGAAAACATGCACATAAACATACATAAAACATAATATCGAGTCTACAAGCAGTTAAGTATAAGAGTAATCCGATCATATCTCGATAATTGGTGATGTCTATATTCTTATTGTTTTCATTCATGTCAAGCTTTGTTGATGTTTATATAGGTGTGTTGACTACTTTGATATGTTCTATCCTAAATATTTTTAGAATATCCTTTATATACTTGCTTTGGTTAATGAAGATGTCATTCTTTGTTTGTTTGATTTGCAATCCAAATAAGAAGTTCAACTCTCTCATCATGCTCATTTCAAATTCATCCTACATGCATTTTGTAAAATCCTTACAAGGAGATTTATTAGTAGCACCAAATATAATATCATGAATGTAAATTCATACAATGAAGATATCTTTGCCTTTTCTTTTTATAAGAAAGATGGTGCTAATTTTACCAATGTTAAAATCATTATCAATAATAAAAGACTTTTGTTTATCATACTACCCTTGATGCTTGTTTAAAATCATATAAGGCCTTTTTAAGCTTGAAAACATGATTGGGAAAATGAAAATTTTTAAAACCTTATGGTTGCTTAGCATATACTTCTTTTATTATAAATCTATTTAAAAATACTCTTTTAACATCCATTTGGAAAAGTATGAAGTTAGCATGACAAGCATAGGCTAATAGCATTCTTAATGATTCTAGTCTAGTTACCGGTGTAAAGGTTTTCTCATAATCTATACCTTCTTTTTTATTATAACCTTTAACAACTAGTCTAGCTTTGTTTCTAACTATGGTTCCATGCTTATCAACCTTATTCCTAAACACCCATTTTATTCCAATTATTGATTGATTATCAAGCCTAGGGACTGGTTCCTAAATATCATTTCTTTTAAATTGATTTAGCTTATCTTTCATAGATAAAATCCATTTTTCATATTGTTTAGCTTCTAAAAATGATTTAGGTTCTATTTGAGAAATAAATGCAAAGTGAAATATTTCTCAGTGAAACTCTAATAATTGTCCCTTCAAAATGATTATCGATAATTAATTTAGAAGGGTAAGAGCTTACATGCCTTAGCTCTTTTGGGGGCACACAATAGTTACTTCCAATCTCTAATTGATTGCTTGAACTTGATTGATTTTTTTCTATGCCTTTGTTGTTTGTCTCTATAAAGATCTTATTATTAAGACTCAAATGTTGAACATTTTCATTCATGTCATTTAGAATCTCAAAAAAATTATCATTTTGAGTTTCCTCAAAGGCAACATGCATGGATTCCTCAAGACAAATTGTTTTATTGTTATAAACTCTATGTGCTTTGCTAGAAAAGGAATAGCAAAAAACAACTCCAACATCATATTTTGAATCAAATTTATCTAAATTATCTTTAATATTAAGAATAAATCATTTTGAACCAAAACCTTTAAAATAAGAGACATTGGATTTCCTTTCTCTCCAAAGCTCATAAGGAGTATTTTTCAACTCTAATCTCAAAATAATACAATTTAAAATATAACAAGAAGTGTTTACAGCTTCCGCCCAAAAACATTTAGGTGTGTTAAATTCTTTTAACATAGTTCTTTTCATTTCTTGAAGAGACCGATTTTTTCTTTTCATAATTCCATTTTGTTGGAGAGTTTTAGAAGTTGAAAAGTTATAGTGGTGTTCTTTTTCTTCATAAAATGTTTGAAATAAATCCCTTATAAATTCACCATCATAATCACTCCTTATGTTTATTATAGAAAAACCCTTTTTATTTTCAAATTTATTTGAAAACTTTACAAATTCATAAATTGTTTCATCTTTAGATTTCAAAAAACAATATCCAAGTATATCTTATAAATCAACAATTGAAACACATATCTATACCACTAATACTTCTAGTCCTAATGGGTCCAAAAAGATCTATATGTAGTAATTCTAAAGTTTTTTTTTTTATTAAAATGTGATTGTTGCTCTTAAAATAAGTTTTCACTTGTTTACCCATTTGACAAGCATCACACAACTTTTTCTTTTTAAATGCTATACATGGAAAACCTTTAATTAGTTTATTTTTAACTAGATTAGAAAGGATGTCCATGTTAATATGACCTAGTCTTCAAAGCGAAAGAAAACTATCAATATACTAGCAACAAGATAACTTTTTATTCTCATGCATGCATTAATTTTAATCTTGTAGACATTTTCTTTTCTATTTCCTATATATATTACTTTATTATTCTCGATAATTAACCAATTTACATGGTTAAAAATAATTTTATAGCCTTTATCACATAATTGACTAATGTTAAGCAAGTTGTGCTTTAGCCTATTAATAGGAAAAACTTTTTTCAATGGAAGGAGAAGATTTACCTCCAACATTGTCAACTCTAATTATTTTTCCTTTTGAGTTGTCTTTAAATATAACATTTCCTCTATTTATTTATTTTTGTAATTCTTGAGAATAATAAGTCATCTTTAGTCATATATCTTGAGCAAACACTATCTAAAAAACATTCCTCATACTTCCTTAATTCTAGCTCATAAAAATCAAGATGAGATTTTTTATAACCATACTTTCTTAAGTCCTTTGTTGTTAAAGGTGGTTCATTTTGAAACCCAAGTCATGTTATAAACTTTGTCCTTTTTAATAGGACATGCATAAATTAAATGACCTATAACTCTACAATTGTTACATTTATGGTTAAGGTTATAAGATTGTTTAGCTTTAACAAAATAGTTCTTTAAATACTTTTGGTTTTTCTTATATTGATAACTTAAACCTTTTTTTGTTAAACACATATCTTTGGCTTGAAAGCATTGTTTCTAGAATTTTGGAGCCTTGTATGAATTTTGTTAATGTTGTATTCAACTTCTCTACCTTTTCTTTTAGCAATTTGTTTTCATCTTCAAGATGATTTGCCTTATTATTATCATCAATCACAATGCAAGCTTTCTTTTCTAAAGTAGGGTTGGATTCATCATCTGAAGATTGTACCTTATTTTCACTTTTGATTTCCATAAAACACATGTTTGCCACATGTTCTTCTTCATCACTTAAGCTTGAGTTTGAATCATCACTCTAAGTAGCTTTCATTACCCTCTTGTGATGATGACTTTTCTTTTTATTTTGAAGAAGTGGATAATCTACTTTAATATGACCTATTTTGTTGCATTTATAGTATCTTAGGAGTTCTTTGCTTGAATTTTCTTTCTAATCTTTCTTGTAGTTTGAGAATCTCTCCTTGCATTGCTTTTTCCACAGGAAACTTTAGAAATGCTTTGTGATTAAGGTAATGTCATCTTCAATGTCCTCATGATCATCTTCAGCATCTTCAATGTGATGAATGATTTTGAATATCAAGTTCTTCTTTGGCTTTTCTTCTTGTTCTTTCTTATCCATAGTGATCTCATAAGTCATCAAAGAAATAAGCTCCTCCAATTAAAGTTTGGTGAGATCTTTGGCTTCTCGAATTATCATCACCTTTGCTTCCCAAGTTTTTAGTAAAGACCTAATATTTTTTTCTCATAATTTCAGCATTAGTTTGTGTTCTACCAAATGCATCCAAACTATTTGTAGTGGTAGTCATTCTATTAAACATACTAGTAATGGATTCACTAGGAAGCATTTTAAACAATTCATATTGATGAACTAATATGTCAATTTTAGACTCTTTAACTTGGTTAGTTCTTTCATAAGTTACTTCTACAACATTCCAAATATCTCTAGCATTTTTACATGATATAATTCTATTGAATTCACTTATACTTAAAGCACAATATAAGGTGTTCATGGCTTTGACATCTATGAAAATCAATTTCTTATCATTATCCATATATTCACTTGTAGTTTTAGGAATCTCAACACCATTTTCAATTTTAATAAGTCTATGAGGTCTATTTTCTATTGATAACCACAAATTAAAATCAATAGATTGAAAATAAATTATCATTATAGCTTTTTAATATGCATAATCATTACTATAAAAAACAAATATGGCCTAGATGTGGATGATCTTTTATTTTGGAGATTAAACAAACTTTATGTATAAGAACTAATCTCTGATACCAATTATTGTTCAAGAATTAAGGTAAATTAACACCTAAGATGGGAGTGAATTAGGTGTATCACTAAATTTTACACTTAAGACAAATTATTTCAAATAAATGCAATAATCAATAATATAATTAAAGTACTTAAAGTACAGAGTTAAGCAAAAGAATTTGCAAACTTGTTTTAACGTGGTTCGACAAGCTTACATCTACACCTCAAGTATCAAGTTGTATTTAAATATTATATTCATTTACTAGTCCAAGTTTAAGAGTACAATTTCACTCTACGAACCCACTCCAAACTTTTTTATACTACTTGAAGAAAACCATTTCTCCAGTATTTTTCACTTGAAGATATATCCTTTTTAAGATTTTTTTTTTCTTTGGTGAGATTATCTCACCAATACCAAGAATATTTACCTAACTCTTAAAAGTTTACAATAATGATTTTGTTTTCATATCAAACTCTCTCAATATAGTGGATATGACAATTTAAAATTCTAGTATCTTTATATCTCATTAGATAATACTTATAAGATATGAAGGTATTTAAGTGTAGTGACAATAAGATTGAATACTCTTTATAGTAGAATATGAAAGTTTAATAGCATAAACTGGATTATGATCAATAATTGATAATTTTGATGTTGTTTTACATTTAAAATAGCTTCTATATATCATGTATGTTTAGATTCTCTTTCTAATTTTGCTATTAGATAAATTATATATATATATATATATATATATATATATGTTTCTAAAAAAACTAGTTGTTTATAGCCATTATAGTTCTATTGACAGCTAAAATGGTTGATTGGTTTAGATTGGTTAAGTCAATCGGTCGACTAGTTCCTGCAGAATTTTTAAGTGTTCATCACTAATGAATAAACAGTCGACCGATTCATGCACAATTCTAGATTTAATAGTTTAACTTAGGTGGATTCTTAGAATCATCTAACTTAGAGTTTATATGATTACTATCAATCCTTTAATGCATGCAAAGTGAAGTGTATGAGTTCATTTTAATTGTGCTATCAAGTAAGATATAAATATTTATATTTAAGCATTAAAATAAACATTTATTCTAAGTCTTCACTTTGGTCCATTCTTAGACTTCCGAATTGAGTTCTTCACGTAATCCATTATACTTATTGATATGTTTTTCATATAAAACTTGCTTAACGCTTATTCGTAACCAAGTATATTATTAGTCCATTTTTCATTTTTATTGTTATCATTAAAATATATAAAACAATGAATGTGTGACTTTAAAGGTCAACAAAGTCTCCACATACTCACCCCAAGAGACCTTTTAACCTCCTAAACTCCTTATAAAGTTTTGATGATAATAGAGGGTCATATCATCCAAGTAATAAGAGGCTATTTTAAGTTTTTTGAAATCATCTATCTCCTTTATATCAAATTATTGATTGCATTTATAAAGTCATTTATGTATATCATCACCATCAACGCATGGAAAATCCCTTCTAGGCTTATGTACCTTATAATAGTGTTGTCCTTCTTCACATGTCCAGCAAGGTTTTAAAGCAAAACCTCCACTATAAAGGTCCTGGGAAGCTTTCATGGGACTATATTCAACAGTAGTTGATTGTAGCTTCTACAAAAACAAGCCCTGTTAAAAAGAGAGCCCATTAATGAGGTCTTTCTGATCTTCTATTATGGCATCATGGTTAGCTTAAATACTTTCTAGTTTCTGCCTATATACTTCTAGTAACCTCATTAATTGCTCATATTTTTATGTTTGTTCCTTGTTAATAGAGTCTTTTGGTTTCTTAAGATCTTAGGACTTTGTGCCAGATATGCCTAGTGTCTGAAGATCTAAGGTTTTGATACCACTTGTAGCAAGTGAAATGGGAATAGAACCAATATTAACAATCTCCAGATGTTATGGAACCAACAAGCAACTTTAATATAGATTGTTTTAATGGTGAAGGTAGAGAGAGAGAGCATCAATTCATCATTTAGTCATCATGAGCAAATCCTTCTCTCCCATTCTATTACATATCCTCAAAAATTCTAGAATCATTTCCATAATACACTACCACACTACACTTGGCAAGCTATTCAACAAAAGAAAAAAAAAAGATTTATTTAAACGGTGTGTTTCCTAAAAAATACATAGTGTTTCAATGGTCATAAAATGTTAACTCTCCCTTCTTCTTAAATTGAATCAAACCCCTCTCTTCCATTTCTCTTGTAACAAATAGCTAGTTATTATTAACAAAAGCTAAAAGAGGTTGTGCTTATTGTGGACCAATTCACAAAACACTATTTATTACAATGGTTTTTTTTTTTTTTACCTTTGGTTTTTTTTTCCCTTTAACATTTGGTTTATTGAAAATTGAGATTCATGATTTGTTACAGTTTTCTTTTGATGTGGTTATCCTAGTCTCATTATTGGATCAAGGGTTTTATGAGTTAACCCGAGTTGACTCGAGTTATTTTTTTGTGTTTTTTTAATTGATTTTTTTTTCAATTGCATCCTTCTACATTAGGTTGATTAGGAATTCAGCTTTATAATTTATTTTGATTTAATTTCTACAGGGTTGTTCTAGTCTCATGACCTGGTTCGTGGGTTTAGTAGGTTGACTCTGGTCATTTTTTTAATTTATTTTTTTCAATTTCATCCTTCAATATTGGGTTGATTAAGAATTGAGTTTCATAATTTATTTTGATTTGTTTTGTATTGGGTTATCATGGCCTCATGATCTAGATTGCGGATTTGACAAGTTGACTCAGGCCGACTTAAGTCAATCCAATATGTTGTCTACTTAGTATTTTTGTTTAAATGATATTATCTTAAATTTTTTTTATTCAAACTATGTCAAGTCGACCGGATCATATCGAATCAGGCTTCACGTGGTTTAAATTATATTTTCTTCTAGAAAAAATATTAACAACATTTGAATGTTTTTTTTACATTAAAAAAAAACCGCTGCGGGTCAACAATATAGTAATGATCTATATGTGATCAACACCTTTCCATACCCATTTTATGTACCAAAACTATATCGTCCACGTGGAAAGAAGAAGCCTTAACAAGCCAACTTGATTTACAGAAAACATGAAGCCATCCTATATAGCAATTAAACTTTTCCTGAGACCGACATAATTTTTTTTTTTTTGGATTCGAGGAAACCTCATCCCCCGAAAAGCGTACTTTGTAGGTAGCGAATAAAACCCCGACTGTCTCAGGCTCTTACAAGAGGTGCATGCCCTGACTTGAACTCGAGACCTGCTGTGCAGATTTCAAACCCTTTGCCATCACGCTACACTCCTTGGGGACCTGAGACCGACATAATACTTCCAAGTACAATCCATTTTACACATCAGTGTAATAGAAGCATGATTGATCCGGGCAAGATACAAGAATCTCCTATATACCGAAATCCCCACCTGAACCTTTCATCAGGCTCTCTGGCATTTGCATTTTTAAAAAAAAGTTGCAGTTGACCAACATCAAAATAAAAAACGAACACCAACAACTTTGTAGTCGGATTATTTTTAACGACCAAAAGCTAAAAGCAAAAGCAGTGTCATAATTTACTGGATAA